>Ga0137306_102398_pt1 | contig 15765 bp, 12 predicted proteins | sample Inofroosms_March_FD_97187 | JGI IMG/M metagenome (GOLD analysis project Ga0137306, IMG submission 97187) | Mouse cecal microbial communities from Vienna, Austria - N-Acetylneuraminic and N-Acetylglucosamine D2O microcosms_March | ecosystem: Host-associated > Mammals > Digestive system > Large...
TTCAGATTGAACAGTATGTGGAAATGGTCTTGCAATATCTGCGCCTGACAGACAGTATCAATGATTTTTTGCTGGGGGAGTATGAGTTAGATCCAATCATCCGCCAGGCGGTGCGTAAATATGCACCAATGTTTATCCGCAAAAAGTTGAAGCTTCAATATGAATCTATAGCAGTGAAAGCGGTGACAGATGAAAAGTGGATGGTATTTGTGTTAGAGCAGCTTTTGAGCAATGCCATAAAGTATACATCTTCTGGCACGATTCAAATCTATATGGAAAATGGCTGTCTGGTAGTGGAGGACAGTGGGATGGGTATTTTGCCAGAAGATTTGCCGCGGATTTTTGATAAAGGTTATACCGGTTATAATGGAAGGCGTGATAAGAAGGCGTCTGGCATTGGGCTATACTTAGTCAAAGAGATTTTAAATAGACTTGGACATAAGATCCTTGCAGAATCAGAACCTGGAAAGGGAACAAAAATGAAGATACTGTTCTGATTAAGGAGTAAACTGTGACAATGTGGATGATAAAGTAAGATAGCAGAATCGGAATATCTTGATCAAATATCTATATTAAGATATAATATGACTATATCAATCATCAGGAGGAAAACATATGGAAGCAATTAGACCATCTTCAGATTTAAGAAATCATTATAACGAGATATCCAGGCAGTGTCATGAGGATAGATGTGCAACAATAATTACAGTAAATGGGCGCGGAGATACAGCAATACTTGGATTACAGGATTATTACCAAATGAAATCAGAATTAGAATTATTGCGTACATTGGCAGAAGCAGAGAACGATGTGAACAATGGCAAAGTAGCACCCATACAAAAAACATTTGATGATATAAGAAAATTACTGTTAGAGAGGGAAATGCAATGAAATACAAGATTATCCGCACAGATAAAGCAGATGAACAATTAAGAGAGATTATTTTTTATATTGCAGATGATTCTGGGAGTGTGGATATAGCGCTTAAATATTTGGATAAGGTTGAAACGGCAATAAATCGTTTGGAGAATTTTCCCATGTCTGGAACTGTACCGAAATACTCAGTTCTCCGAAAACAAGGTTACAGAGTTCTTATAGTGGAAAAGCATCTCATATTTTACAAGGTAAATGAGAGAGATAAAATTGTCATAATTTATGCTGTTGTGGATGGAAGAAGAGAATATAGAAATTTGTTGTAGATATTAACCTTACAAAAACGTAAGAAATAATTGGGAATTGTAAGCCAAAGTTAAGGCATGACAGTTCCTTTTTTTGTATACTGATTTCAGAAACAATTACTACTGCCAAATGCAGAGGTTAAAGTATTTGTATATTGTGAAAGATTAAGAGCATGATTTGAACAAAGGCAGCAATCAGTAAAAGGAGGATATTATGGCAATTTTGGAAGTAAACAATATAAAAAAAGTGTATACCACTCGTTTTGGAGGAAATCAGGTGCAAGCGTTGTCAGATGTCAGTTTCTCTGTGGAAAAAGGAGAATATGTGGCGATTATGGGAGAGTCTGGTTCTGGTAAGACCACACTCTTAAATATATTGGCGTCCCTTGATCGGGCGACAGCCGGCCAGGTACTGTTAAATGGTAAAAATGTTTCCGCAATCCGCGAGGGAGAGCTGTCCGCTTTTCGCAGGCAGAATCTTGGTTTTGTATTTCAAGATTTTAATCTGTTAGATACCTTCAGTTTACAAGATAATATTTTTCTGCCCTTGGTCTTGGCAGGTAAAAGTTACAATGAGATGCGCAGCCGTCTGATGCCCATTGCAGAAAAACTTAGTATCAATGAGATTTTGAGTAAATATCCTTATGAAGTGTCTGGCGGCCAAAAACAACGTGCGGCAGTGGCGCGCGCCTTGATCACCAATCCCCAGTTAATTCTTGCTGATGAACCGACAGGAGCACTGGATTCTAAGGCGGCAGAGGGGTTACTGTCCATGTTCCAGAACATCAATGAGGAGGGGCAGACAATTTTGATGGTGACACATTCCATTAAGGCGGCAAGCTGCGCCAAACGTGTACTGTTTATCAAGGATGGCCAGGTATTCCATCAGATTTATAAAGGCTCTAGCAGCAATGAGGAGATGTACCAGAAAATTTCTGATACCCTTACAGTAATTACGACAGGTGGTGAGAGAAATGAATAGATTTTTCTATGGAAGGCTTGCCTTTAGCAATTTAAAGAAAAATAGCGGATTGTATCTGCCCTATATTTTAGCCGCGATCGGTGTCAGCGCTGTGTACTATATTATGGGGGCAATTTCTAGGGATGAGGGCATTAAAAAAATGCCTGGAAGTGGGGACGTAGCAATGATACTGGGGTTAGGCTGTTGGGTTATTGCAATTTTTGCCGTGATCTTTTTGTTTTATACCAACAGTTTTCTGATGAAGCGCCGCAAGAAAGAATTTGGCCTGTTTAATATTTTGGGCATGGAAAAACGCCATATTGGGAAAATGATGTTTTGGGAAATGGTGATGGTGGCAAGTGTCAGTATTGTCTTTGGAATAGTGGTTGGTATTTTGCTCAACAAATTGGTGGTTTTAATACTAATGCGCTTAGTTGATTTGGAAGTACCCTTTGGTTTCAGTGTTTCGGTGGAAGCCATTGTCAATATGGTAATCCTATTTGGCTGTATTTTTGTAGTAACCTTGATTTATAATCTATTTCAAGTACAGAAAGCAAGACCAATTGAATTGCTGCAAAGCGCTAATCAGGGTGAGAAAGAACCGAAGACGCGTTGGATTCTGACGGTAATGGGGTTACTTTTTCTGGCTGGGGGGTATGGAATTGCACTTTTAGTGAAGGATCCAATCAGTGTGCTGCTGTTGTTTTTCCTGGCAGTGATTCTGGTTATAGCAGGCACATACTGTCTTTTTACCGCAGGAAGTATTGCAGTATTGAAGCTGCTGCGCAAAAATAAAAATTATTATTATAAGATCAATCATTTTACATCTGTTTCGGGGATGATCTATCGTATGAAACAAAATGCTGTGGGACTGAGCAATATCTGTATTCTTAGCACTATGGTTCTGGTCATGATTTCTGGTACAGTCTCCCTGTATATGGGAGTGGATGACAGCATGAAAGAACGATATCCCAAAAATATTAATCTGACAGGGTATGATTTAACGTCGTCCGAGAAAGAGGTAATGAGAGAATTGGCCAGACGCGGGGTATCTGATCTGGGAATTGAGATGGAGGAAGTGCTGGAATATAATAGTTTATCTGTTACAGCATATAAGGATGGAGAAACGCTTCATCTGGGAGAACAAGGTATTGTTTCTAAGGGAGAGGTAAGTGTCATGCAATGGATAACAATGGAAGATTATGAGCATCTCGGCGGCAAGCATACAGAACTTATGGAAGATGAGGTTTTGGTATATACAATGCGCGGAGATACCAATGATCAACAGTACCATTTGGGTGATAAATCTTTTCGGATTAAGGAATATTTACCAGAATTATTAATTGGCGGTACCAAGGCTGAAGTGGTCTATGATGTATATTTTTTGGTTGCAAAGGATGAAACTGTATTACAGGAGATCCAAAAGATACAAAAGGAGGCATATAAAGACCGCGCAAGCAATATAAATACTTTGATTTATATGGATGTGACAGGTGGGAAGGAACAGGAAATTGCCTGTGCAAACCATATCAAAGAGTTGCTGGAAGCTCACAATCAGTCGTTGCCTGAGGAGGAGCAGATAAATCTTCGTGTGGACAGCAGAGAGGATAATAAAGAAGGTTTTATGATCTTCTGTGGCGGATTTTTGTTTTTGGGAATTTTCCTGGGATTCGTATTTCTGATGGCTACGGTCTTGATTATCTATTATAAGCAAGTTTCAGAAGGGTATGAAGATAAAGGGCGTTTTGAGATTATGCAAAAGGTTGGAATGAGCAAGAAGGAAGTCAAAGCCTCAATTCGCAGCCAGGTTCTTAAAGTATTTTTCCTGCCCTTGGTGATGGCTTGTATTCATCTGACAGCAGCATTTCCAATGGTGAATCGGTTGATTTTACTGTTTGGTATGGTAAATGCGCCGTTGTTTGCAATCTGTACGGTGGCGACCGTTGGCGTGTTTGCAGTAATTTATGCAATTGTATATGGTATTACTGCCAGATCATATTATAAAATTGTGGGATGAAAAATGTAACAATTCAGTACAACTTCTTGCCACATATCATAAAATAGTATAAGATAGTTTTGCAGAGTAGAATTAAGGCCAGGGTATCAAAGGAAATCTTTGATATCCTGGCTAGTATAACGAATATGAAAGAACAGATTTCATTTTCGTTGTACCAGAATGTGGATAGTAAGGAGGTTTTCCTATGAATATTGTAGTATTGGCGGGAGGGCTGAGTACAGAACGCGAGGTATCTTTTGTGACAGGCAGCAATGTGGCTGAGGCTTTGCGCAAAAATGGGCATCAGGTAATATTGCTGGATGTTTTTATGGGTTACAGTGATCAGGAAGAGGATTTAGAAGGCATATTTGAGCGTTCCCTGGAAGTTAGCATAACGACTTTTGGAATTTCTGGCCAGGCGCCAGATCTCGAAGCAGTCAGAAAAAGCCGCAAGGATCAGAGCGCTTGTCTGTTTGGACCAAATGTAATGGCGTTGTGCCGTATGGCGGATATTGTTTTTCTTGCGCTTCATGGAGAGAATGGAGAAGACGGCAGGATTCAGGCAGCATTTGATTTATATGGCGTCAAATATACAGGAACAGGTTATCTGAGCAGCGCTTTAGCTATGGATAAAAGTCTCTCCAAGCGCTTTTTTGCGGCCAATCAGATTCCCACCCCTGCAGGGATAACCATCAAAAAAGAAAATTGCCAAGCAGAGTTTGAGAAAACAGGATTGTCACTGCCCTGTGTGGTAAAACCATGCCGCGGCGGTTCTAGTATTGGGATATCCATTGTACGCACGAAAGAAGAATATCAACGGGCCTTACAGGAAGCTTTTCGCTGGGAGCAGGAGGTTGTGGTGGAGGATTACATTAAGGGCAGAGAATTTTCTGTGGGTGTGATCGAATTTAAGGCTCTTCCGATTATTGAAATTGCTCCGATTGAGGGATTTTATGATTATAAAAATAAATATGCTCCAGGCAGTACTGTGGAGACATGTCCGGCACAGCTACCAGAGAATATTGCCAAAGAAATGCAGCGTTATGCCGAAAAAGCGGCGGAAGCGCTTGGTTTAGATACATATTCGAGGATGGACTTTATGTTAGATCAGGACAATCAGATTTACTGTTTAGAGGCAAATACGCTTCCAGGTATGACTGCTACTAGTTTGCTGCCCCAGGAGGCATTGGCGATTGGCAAAAATTTTGAGGAGCTTTGTGAATGGCTGATTCAGGTTTCACTGAAAAAGTATCAATAGCAAATGGGAGGATGCTATGAAGAATATGACATTGGAAAAAATTGCCGAAGCCTGTCATGGGACGTATGTTGGCGAGAAGGAATTGAGGCACAGAACGATACAGGGAGCAGTTACAGACAGCCGCCAGGTTGCAGAAGGATTTCTCTTTATTCCCATCAAAGGCGCCAGAGTGGATGGACATGATTTTATTGCCGATGTGGTAAAGAATGGTGCGGCAGCAGTTTTATCTGAACGGGAACTTACAGACTGTGCAGCGCCCTATATTAAGGTAGATTCCAGTGAACAGGCATTGAAAGAGATCGCAGCGTATTATCGCAGCCAGCTCACGATTCCCATTGTAGGCATTACAGGCAGTGTCGGTAAGACCAGCACCAAGGAGATGATTGCCTCTGTATTGTCACAGTGTTATCATGTCCTCAAGACAGCGGGAAATTTTAACAATGAAATTGGCCTGCCTCTTACACTGTTGCGCATCAGGGAGGAACATGAGGCTGCTGTGGTGGAGATGGGAATCTCAGATTTTGGGGAGATGCATCGCCTTGCAAAAATGGCGCAGCCGGATATCTGTGTGATTACCAATATTGGCATTTGTCATCTGGAAAAATTAAAGACCAGAGAGGGCATTTTAAAAGCTAAGAGTGAAATTTTTGATTATCTGAAGCCTGAAGGACATATTGTATTAAATGGGGAGGATGATAAGCTTTCCACAATCACAGAGGTAAAGGGCGTTCGTCCGCTGTTTTATGGCAAGAAAGAAGCACAGACAGAATCCTCACAGACAAATCTCAGCAAGATTGTCAAGGGAATCTATGCAGACCAAATCCAGAATTGTGGTCTGGAAGGTGTGAAAGCACACATTCATACACCAAAAGGAAGTATAGAGGTTTCTATCCCCATACCAGGAGAACACAATGTATTTAATGCTATGGCTGCAGCAGCAGTTGGGCTTTTTCTGGGCATGGAATTGTCAGCGATCAAGACAGGGATTGAACATGTAGAAACGATTGGCGGACGCAGCAATTTGATGGAAATTGGCGGATTGACCGTGATTGATGACTGTTACAATGCCAATCCAGTGTCGATGCAAGCTTCCTTGGATGTGCTTGGCAATGGCCAGGGGCGGACGATTGCCGTGCTGGGAGATATGGGAGAACTGGGAGAGAACGAACGGAAACTTCACTATCAGGTGGGGGTATATGCCGCCAAAAAACAGATTGATACTATTTTTTGTGCAGGTTTGCTCTCCAGAGAATTGGCCAAGGGAGCCAAAGAGACAGCAATGGATTGCCAAGTATTTCATTTTGAGACGCGTCAAGAGATGACAGAGCAGCTCTTACGTTATTTAAAAAAGGGGGATACGGTGTTGGTAAAGGCATCTCATTTTATGGAATATCCGAAAGTGGTGGAGGCGATCAAAGCAAAATTTCTGTAAAAAATATGAAGGGGCTGCTGCAAAATGAAGCTTATATACAATATATGGATAAGATTCTTGTGTTCTAAATGCCATATTTTGCATATACCAGCTATTTTGCAACAGCCCCTCTGAGCATTTTTAAACATGCTCTAGATCATAGCTTTATGTTGTTCTAACATTTCTTCAATCTTAGATTTGGTGTAAGCGCCAGAAAATTTTCGCTGTTCCTTATCTAATTCTTTTAAGTAAATTGGTTCGCCATATTCTACAATTACATGGCATTTGCGCATGAAGGGCATATGTTGTTCCCAAATTGCATGGCTGTTCGAAATGGCAACAGGGATAATGGGACATCCTGTTTTCTCTGCCATTTTCAGACTGCCTTCTTTAAATGGCAATAGGCCATTTTCTGGATTAGGATTTCTTGTGCCCTCTGGAAAAATACAAACGGAGATACCGTTGTTGATTTGTTCAATTCCAGTGAGTATCATTTTCATTCCTGCCTTCAAATCAGAACGTTTGAGAAACAGGCAATGCAAATGTTTCATCCAGTTTGAGAGCAGCGGAACTTTTCTCATAAAATCTTTGGAAACATACCCAGTCAGCCCGGGACATCGGGAATAAGTGATCACGATATCAAAATAGCTCTGGTGATTCGGGATGTACAGTACTGCCGTATCTTTGGGAATCCGATCTTCTCCAATAATGGTAAGTTTTGTTCCAGTAAAGATTAAAATCACCTTAAATGCCCACTGTACAATGCGAAGACTGCTGATATCTGCAGCCTGCGGATTAAATTTTTTTATCACTCGCTCCATTAGCATAATGGGAATGGATGCGATTAAAAAAAGAATTAAAAAGGCAGAAACCAGAAGTAGTCGTATCATATCATTTACCGTTCCTTTTGGAGATTATATTGACCAAGGATAAATCCTCTGCTGTATATTATACTAAGGTATTTAAAAAAATACAATCATAAATATGATCAAAATCATATACAATATTAAGAGAACGTATAAGAATGTAAGGGAGTTTGTGATGAGAAGAATTGTTTCAGAAAAAAATCTGCTGTGTCTGCTGTCACTGATGATACTACTGTTTGCACTTTTGCTGGCAGGTTGTGGTTTAGAGAAAACAGATAACCGCAAATTAAAGGATCTTTCCTATACTATTTTGGAAGAAAAAGATATTCCAGAGGAATTTTTAGCTGTGATAGAGGAAAAGAAGGAAAATATTTTTAAATTGACTTATACAGATCAGGAGAATTTATACATAGCGGTTGGTTATGGCGTCCAGGAAACAGGTGGTTACAGTATTTCTGTCAATCAATGTTATTTGACAAAAAATGCCGTATATTTTGATACAACATTGATTGGACCATCCAAAGGAGAGAAAGTCAATGAGGTAAAATCTTATCCATATTTGGTAATTAAGACAAAATATTTAGAAAAAAGTGTTGTTTTTGAGTAGAAAAAACGATAGGAATCTTGTTTTAAATGTGTTAAGATGATAGACAAGGCGTGATGACAGGGTTGTGCAGCTTTTGCACAATCCTTGTGTATGTCTGGTGTCAAGGGTATCTGAGGCATTTTTCAACATATAGAAAAGATTGGGAGGACAAGCAGACCGTGCATGATTTTGCGCGAATCGTTTATAATAGAGAGTAGTAGTTCATTCGTAGTTCTCAATCAGGCACAGAAATAGTAATTTTGCATAAAATAAGCTAACAGGGAAAGATTTACAAATGGATAAAGTGTGTTATAATAGTACATAAAGTTTTCTGTAAGCATTTTGGCGAAAGAAAAGATATGTTACTATAATAACTTCTTGTACGAAAATAGAGCATAGAGGTGCAATATGGAACAGTATGTGATTAGAGGAGGTAATCCGTTAGTTGGAGAAGTGGAGATTGGCGGAGCAAAAAATGCAGCTTTGGCAATTCTGGCGGCATCCATTATGACGGATGAAACCGTAACGATAGATAATTTACCCGATGTACGGGATATCAATGCTTTGCTCCAGGCGATGGGCGATATTGGAGCAATTATAGACAGAGTAGATGCGCACACCGTGAAGGTCAATGGTTCTTTTGTGAAGGATATTCCGGTGGATTATGATTCCATGAAGAAGATCCGAGCGTCCTATTACTTATTAGGTTCCCTCCTTGGAAAATACAAGCGTGCAGAGGTGACATTGCCTGGCGGCTGTAACATTGGAAGCCGTCCAATGGATCTGCATATCAAGGGTTTCCGTGCGCTGGGCGCCCATGTGGAGATCCGCAATGGAGCTGTGGCAGCGGAAGCAGAGAAACTCACTGGAAGCCATATTTATCTGGATAAGGTATCTGTAGGGGCTACGATCAATATTATGATGGCGGCAGCTATGGCAGAAGGAAAAACTACGATTGAAAATGCAGCGAAGGAGCCGCATGTGGTGGATGTGGCCAATTTTTTAAACAGTATGGGTGCGAATATCCGCGGCGCTGGTACAGACGTCATTCGTATTGTAGGTGTGGAAAAGCTGCACAAGACGGAGTATTCTGTGATTCCTGATCAGATTGAGGCAGGCACTTTTATGTTTGCGGCGGCAGCCACAAAAGGGGATGTCACCGTGAAAAATGTAATTCCCAAGCACTTAGAAGCAACTACGGCAAAGCTGTTGGAGGCGGGCTGTGAGGTGGAGGAATTTGACGATGCAGTTCGTGTGGTAGCCTCCAAACCATTGCGGCATACCCAGGTGACAACACTGCCCTATCCTGGATTTCCAACAGATATGCAGCCGCAGATGTCTGTGGTTTTGGGTATTGCGCAGGGAACCAGTACGGTGACAGAGAGTATTTTTGAGAATCGGTTTAAATATGTGGATGAATTGACGCGTATGGGGGCGGATATTAAGGTTGAGAGCAACATCGCCATTATCAATGGTGTGAAGAATTTTACTGGAGCCAGAGTGAGTGCGCCCGATCTGAGAGCGGGCGCGGCGCTTGTGATTGCTGGGCTATCTGCGCAGGGCGTCACTATTATAGATGATATCCATTATATTCAGAGAGGCTATGAAGCCTTTGAGGAGAAATTGGAAGGACTGGGTGCACAGATTCAGCGCGTGAATACGGAGAAGGAGATCCAGAAGTTTCAGTTTAAGGTTGGATAGTGATAGGTATAAAATGAAAGATTTGCGGGAATGGTAATTAAAAATGCACATCAGATGTGCAAAGGAGGACAGATTATGTTATATCCGATTTTAACACCATCCCGCTTTTTGTGTGATTTGAGCGGCGTATGGAACTTTAAACTAGATAACGGAAAAGGTTTTGAAGAAAAATGGCAGGAAAAGCCGTTGAAAGACGCCATGCCCATGCCTGTGCCAGCTTCCTATAATGATCTCAAGGAAGGCGTTGATTTCCGAGATCACTACGGCTGGGTGTTTTATCAGCGTGAAATTGCTCTGCCAGCGGCCGTTGCTGGCGAGCGTGTGATGCTGCGCTGTGATGCTGTGACCCATCATGCTAAGGTCTATCTGGATGGGCAGTTGATCTGCGAGCACCGAGGAGGATTTTTGCCGTTTGAGGCGGAGATTACAGAGCAGATCACAGAGGGCGAACATCTTTTGACCATTGCAGTGGATAATGTAATTGACTATACTACACTTCCGGTCGGCGGCAAAGCGGACATGTTGGGCGGCCTGATGGGAGGTATGGCGGAAAGCGGCGAGAGCAAGCAGCAAAACCATCCCAATTTTGATTTTTTTAATTATTGTGGTATCACAAGGCCAGTGCGAATCTATACGACACCAAAAGAATATATTCAAGATATCACATTAGTTTCTGAGGTGAATGGAGAACATGCAGATATCCATTATCAAATTGAAACCTCCAGCGGTGAGAATGCTTCTAAAGATTGTAAGATTGAAGTATTTGACTGTCAGGGAAATTTGGCAGCGGAGGGTTCAGGTACGGAAGGAACATTGCATATCGCTTCGGTACATTTGTGGCAGCCTTTGAATGCGTATCTATATCAGGTGAAGGTAACGTATGGCAAAGATCAGTATACGCTGCCTTATGGGGTGCGTACTGTGCGTGTGGAAGGAGAACAATTCCTTATCAATGACAAACCATTTTATTTTAAGGGTTATGGCAAGCATGAGGACACATTTCCAAATGGCCGCGGCATTCACCTGCCCATGAATACGAAAGACATTTCACTGATGAAATGGCAGGGAGCCAATAGTTTTCGCACAAGCCATTATCCATACAGTGAGGAGATGATGCGGCTCTGTGACCAGGAAGGAATCGTTGTCATTGATGAGACCACAGCAGTAGGCGTTAATTTACAGTTTGGCGGCGGGGCTAATTTCGGCGGTGAAAAAATCGGAACTTTTGACCCCGAGAAAGGTGTTAAGACACAGGAACATCACAAAGAGGTGATCAGAGATTTAATTTCCAGAGATAAAAATTATGCCTGTGTGGTGATGTGGAGTATTGCTAATGAGCCGGATTCCGCTGCGGAGGGGGCTTATGAGTATTTCAAGCCATTGTATGACTTAGCCAGAGAACTGGATCGTCAAAAACTGCCCTGTACGCTGGTCAGTGTACAGATGGCCGATCCAGAAAAGGATTGTTCTGGTAAACTGAGTGATGTGATTTGTCTCAATCGTTATTATGGCTGGTATTTTGGAGGGCCAGATTTGGAAGGACCGAAGCTTGCCCTGCGCAAAGAACTTGATTATTGGAAGAAATTAGGAAAGCCTGTGATTTTTACCGAATATGGCGCAGATACTGTCATGGGATTTCATGACGCTACCCCAGTGATGTATACCGAGGAGTATCAGGTTGATTATTACAAGATGAATAACAGTGTTTTTGACGAATATAGTATGGTTGTTGGGGAACAGGCATGGAATTTTGCAGATTTTGCCACTAGCCAGAGTCTGTTGCGCGTACAGGGAAATAAGAAGGGAGTCTTCACCAGAGACCGCAAACCTAAGCTCGCTGCGCATTACTTTAGGGAGCGTTGGAAGAGTATACCAGATTTTGGGTACAAAAAATAATAGTAACTATTTAAAACTTGATGCCATAGATATGCCAGCTAAGCGGCTATACAGCTCTGTAAAGAGATCTATCTACGGCTGAGGGATTTTCAACTCGTAAATACGGAAGTCAGGCTCTTTCAAATAAATTTGACGAACCTGGCTTCTCGTTTTTATGTGGTTTTAAATTGTCACAAATAACAGGAAAAAATATTTTGGATTTTTTACACACATTTCACGGGTGAAAGTGAATGTTCTATATAATCTTTATAATCTCAAGTTCCGGTTTTGAGAGCATATCAATTACGGATCCGTCATCTAATTGGAGCATCGGTCTTGTCAAATGATGAGGATTAATCATTACAATATTTGCACTCCAGCCATTATTTAAAAGTACACGGTTGCGCTGGTAGGAGTTGGCAATCCGTTTTAAAAAGGTCAGTATGTACTTGGGATGATATTTTTGCAGGCCGTCTTTTTCAAATATGTCAATGACCTGGAAAGGACACAGCGGAGAGCGATAAGAACGCGCTGCTGTCATAGCGTCATATACATCTGCAATGGCAATGATATGTGCAAAATTGTCAATTTCATCTGTAGTCAGCCCTTGTGGATAACCGGAACCATCACAGCGTTCATGATGCTGTAAGGCAGCTTTTTTTATATGGTCGTCCATCGGCAATGCCTTTAAGAGTTTGTAGCTGAATAGTGGGTGTTGTTTAATCATTTTAAACTCTTCATCCGTATATTTGCCGCATTTGTTTAAAATCTCATCAGGGATAGAGGTTTTACCGATGTCGTGGAACAGTCCACATAGAGCCACAAGTTCAAGTTCTTTTGAGGAAAAACGCATCCATTTTCCCATAGCCATAGCAATCAGTGCCACGTTCAAACAATGGGAATATACGCTGTCATCATTGAGTCGCATATTGTGCAGTTTGTCAAACATCTCAACACTGGTCTGGCAAGAAGCAACCAGGTTTGAGCATTCTTTTAAAATATACTGGACGTTTACAGGCGCCTTGGGATTTGCAATAATGCCATCAAAGATCTCTCGCAGCGAATTTAATATTTTTGAGTATTCAATCTGAAATTTCATAAATTCAGGTTTTGCTTTTACCCGCTGCGCATAAGAAGGATTGGCAGCACGGCTCCATGTTGGAGCTTGCATCTTGTGTTCCTGTGCGTCGGAATTTTTCTCAGAATCCTCTGTTTTAGAAATCTGCTCCACAGGAGCATCGTCGGGTTCCTTGATGGGGACATTACGAATACTGTAATAGGACAGCTTGGAAATTAATTCGGGAGTCAATGTTGTATTGGCATCCATGACCATCTGTCCGCGATCCGTATAAATTGTTTCTGCGGTAACCATCCCTGGTTGTAAATCGTTGATAAGTAAATTTTTCATTGGCGTTCTCCCTGTCTTGTGGCTGAGTACAAAAATAAAAGCTTCTACTTTTTATTTTAAAAACAAAGCCAGCATTTGTCAATAAAGAAATCCTGTTTGAATCTGCAAAATATGGTAATTCAAAACATATTTGAGTTTCCCCATTTTGTAATCCATAGCCCCAAAAGGTTTCCATCATAAAATGATGGAAACACTTTGCACATAAAAGCGTTAGGAAAAGCTAGCTTTTCAGACGCTTTTTGTGCAAGATGTCTATGCTGCCAAAGGCAGCAAGACCTTTTGGCGCTAAAATATCAGTGATTATAAAAAATGGGGAAACTCAAAAAAACATATCCTTGACAGAATCAAAAAAAAAGAGTATGTTATACATAAAGATTTGAAAATTCCATATTGTAATAATTTCTCTTATTCAGAGTGGTGGAGATACATAGGATCTGAGAAGCCACGGCAACCCCTCTACGGAAGGTGCCAGCCTGAGCGAGTAATCGAACAATAAGAGGATTTGATTATCTTTATAGACTGTCAGGTCCGCTTATAATATAAGCGGACATTTTTATATATTGGGAAAGTTCTGTGAACTTCCCTAATATATAATGTTATGCGCATTCGGCGCAGCAAAGCAGGAGTCTTTGTTATTTATTTTACACATTAAGGAGGAATTTAAAATGGAAAAAAGATTATTTACATCAGAATCTGTCACAGAAGGACATCCAGACAAAGTCTGTGATGCAGTGTCAGACGCGATTTTGGATGCTTTGATGGAACAGGATCCCATGAGCCGTGTAGCTTGTGAGACAGCAGCATGTACTGGATTTGTGTTGGTGACAGGTGAGATCACCACCAAGGCACAGGTGGATTATTCTCAGATTGTCAGAGATACTGTCAATGAGATTGGCTATAACGATGGCGCCACTGGTTTTGACGGAAATACTTGTGCAGTGATGATTGCCTTAGACCAGCAGTCAGCAGATATTGCTATGGGTGTGGATAAGGCGCTGGAAGCGAGAGAAAATAAAATGTCAGATGAACAATTGGAAGCCATAGGAGCTGGAGATCAGGGAATGATGTTTGGTTATGCCACCAATGAGACTCCAGAGCTGATGCCATATCCTATTTCATTGGCTCACAAACTTGCACTTCAGCTTACGAAGGTGCGCAAGGATGGGACATTAACTTATCTGAGACCAGATGGAAAGACACAGGTATCTGTAGAATATGATGAAAATGGCTGTCCAAAGAGATTAGAGGCAGTTGTGCTCTCCACACAGCATGACGCAGATGTAACCCAGGAACAAATTCATGCAGATATCAAAAAGCATGTATTTGACCCAATTTTACCGCAAGAAATGATTGACAGTGAGACTAAATTTTTTATCAATCCTACCGGCCGTTTTGTGATTGGCGGACCGCATGGAGATGCAGGACTTACCGGACGTAAGATTATTGTAGATACATATGGCGGATATGCACGTCACGGCGGCGGCGCTTTTTCTGGAAAGGATTGTACCAAGGTAGACCGTTCTGCGGCTTATGCAGCCCGCTATGTGGCAAAAAATATTGTTGCGGCAGGCTTGGCGGATAAGTGTGAGATTCAGCTCTCCTATGCCATTGGCGTGGCACAGCCCACTTCTGTGATGGCAGATACTTTTGGAACAGGAAAGCTCTCGGATGAGAGATTGGTAGAAGTGATCCGTGAGAAGTTTGATCTCAGGCCAGCGGGAATCATTAAAATGCTGGATTTAAGACGTCCGATTTATAAGCAGACTGCTGCATATGGACATTTTGGGCGCAATGATTTGAATCTGCCCTGGGAGGCAACTGACAAGGCAGAGGAGTTAAAGAAATATTTATAATATTTATTCAAACTTCATGGAAATAGAAGTCAGATCATTTCATTTTATTTGAAAAAGGTGGAAAGCAGCGAGATGCATCCGTAATAAAAAAGAATCAGATTGCTTGTTTTAGGATGAGCAGTCTGGTTCTTTTTTTGTGTCTAAATCAGGAGAGTATTCTTGGGTTGCGAAATTTGTCAGGATTATAAATAAAATATATAGAATAAAACATGTATTTTGATAAGGATGTGAAATAAAGTTGCCACAATCTCACTGGATTTAAACAATGGGTTAAGATGGCAAAAAATGGCGTTTTGTGTTATACTTATGCTCATGGGAACATGGAAATAAAAAGAATAGAATGGTACTAATTGCAGTGCGTTTGAAATTATTAAGGAAGTGATTACATGAGAGAGATATCAGAACAGACAATTACCTTACTAGCGCCCAATGCCAATGCCGTCAATAATGGCAGAAAAATTTCCCTAAAGGGCGGCTTTGTGAAGCGTTTTCGTTCTGAGGATGATACTTTTTACATGGGTGAATGCAGCGGGAGCGGCAAATCAAACTATATTACCTCAGCAGATTTTGTGGAGGAACAAAATCCGGTATTTCGCTGTTCATGTCCAAGCAGGCAGTTTCCCTGCAAGCACAGTGTGGCGCTGCTTTTTGAGATCAATCAGGGCAGGGAAT
>Ga0137306_102399_pt1 | contig 15763 bp, 14 predicted proteins | sample Inofroosms_March_FD_97187 | JGI IMG/M metagenome (GOLD analysis project Ga0137306, IMG submission 97187) | Mouse cecal microbial communities from Vienna, Austria - N-Acetylneuraminic and N-Acetylglucosamine D2O microcosms_March | ecosystem: Host-associated > Mammals > Digestive system > Large...
ATATCCGTAATATGTTTTTTGGCAAGTTCCGTAAAACCGAATATTGCATTTAGAGGGGTACGGATATCATGAGACATATTCGAGAGGAAGGTGTTTCTGGCGACAATGGCCAGATTTGCATTTTTTAAGGCATCCTCCAAAATTTGTTTTTGTTCCATTTCACGCTGAATTTCTAAATCTACTCTGCGATATCCCATTACAATCTGGGAGATGCGTTTTTCTCCCCCCACATTGACAATGCGAAGCTGAAGATATTGAATTTTGCCATTATTTAAAACTCGATAATTGGTGTAATATGTTTTGCTGTTTGATAACTTTTTGCGGATATAATCTGGCGCTGTCACTTTTAAGATTCGTTCACGATCTTCAGGATGAACCCATGTATTAACATAGTTTGACAGATACCAATGAAATCCAAGCGCTTGATATTTTTTATTAAACTGACGTTTGGTGCGGCTGCTGAGCCGATAGGGGAACACCCTGTCGGTGTCAAGATCCGCATAGAGGATAGAATCATAATTTACACTGAGTCCCTCAATTACTTCCAGTCGCCGTAAATGCTCCTGGTTGATAATTTTGCGTTCTTTGTCATATTCTTCAATCAGGCTTTTTAATATTTGTTCTTTCTCATTGATGAGAGCTACCTTTTCTTGCAGATGACGTTTCTTTTTTTCTGTGGCGTCGCCCAGAAATACATAGAATATATCCCCAATGGCGTCACTGTGAATAAAATGTCCATAGTCCTCAACCCAGCGAATGGAGCCATCTTTGCGTACGATCCGGTATTCTACATAGTCCAGGTCATATTGGCTTTGGGCAATCTGTTCTTTGATACTCTGCTCTACATGATCTAGATCTCTATGATATATCATTCCTTTAAAGGAATTACCAGTTATTTCCTGAAATTCTTTTAACGTACTGCACTGAAAAATGCGAAGCAGCGCTTGGTTGGCGTAGAGAATCTTCTCTTCATCATTTGCATAATAAATTAAAAAACCCCCTGGCATTTCATCCATAAATTTTATCATTTCGTGGGCCATTCGGATATTTTCAGGATCCAGAAAAAAAGAGATATCCGTAAGGGCATCTTGTGAAACCTGCTGTCCAATGTCCGCAATATTATATTCGGGAAGGCTTAACAGGGTTAATACATATTCCATTAGATTGTGAGTATGTTTTTGTGTGTTCATAATAAATATTCTCCCTGAAATAATGTTACATAGATTTTACCTTGTGTTTTGTGCAAATATATAGTATCTATGACAAAGTATTTTACCATAAAATGGACATTTTGTCATGGGCTGTGACCAAAAATTGGGAGTGTAATTTACAAAATTTGTTATACAACTATATTGACAGCAGACAACTAAGCGTGTATACTCTTAGCATAGAACTTAAATTTTAGAAAAGAGGTAGAGAGATGAGAAGTGATAATGTAAAAAAGGGGATGCAGCAGGCGCCCCACCGCTCCCTGTTTAATGCGCTTGGTTTTACGAAAGAGGAAATGGATAAACCGCTGGTAGGTATCGTAAGTTCCTACAATGAGATTGTTCCAGGGCATATGAATTTGGATAAAATTGTAGATGCGGTAAAGATGGGGGTTGCCGAGGCGGGTGGCGTTCCGGTTGTATTTCCGGCGATTGCAGTCTGTGATGGAATTGCGATGGGACATACTGGTATGAAATATTCTCTGGTGACGCGCGACTTAATTGCAGATTCTACAGAGTGTATGGCGCTTGCGCATCAATTTGACGCTCTGGTGATGGTGCCTAACTGTGATAAGAATGTTCCTGGCCTTTTGATGGCGGCAGCACGGGTGAATGTACCCACAGTATTTGTATCAGGCGGCCCAATGCTTGCAGGGCATGTAAAGGGACATAAGACGAGTCTGTCTTCGATGTTTGAAGCAGTTGGATCTTATGCTGCTGGTACTATGACAGAAGAAGATGTATGCGAATTTGAACAGAAGGCTTGTCCGACCTGTGGTTCCTGTTCTGGCATGTATACGGCAAATTCTATGAACTGTCTGACAGAAGCCTTGGGAATGGGACTTGGAGGAAACGGCACCATACCAGCCGTATATTCTGACCGTCTGCGTCTTGCCAAACATGCAGGAATGGCAGTTATGGAAATGTATCGCCAAAATATCTGTCCAAGAGATATTATGACGAAGGAAGCTGTATTAAATGCCCTGACCGTAGATATGGCTCTGGGATGCTCCACCAACAGCATGCTGCATCTTCCAGCAATCGCCCATGAGATTGGTTTTGACTTTGATATCGGTTTTGCCAATGAGATCAGTGAAAAGACGCCGAATCTCTGTCATTTAGCTCCAGCAGGACCAACTTATATGGAAGATTTGAATGAGGCGGGCGGCGTCTATGCGGTGATGAATGAGCTTGCAGAATGGGGCTTATTGAATCTTGAATGTATGACTGTCACTGGAAAGACCGTTGGAGAGAATATTAAAGGGTGTGCGAATAAAAATCCTCAGGTAATTCGTCCTTTAGATAATCCATACAGTACAACCGGCGGCCTTGCGGTATTAAAAGGAAATCTTGCAGAGGAGGGAAGTGTGGTAAAACGTTCCGCAGTGGCGCCAGAAATGATGGTGCATGAAGGACCTGCAAGAGTATTTGACTGCGAGGAGGACGCCATTACTGCCATCAAGGGCGGAAAAATTGTTGCTGGAGATGTGGTTGTGATTCGTTATGAAGGGCCCAAAGGCGGACCAGGAATGCGTGAGATGCTCAATCCAACTTCCGCAATTGCCGGAATGGGGCTTGGTTCTACAGTAGCCTTAATTACCGACGGTCGGTTCTCAGGCGCCAGCCGTGGAGCTTCTATTGGGCATGTTTCACCAGAAGCGGCAGTAGGAGGAACGATTGCCTTGGTGGAAGAAGGAGATATCATTAAAATCAATATCCCAGAAATGAAATTGGAGCTGGATGTCTCAGAAGATGTGCTTGTTAAGAGAAGGGCAGAGTGGAAGCCCAGAGAGCCAAAAGTGAAAGAAGGTTATCTGGCCCGTTATGCGCAGATGGTGACATCTGGCGCTACAGGAGCAGTGATGAAAAGAGAGCTGTAATTGCGAGAACAATTTGTGAAAAGGTTTACATTGCAGAGCAATACATACAAAATGCACAAAAATCACGATGGGAAGTAGGATTTTCAAGATGGTTTTTGTGCATTTTGTTTTTGCTGATTGAGCGGCAAGAACTTTACAACAAGTGAATATATTTGTTCCTTCTATGAAGGTTGAAATGGTTATAATTATCCATTATTTTATGCAGTCCAGCAAGGATTCGCCAATCATATGAGGAAGCAGTTTTATGGAGAAATTGTCTGCAATGGTGGCGCCAATGACTGCGAAAGTTTCTTGTTCCTGCAACTGTCTGGCATGTTTCATTGTGGTTCCACAGCACAAGAGCGGCACGGTCTCTCTGGTATGGTCTGTACCAGAATAAGTGGGGTCGTTCCCGTGGTCAGCAGTGATCATAAGTAGATCATCATTTCTTAAGGTTTTTAAAAACTCTTCCAGTTTTAGATCAAATTTTTCCAGTTCCTTTGCATATCCTTCTGGATTGCGTCTGTGTCCCCATAAGGCGTCAAAATCTACAAGATTTACAAAACATAAACCTGTAAAATCCTGTTTGGCAAGTGCTATCGTCTGTTCCATGCCATGTACACTGGATTGGGATTTATGAGTTTCAGTTATTCCTTCGCCTGAGAAAATATCATTGATTTTACCGACGCCAATTATGTCATATCCTTGATTTTTTAGTAAATTGAGGACGGTTACATCATAAGGTTTGATGGCATAATCGTGACGGTTTGCCGTTCTTGTAAAATGGCCTTTATGCTCTCCCACATAAGGTCTGGCAATCACGCGGCCTACTTTCCAATCTGGCCGCATGGTAATCTCACGGGCTCTTTCACAAAAGTGATAAAGATTATCAAGGCCAGTATATTTCTCATGCCCGCAGATCTGCAGTACGCTGTCTGCGGAAGTATAGACGATCAAGCTTCCATTTTGGATTTCATCTTCTCCATATTCTTCGAGAATGTCTGTTCCGCTGGCGGCTTTGTTGCCAATAATTTTTTTGCCAAATTCGGTTTCCAGCCGTTGAATCAGTTCTTCTGGAAATCCAGTTTCAGTAAAAGTAAGAAACGGTTCTTTTACATGCAGTCCCATCATTTCCCAGTGACCAGTCATGGTATCTTTGCCAATACTTTTTTCCTTAAGGCGCAGATAACAGCCTAAGGTTTGATCTTGTTTTCCACAGAGATTTCCAAGACCTAATTTGCGCAGGTTGGGAATCTGCAGGCTGGGAACTCTCTCCCAGATATGCCCCAGTGTATTGGCGTTGGCGTCGCCATATTTTTCTGCGTCTGGCATCGCGCCAATTCCCAGGGAATCCAAAACAATCAGAAAAATTCTTCGGTATTTTTTGAACATTACATTTCCCCTTTCTTTAGGCAGTCGTTAAAAGTTTCTTTGTGATAATATTGTAACAAAACTTGTAAGTACTGCACATAGAAAAATAAAAAAATTATGAATTAGTATTTCAAATGGAGGAACTCAAAGTTTTTTCTTGTTTACACCCCTAGAACCTTTTGGTATAATGATCTGAATAGCTATATTTAAGATTAAATCTTTGCCAAAAAAAGGCTAGAGTTTTGGAGGAAGCATTATGTTGAGGATTGGATGTCATTTGTCTTCTGCAAAAGGCTATTTGGCTATGGGACAGGAGGCAGTGAAAATTGGAGCCAACACCTTTCAGTTTTTTACTCGAAATCCGCGGGGAGCCAAAGCAAAGGAATTAAACTTGACGGATATTGAGGAATATTTAAAATATGCCTCAGAGCATGGGCTGGCACAAATTTTGGCACATGCTCCATATACCTTAAACGCCTGCGCGAAAGATCCGGCATTGCGTCAGTTTACATGTGATACGATGTGTGATGATTTAGAGCGTCTGGAACATATTCCAGGCGCCATGTATAATTTCCACCCAGGGAGCCATGTACAGCAGGGGGCAGAAATGGGGATTGTCTATATATCAGAACTGTTAAATCAGATCAATAGACATGGATATCATACGTTAATCCTGCTGGAAACTATGTCTGGAAAGGGAACGGAAATGGGCAGGAGTTTTGAAGAGTTATCTTCAATCATAGATCAAGTCGAAGACAGCAGTCGGATTGGGGTTTGTCTGGACACTTGCCATGTGTTTGATGGCGGTTATGATATTGTTAACAGCCTAGATGCCGTATTAGAGGAATTTGACCATACCATCGGGTTGAAGAGGCTAAAAGCCATTCATCTCAACGACAGCAAGAATGGGCTGGGCAGCCATAAAGACCGTCATGAAAAAATTGGACAGGGAAAGATCGGTCTGCAGACATTTGTGCAGATTGTCACCCATCCTCGTCTGCGCCAGCTTCCATTTTATCTGGAGACGCCGAATGATCTGGATGGTTATCAGAGAGAGATTGCATTGCTGAGAGAGAAGGCAAAGCATGAAGAGGCATAGAAAACATTTGCATGGAGTGACAAGTATTGATTATTATGCCTGTCAATCAGGACTTCGACAGTGGAATGGATGTTATAAAGTATGTGCTGCGATTGTGATCTTGATTTTGTGCCTGCTGTTGGACAATCCCTGGGTTTCAATGGCAGTAATTCTTACGATGGGGGTTGTAAATCTCAGAGGAAATGGAGTAAGTTTTCCTGTATATCTGGGACTTTTAAAAATTCCGATTGCCTTTCTCTTGTTGGGGGGACTGGGGGTTGCTCTTTCAATATCCAGCCATCCAATAGAGCCTATGTCCATTTCAATGCATTGGTTTTATCTGTATGTAACGAGAGAAACCTTGATGGAGGCGCTGCAATTATTTTTGAAGGCAATGGGGGCAGTCAGCGCCTTATATTTGTTGGCCTTGTCTACCCCTGCAAGTGAATTGACGGCGGTGCTGCGCAGCATACATATGCCCAAGTTGTTGGTAGAATTGATGTATATGATTTACCGATTTATTTTTATTCTTATGAATGTCCAGCAAGGAATGAAAAATGCTGCCATTTCCAGGTTGGGAGATGCAGATTTTAAGACATCATGTACAACATTTGGACAGATTGGAGGCAATCTTTTGATTCTTTCCTTGAAAAAAGCTAATACATATTATGATGCTATGATCTCTCGGGGATATGAGGGAGATTTTCCATTTTGGGAAGAAAAGAAATCTGTCAAGGCATGGCAGCTTGTGATCTTAGGATTATACATCACAGTATTATTGCTTATTGCTATGATTACCAGTGTAATTGACAAGTAGTTTTGCAGAAAGGGGTACCATGAGAGATGAAATTTTAAATGTGCAGCATTTGAGTTATGGATATCCGTCGGGACATCTGGCGCTCTCAGATATCAGTCTCTCCATTGGCAGTGGGGAGAGGATTGCAATTATGGGCTCCAATGGGGCTGGGAAATCAACATTTTTCTTAAATTTAAATGGTGTGCTAAAGGCACAGTCAGGAGAAATATATTATCAGGGAACGAAAATTAGCGGCAAAGAGTTAAAAGAACTTCGCCGGCATGTGGGATTTGTTTTCCAGGACGCCGACAGTCAAATGATTGCTTCAACAGTCCAGGCAGAAGTGGCGTTTGGACCAATGAATTTAAAGCTTTCCAGGGATGAAGTAGAAAAACGAGTCACACAGGCGCTGCAATATATGGATCTACAATCTTATCGGCAGCGTCCGCCTCATTATCTAAGTGGGGGTGAGAAAAAAAGAGTCAGTATTGCTGATATTATCGCTATGCAATCAGAGATCATTCTCTTTGACGAGCCAACTGCAGCGTTGGATCCATTGAGCGCCGATATGTTAGAACAGGTTTTAGCAGATTTATCCAGGGAAGGAAAGACATTGCTGATTTCCACGCATGATGTAAATTTTGCCTATCGATGGGCGGAGCGGATTCTGGTATTTGATCGTGGGAAAATTCTTGCCGATGGCAATCCTTTGGAGGTATTTTTACAGGAACAAGTTTTAGAGCAAGCACATTTAAAAAAACCAGAAATGCTGAAAGTATATGAGATACTCTCGGCGCAAGGACTGATAAAACAGGGAAGTTATCCCAGAGAGGCGGGGGAACTTGCAAAGGCGTTGATAGGATAAGGAGGAATAGATAATGAATAAAAAATATAAAGAATATTTATCTTATGTAAAGCACTATCTGACCCAGCACCAAGGCATGGAATCTCCGAATCCCATGCATCCATTTCGTTCTCGGTTTCAGCATACGATCCGAGTACTGCACTGGTGTAACCGATTGGCAGAAGGGTTGGAAGGAGTGGACTTGGAGCTGCTCTGTACCGCGGCGATTTTTCATGATATCGGTTATGGAAGTCAGGACAATGAATATCATGCCCGCCGCAGTGCCAAGGCATTTGAAGATTATGCAAAAACTCAGGGGCTGGAGGAGAATTTTTCCCAACAGGTGCAATTTTTGATTACCAATCATTCGAATAAAAGTTTGATGAGTGAACCAGGAACTAGTCTGGAAATGATTTTGCTGATGGAAGCAGATCTGTTGGATGAGGAAGGGGCAATGGGGATAGTCTGGGACTGTATGGTAATGGGAAATATACATGCTTCCAGTTATTTGAAGGCTTATGAGCATATTATGGAGAGCTCCAACAAGCAGGAGCCAAATCCTATGGTGACACAGAGGGCAAAGGAGATTTGGGAACAGAAGAAACAGATTGTCTCAGAATTTGCAGAGCAGTTAAAAGGGGATTTGATGGTTGGCAGTGAGTATTTTGATATTTAGCGGCGATTCACAGCCATAGGAAAATAGATATTCAGTCCCTTTAAATTTAATTTGAAAAGGGAGTACGATTGATGTTCTGAGGGCGGGCGCCCTTGATCACAGACAAAAGCCTTGGCAGAGGCGTATGACAGTTTGGCTGGCATGTCTGTGGCTTTGGGGGGTGAATAGTGATGATATTTCATGGAATTTTCCTGGACATTTTTTCCAGGCTATGCTATTCTAAGTCCGAATAATTGTTAAATAATTTAATTATAAAAGGTGCCTGTATTTTCTGCAGGATAATAGGGAAATGGGTGAGAGTCCCATACGGTCCCGCCGCTGTAAGAGTGAAGTTTTCTTCTAAAGACAAGATGTGAATGCCACTGGGAAACTGGGAAGGTAGAAGAAAATGAGGAAGCTTAAGTCAGAAGACCTGCCTTTTGTAAGAGGATGCAACAAGTTACGAGTGATAACTGGCTGCATAAGAACCTGTCTGAAATACTTTTTAAAGGAGTGTTGCAAAGCAGGTTTCTTGTGGATGCCGGTTTGCTGTGTGAGAAACAGCAGATGCGGCGTTTTTTGTTGAGAGAGGAGCATTTTTATGACAAAGAGACAAAGGAAACTACTTATTGCAAGTATTGCGTTTGCCGTAGTTTTTGGCATTATTCCAAATGCCAACGCTATGCATATTATGGAGGGGTATCTGCCATTTGGTTTTTGTGTTGCCTGGGGAATCGTTAGTCTTCCGTTTTTGGTAAAAGGATTTTTTGCGATACAAAAGAAATTGGGGCAGGATCGCAAGAATATTACCATACTCGCCATGTCTGGCGCTTTTATTTTTGTGATTTCTTCCCTGAAAATTCCCTCAGTGACAGGAAGTTGTTCTCATATGACAGGAACAGCACTGGGAGCGATTTTATTTGGGCCTAGTGCAGTCAGTATTTTGGGAATTATTGTGCTGATATTTCAGGCAGTTCTCTTGGCGCATGGCGGTTTGACGACATTGGGGGCTAATACTTTTTCTATGGCGATTGCAGGACCGTTTTTATCCTATGGAGTTTACAGGCTTTGTAAAAAAAGTAAAATAAACCAGAGAGTCGGCGTTTTTTTGGCGGCAGTCATTGGTGATCTGTTTACTTACTGTATTACTAGCTTTCAACTTGCATTTGCCTATCCCTCTGAAGGGGGAGTATGGGTGTCTGCTGCAAAATTTTTAAGTGTATTTGCACCCACGCAGCTTCCGCTTGCAATTATCGAAGGATTTTTGACGGTGGTGGTAATGATAACTTTGGAAAATTATGCACAGCCAGAGCTAAAAAGCGCTGGATATCTAGAAAATGGAAAGCGATAGAGGAGGAGCAAATGAAGAGTACAGATAAAAAAATAATAGCGGTAATTTTGGCAGCGGTGGCGTTTCTCATTGTAATGCCATTGCTTGTCCGAAAGGGAGCGGAATTTGGTGGTTCTGATGATGCGGGAAGCCAGGTAGTGGAAGCGATTGACACAGACTATAAACCTTGGTTTACTCCAGTTTTAGAGCGCATAATTGGCGGTGAAATTCCAGGAGAAGTGGAGTGTTTCATGTTCTGCATTCAGACTGGGATTGGCGTAGGTATTATTGCATTTTTGCTGGGAAGGTTTGTGGAGCGTAAAAAATGGCAGAGCTAAAGGGGGGATGGGCAGATTTTATTCTGTGAAATCATAGAAGTAATGATTGCTATTTCTATCTGAGCAGGATTCTTTTTCACAAATTCATTGAAATTTAAAAGGAAGTATATTAGAATAGAAACGATATAGAAATTTGTATAAGGATAACATAAGCGGAGGTTTAGTATGTACCCAATTATAAAGAAAAAAAAATTGGCGGAAAAGATTTTTCTGATGGACGTTAAGGCGCCCCGTGTGGCAAAATCTTGTCTGCCAGGACAATTTGTTATCGTAAAAATGGATGAAGAAGGCGAACGTATTCCTCTGACGATCTGTGATTACGACAGAGATGCAGGGACGATTACGATTGTATTCCAGACGGTGGGAGCTTCTACTCAGAGAATAGAGAATTTAGAGGAGGGGGATGCATTCCAGGATTTTGTTGGACCTTTGGGATGTGCTTCTGAGTTGACAGAGACACCAATAGAAGAGCTAAAGAAGAAAAAGATTGTGTTTCTTGCAGGCGGCGTGGGAACGGCTCCTGTATATCCTCAGGTAAAATGGCTTCATGAACATGGTGTGGACTGTGACGTGATTATGGGTTCTAAAACCAAAGATTTGCTGATTTTAGTAGATGAGATGGAGAAAGTGGCAGGCAATCTCTATGTGACCACAGATGACGGCAGTTATGGTTTTCATGGGATGGGAACCAATCAGTTAGAAGAATTAGTAAATGCCGGAAATACATATGATCAATGCATTGCCATTGGTCCCATGATCATGATGAAATTTGTCTGTCTGCTGACAAAGAAACTTGAGATTCCAACAATTGTTTCTTTAAATCCGATTATGGTAGACGGCACAGGCATGTGTGGGGCTTGCCGAGTGACAGTAGGAGATCAGGTAAAATTTGCCTGTGTGGATGGACCGGAGTTTGACGGCCATTTGGTAGATTTTGACCAGGCGATGAAGCGTCAGCAGATGTATAAGACAGAAGAAGGCAGAGATATTCTTAAGCTTCAAGAGGGCGACACTCATCATGGCGGATGTGGACAGTGCGGAGGTGACAAATAATGGACGTGTTGAAGAAGGTACCAGTAAGAGAACAGGAACCTAAAGTACGGGCAACAAATTTTGATGAAGTGTGCCTTGGATATAACAAAGAAGAAGCAATGGAAGAGGCGGAGAGATGTTTAAATTGCAAGAATGCACAGTGTGTGAAAGGTTGTCCAGTTGCTATTGATATTCCTGGGTTTGTGTCTGAAATTAAGGAAGGCCGTTTTGAGGAGGCTTATCAAGTGATCAGCAAATCCAGCGCTCTTCCAGCGGTCTGCGGACGTGTCTGCCCACAGGAGAGCCAATGTGAAGGAAAGTGCATCAGGGGTATCAAGGGAGAGCCCGTCTCTATTGGTAAACTGGAGCGTTTTGCCGCTGACTGGGCGAGAGAAAATGGCATTAAGCCGCAGTCGGCAGCAGAAAAGAAAAATCATAAGGTGGCTGTGATCGGTTCTGGCCCTGCGGGATTGACCTGTGCTGGGGATCTGGCCAAGATGGGGTATGATGTGACGATTTTTGAGGCGCTCCATGAGCCAGGCGGTGTATTGATCTATGGTATTCCAGAGTTCCGTCTGCCAAAGAGTGAGGTTGTAGCCAAAGAAATTGAAAGTGTCAAGGCTTTGGGAGTTAAGATTGAGACAAATGTCGTGATCGGCAAAGCAGGAACCATTGATGAATTGATGGAAGAGGAAGGCTTTGAGGCAGTATTTATTGGTTCTGGCGCAGGACTTCCACGATTTATGGGGATTCCAGGCGAACAGGCAAATGGCGTATTTTCTGCAAATGAGTTTTTGACCAGAAATAATCTGATGAAAGCGTTTAAGGAAGAGTATGATACTCCGATTATGAAGGGCAAAAAGGTAGCCGTAGTGGGCGGCGGAAATGTTGCTATGGATGCGGCGAGAACGGCTCTGCGTCTGGGGGCAGAGGTACATATTGTGTATCGTAGAAGTGAATCTGAACTTCCGGCGCGTGTGGAGGAAGTGCATCACGCCAAAGAAGAAGGAATTATCTTTGATCTGTTGACCAATCCTACAGAAATTTTGGTGGATGACAATGGCTGGGTCAAGGGTATGACCTGTATTCGTATGGAGTTGGGTGAGCCAGATGAATCTGGCAGAAGAAGCCCGATCGAGATTCCAGGTTCTGAGTTTGATTTGGAGTTAGATACTGTGATTATGTCCTTGGGAACTTCTCCAAATCCATTGATTTCTTCTACTACAAAGGGATTGGATGTCAATCGCAGAAAATGTATTGTGGCAAATGAAGAAGATGGGGCTACCAGCAAGCCAGGCGTATTTGCGGGTGGAGATGCAGTCACTGGCGCTGCAACTGTAATTTTGGCAATGGGAGCAGGGAAGGCTGCTGCAAAGGGGATAGATGAATATCTTACTGGTAAAGAGTAGAATTGTTTTCTGGTAGGTAATTAAGGAGGAAAGATAAAATGAAAGATATAACTATTACAGATACAATTAAATATATTGGTGCAGACGACAAGGATATTGATTTATTTGAGAGCCAGTATGTGGTTCCAAACGGTGTATCTTACAATTCCTATGTGATTTTGGACGAAAAGGTAGCAGTGATGGATACTGTGGATGCCAGAAGAACAGAAGAATGGTTGGACAACCTGGATAAAGCTCTGGATGGAAGAAACGTGGATTATTTGATTGTCTCCCATATGGAGCCCGACCATGCTGCAAATGTCCAGGTGTTGGCGGAAAAATATCCTCAGATGAAGGTAGTGGGAAATGCTAAGACATTTCCGATGATCAGCCAATTTTTTGATATTGATCTCTCAGAGCGTTCTGTGGTAGTGGCAGAGGGCGATACCTTAAATCTGGGAAGCCACACTTTAACTTTTGTGATGGCGCCTATGGTACATTGGCCAGAGGTCATGGTTGCCTATGAGAGTTCTGAGAAGATTCTGTTTTCAGCAGACGGTTTTGGAAAATTTGGCGCGCTGGACACAGAAGAGGATTGGGCTTGCGAGGCAAGACGTTATTACATTAATATTGTAGGAAAATACGGTGCACAGGTACAAGCACTGCTGAAAAAAGCGGCAGGGCTGGATATTCAGATGATTTGTCCGCTGCATGGGCCGATTTTAAAGGAAAATTTAGAATACTATATTGGAAAGTATCAGATATGGAGCAGCTATGAGCCAGAGGACGAGGGAATTTTGGTGGCTTATGCTTCCATTCACGGCAATACCAGAAAAGCAGCAATCAAGTTAAAAGAGATCCTGGAGGCAAAAGGCGCTAAAAAGGTAGTGATCACTGATCTTTCCAGGGATGATATGGCAGAGGCAATTGAGGATGCTTTTCGCTATGATAAGATGGTACTGGCGGCAGCCACCTATGATGGAGGAGTGTTCCCATGTATGGAGGATTTCTTGCATCACTTAAAGAGCAAAACTTATCGGAAACGTACAGTAGCTTTGATGGAAAATGGTTCCTGGGCGCCGATTGCGGCTAAAACAATGCGGGCAGTTTTAGAGCAGATGAAGGATATCACAATCTGTGATAAGGTTGTCACCATTAAATCTGCAGTGAAAGACAACACAATTGCAGATATGGAAGCACTTGCAGATGAACTGCTGGCAAAATAGCAGTATATTTATTCTGGTAGTGCAGGATTTAAGGTAACATTTCTTGTGAGGTTTCGCTGCGCAAAGAAAAATGTGACTGTAAAAAATCGAAACAAAAAATAAGTCTACATTACATAGAAGCCGGATTGCCCAATGGGGACAATCTGGCTTCTATTATTTAAGTTTAGTACATATAACGATGCAGGATATGGTTAAATACTCATTCCCAGAAGTGATTTCCACATTTTCTTTTTAGAGGTAATTTCGCCATCCAGAGATTGATAACCTAATTGTTCTGCTTGGTAGCGGTTGACTGCGGCTGTAAATTTTGGCCCGGCGATACCATCCACTGTGCCACAATTATAGTGCAGGGCATTGAAACGCTTCTGAATAGGGACAATAACTGGATGTTTTCGGTTTTTCACGGCTGATACTGTTACTGTATTTCCAATAGTTTCTTTTCCAGCAATGCCGTCTATCTTAGAACCAGTACAGGATTGCACATCTCGAATAAATTGTTGTTGACCATAGGATGGGGAATTGTTACTGTTGGAATTTGATGTGATATTTGATTCCCAGGTGGACATAAATCTTTCAGGGCTGCCATAGAGCTGTTTTAATTTTGTGGTAGTGCTGCCCCAGTCTGGCAGGTACAGATGGGGCCGGTCTTTGATTCTTGTCCAGTCGCCGCCCCAGCCCAGGCCGATGGATTTTGCAATACTGCCAACTTGCTCAAAGAGCTGTGTGGAATTGTTAAAGGCGTCATCTTTCTTGTTTCCATCTCCATTGACATCCATATTTAGATAAAAATCAATGGCAATGCCCCATTGATGTTGGGAACTGTATGTACTGCCTTTTGCATTCGTGATGATATTTCCAGGAACTGTTCGCCCCTGGGCATACAGTGCATCTTGTTCTTCCTTGGTACGCAGGCATTCACTAAACAGAATAGAGATCCCCTGTTTTTTACATTTCTTTTTTAACTGTGCAGCTTTCTTTTGCAATCGTGGATGTAATTTGGTTATATCTCTCATGATAATTATTCTCCTTCTTTTTCTAAATTTAATTCCGGCAGTCCTGCAAATGAGGTCAGCATGGATGCTGCCCCCGCCAATGCTGCAGTTCCTAAGACTGTGATCCAGTCAACGGCAGTGATGGTTGCTGCGGCTGGAAGCATGGCTGCGGCTGTCTGTGCCATAGTTTTTGCCGCCCGTATGCCGGCGGCTCTAAGCCAATTTTTGTCAATGTTATTCATTGTAAGTTCCTCCTTGTGTTTGATTTTGTTTTAGATGTAGTTTGCAGCCCAGACCAGCATTCCCGCAGCAAACGCTCCGGCAATGGTGCTGATGATAGCTGCTCCGGCAGTTCGTTTATATGTCTTAAATTCATCTGCTGGGGAACGTTCCATAAGATCTACACGGCTGTCAATGCGCTCTACTTTTTCATCCAGGGAGCTGACCGTTTCATTGGTGTGTTTGACCTCCTCCACGAGCTGTACCATTGTATTGGACATGGTATGGATCTCGTTTACAATAGGCTCCAGCTTGTCCAGGCGGTGGCTGTTGCTCTTGGTGCGTTCTTCTGCCTTTGTCAGACGTTCTAATACCTCAAAATCTTGCATGGCATCACCTTCTTTCCTGTTAGTTTATTGTATAGAAAAAGCCAGACAAATAATTGTCCAGCTTTTTATTGAAGGGTATTTAATTTTCTTAAATCCATCCATTAAGAACCAATCGCTATCCACTCAATCGCATAAGTTCCACCGCCGCTTGATATTATTTGTCCCGTAAATCCGCTTGTTGTTATAGTTTTCAGTTTATGCATATCTGTGCCTGTTGCACTATTATGTCGCGGTGTAAAGACAACGTTTGGTATTGATGAAAAACTTTTCTCAAAACTAATACTAAACTCTGTTGCTTTATTTGCAGTAAGTGATATGGTTTTATATCCATGTTGGATATTGGGTATCGATTCTGCAAGTGCTATATTTTTCCCATTTAATGTAAAATGACCTACATTCTGTGTATTTGTCACAAAATTTATGTATGATCCTTTAATCTCTAAATGGTCGTCTGTTGGTTCTGATATATGAACATAATCGCTATCTCCAAAATTGAGTATGTTTCCAAAGTTACCAGAGCCTTTCAGTCTTAGATTGCCAGTGATGGTTCCACCAGATAATGGTAAATAGGTGTCTTTAATTACATTTCCATTTCCGTCTTGTGTGGCCTTAGTTGCCTCTTTTGCAATGCCAGAGCTTTCTGTCACCAGGCTAGAGTTTTTCCACTTGATATGGGTGTCTGAGATACAAAGGCCATTACCGGGTTCCCACGGGTAGGGCGTTCCGGCTCCTATATAAATCCAATGCAGCATTCCAGCGCCGCCATATGCGCCAATACCACCCCACATACCTGTGCTGTTTTTGTCCGCGAACTCAATTCCTCTGGCATGTCCTCCAGTTACATCGGGTGTTACAAATCGCATCTCTGCGGAATTGATAAAGTTCAGCTGCCCTGAAATGGTGTCTCCGCCTTTGTTGACAGCCCCAATATTTGCCGCTGTAATGTTTACATTCCCAGTACGGTAAGCACTTTCTGCATTACCTTTTACGCCTGTGACAGTCCCCGCCTGGGAAAAGTTATCATAAATAGACTTGGAT
>Ga0137306_102402_pt1 | contig 15754 bp, 12 predicted proteins | sample Inofroosms_March_FD_97187 | JGI IMG/M metagenome (GOLD analysis project Ga0137306, IMG submission 97187) | Mouse cecal microbial communities from Vienna, Austria - N-Acetylneuraminic and N-Acetylglucosamine D2O microcosms_March | ecosystem: Host-associated > Mammals > Digestive system > Large...
AACCGTCTTCTCTTCAAAAAACATCATTACACACGTGCTACACCGCTTTTTCTTGCTGCTTCAGCTACCGCAGACGCTACTGCGGATTTTACTCGCCGATCAAACGCCGGCGGCAGGATATAATCTGCACAAAGCTCTTTTTCGCTAACCAACTCTGCTATCGCAAAGGCTGCTGCAAGCTTCATCTCATCATTGATATCCGCTGCTCTCACATCAAGCGCACCCCGAAACAGTCCTGGAAAGCACAACACATTATTTACCTGATTCGGATAATCGGAACGTCCGGTAGAAACCACCGCCGCACCGGCAGCCTTGGCTTCTTCTGGAAAGATCTCCGGTATCGGATTGGCACAGGCAAATACAACCGCATTCCTGGCCATACAACGAACCATATCAGCAGTCAATGTCCCGGTACCGGCATACCTGCCTCCGGACCGATATCTCCAAGTCCCAGTACTGCTGTTCCGTCTGCGACCACTGCCACCGTATTCCATCTTCTCGTCAGATCAAAGCTTTGGCATGGCTGTGCAACCCCCGGCGTATATGCCAGACTCAACGCCTCTTTTGAATCAACCGATGCTCTTGATGTAATCTCAATCTTCCCCTTTAACTTATAATGCATTTTCAATGATTCTGATGCATAGTCCATACCTCAAATCCTCCTAATAAAATATGATTCCAAGAAATACTGCAAATGCCAGACTTACTAGCGTAATACATACGGATGTGACAAAAATAGGTTTATAACTTTCCTTATGCGTCATACCGCAGGCAAACAGACAAGTGATGACCATACTGTTATGCGGAAGTGTATCCAGGCCATTGCAGGCAATCGCCGCAATTCGGTGCAAAGCCTCAGGATCGGCGCCAAGCGCCATATATTTCTGAGCAAATACCTCCATTGCTATTCCGATACCGCCAGACCCCGAACCCGTGGCCCCTGCAATCAAAGTAGTTGCAGACGCAAAGGAAATCAACGGATTTCCACCAAGATCAGACAACATATCGATCAGATTCTGAAAACCTACTGTAGACTTTACAACATATCCAAAACCAACAACTGCTGCCGTATTCATAATTACCATACTTGCTCGTTTGATGCCGTCGTCAACCATGAACAACTTTTTATCTGTTGTATTCCAGTATAACCCTACGCAGACAAAACACGCAACAACAATTGACACATTTACATCCAGATGAAAAACATTCAACAGTACGAACAAAACAATCATTGGAATAACAGAACGCCATGGTTTCACGAGTTCTCTTTGCTCAAATGCTTCCATTTTTTCTCTGATATCATCTGTAATTACGAATCCATCATTATTCTTCTTCGCTTTCCTGAACTCATATTCCAAATAAATCACGCAGAGAACAGAAGCAAAGATACCTGTAGCTACTCCAAGACCTGCAGCCGCCATCGTATTGGTGCCAAGATACTGTGTCGGCAAAACATTTAAGATCGACGGTGAACCCGGAAACATGGAAGAATTGTAAGCCAACGAAGTATAAATCACACCCGGAATCAACCAACGTGGAAGATTCTCCTGTTTAAATACACACAAGAAAATCGGATATGCAATGAACATAAGCGCCCATCCATTAACACCTATGTAACCTAAAATCGCGACAGCGACCATACAGCCATAAATAGCTCCTCTTCCGCCTACTTTCGAGTATATCATCTTTGCAAAATCTGCTGCTGCCCCAGAACCTTCCATCACAGACGCGAATACTGTTCCGGTAGCAAACAGCAAGAAATTATTCTTCAGGAACTCAGAAAAACCGGTAAAATATGTATCTGTTATCGTTTCCAAAATAGAGAGCCCACTGAATAGAGCCAGAATGATCACACAGATCAACGTTCCGGCTACCGGATTAAATTTCCTGTAACAAATAATAATCAAAACTATAAGGGCTACTACAATCCCCACTAAACTCATATCCATTTTTGTCCTCCTGCTATCTACAAGCCCCATTCAAAATAATCGGTTTACTGCCGCCCAGTTTCACGCTCGTTGTAAGTACGCCTTTCATATGATCCTCTCCAAAATGAATGACATACTGGTCGAATGCAGATGTATTCAAAAGATATTGTTTGATGATTAATGTATCTTCATTTTCGAAAGCATAAGAAAAACTATGAGAGTGATGCAATACATCATCAAACACCAATTCCTGATTTATCCAACGCTTGTATCCAGCTACGGCAGTTATCTCCTTATCAGATAATTCAAATGCTATTTCCAACAGATCGGATGCTCTCCTGTCAAACCGCATTGCTTTTATCTGAGCTTCATTATCTTCTAATACATATCGCTTACCCAAAAACTGCTTTTCTTTTTCAGCTCTTTTACTTTCCCCCTGCGCATATGGCAGTTTGAGTTCTTCCAAATATTCTTTTAATTTTGCAAATGCTTCCGTATTCTCAGGTAACGGTTTCCTTTCTGTCGGGATGATCAGCTCCTCATTTGCAATCGCACTGATCTTCCTGTTCGGATTACCGGCAGCATCACTGGCTCCGGCAGTTACTATTACCGCAATCTTTTTCTGTGCATTCACGATAATACATTGACCAAATGCACCAAATACACAAAAAGACTCCTCTGGCCCGATCCAAAATTGATAACCATATCCATAAGGATTATCCGCTTCAATCGGTGTCTGAATCTGTTTACTTCCCGCTTCCTCCAGATACTTTTTTGGCACAAGCTGCCTGCCATTATATTTTCCAAAATTAGCTAACAATATTCCGATTTTGGCCATATCCGGTGTATTTAAATACAAGCCCCATCCGCCAACTGTATTGCCTTCCGGACTAACCAACCAATCCACATCTTGAATCCCCATAGGTCCGAATACATATTCATTCAATACTTCTAATGTTGTCTTGCCCATTGTTTTTGTAACCAAACTAGATAATATATAACTCGCCCCTGTATCGTACTGGAAATAAGTGCCCGGATCATGCGGCAGTTCAAATGTAAAATAATGACGAATCCAGGATTCCTCAATCCCACGGAAATAAGTACTCAATCTACAAGAACTGGCCGCCATTGTTAGAAGATTTCTGACAGTTAATTCTTCAATCCGTTTATCATATTTCTCCGGAAGATACTCTCCCAGATAATCTACAATCTTATCTTCCAGATGAAGCCGACCCTGGTTGATTGCAATCCCAACTGCAAGGCTGTTCATACTCTTTGCAAAAGAATGCATCATCTGACGTGATTCTTCTGTATACGGTTCTTTACATTTCAGTAGAATCACATCATTATCGCATATCACGCCAATCGTATGCATATCTTCAATGCTGGCATCCATGTCCTGAACCATTTTCAGAAGTCGTTGTGAAGAAATCCCATATTCTTCTGGATTTTTTAATATCATTCCTTCTCTCCCTCTCCTTGTAATGCATTTAATTCTTTTTATAATCATTCATGAATAATTTAATTCTATTAAATCATAGAATGTCATGTTTGTAAATTGGTATTTTTATCTAGTTTTTAACTCTAATTTTTATATATTATTACCAAACACATAGTTTTATATCGAAGTATAAAATTCTTCTTTACATTTCTTTTCATTAACTTATATACCTCAAAAAAGAATTTTTTGCTACTTTTCAAATAATATGCTACAATGTATGAAGGAAATAATACTGAAAGGGGATTTTTATGACTCTCGAACAAATGATCTATGACAAACTTCCAACTCTTTCTGTCGGGCAGAAAAAAGTCGCTGAATATATTCTGGGGAACAAAGATTCCTTCAGTTATGCGACCTTGGCTAAACTCAGCAAAGCGATCTCTGTGAGCGAAACAACAATCATCCGCTTATCTTATTCTCTGGGTTTTGACAGTTTTTCTGCTATGCAACAAAAACTACGCGAAGAAATCCTCCAAAATCCGCAGCGTGCCACGATTCAGGACGCTGCACAATCGACTGGCACTATAAGGAAAACTCTAAACGCAGAAGTAGCTTGTCTGACCAACTGGATTGCCACAGTTGATGAGACACTCATTTTGAATATTATTGATACCTTGATAAAGGCGGACCGAATACTGATTGCCGGGGCACGTTCTTCTTTCAATGCCGCCAACTGGTTTGGCAACCGACTGAATCTGCTTCTGGGAAATACTTATGTTATCCATGAATTCTATGATTCACGGTTTGATCTGTTATCAAGCGCTACAGATCAAACTGTTTTAATCAGTATTGCCTTTGCCCGATACACCAAATGGACTTATCAATACGCTTCCTCCATGAAAAAACATGGGGCAACCCTGATTTCTTTTACAGACGTGCCCTCTTCGCCTTTTGTCTCTATATCAGATTACTCTGTATTGGCCGCCCCCTTGAAAGACCAGATGGGATTCAGCTCCATGGTATGCCTGTACAGCTTATTTGATGCAATCATTGCGAAGATCCGGGATGAATGTCATGAACATATTGGCAAACGGTTAGAACTATTTGAATTGACTTATTCAGATTTTGATTTCTTCTACGAATAGATTTTCAATGTTTACACCCAGGCAAAAAATGTCTATAATGAAGATATCATTACAGGATATAACTTAGGAGGTAACGCATGGGAAAACGATTCAATGTGGATGGACTCTGCTATCCGGATGAACATTATATGGTAAATATCGATAACCGTCTGGAACAGATTCAGACATTAATTGATGACGGGAAGTATTTCGTTATGAACCGGGCAAGGCAATATGGCAAGACGACCACCCTTCATATGCTGGCGCAAAGGTTCTCTTCTGTATATCAGATCTTTTCCATCAGCTTTGAAGGGCTGGGGAGTTCCTCATACAAGGACGAATGGTCGTTCTGCCGCAAAGTATACGGACTGCTCTATGATGTGATCTATTACGGGGAAACCAGTGAAGTTTCAGATGTGATTCAAACAGAATGTTATCGCATGAGCCTTAATGATGCAAGACCGGATCTTCGCACTCTTTCCAACTTCTTCTCATTGATCTGCAAAGAATCCGAAAAACCTGTCATTTTCATTATTGATGAGGTTGACCAGGCCTCAAATCAGGAGGTTTTTCTAGATTTTCTTGGAATGCTGCGGGATAAGTATATGAAACGAAGAAGTCGGCCAACCTTCCGTTCCGTGATTCTTGCAGGTGTATATGATATCAAGAATTTGAAACTAAAGATAAAAAAAGGTAAAGAATCTATATACAATAGTCCGTGGAACATTGCTGCAAAATTTACAGTAGATATGAATTTTTCTCCAAAGGATATCGCCGGGATGCTGACTGAATATAAGGATGACAGGAACGCGATCATGGATATAGACGCTATTGCACAGTTAATCTACGATTATACAGGAGGATATCCTTTTCTGGTATCCCGTATTTGTCAATTAGCTGAGGAAGCTACTGTAGAGTCATCTGGGCAATCTGTATCTTCTGCCACGCGCTTAAATGAAGCACCCGACAACAGATATTACAAATGGACGAACGATACTATCTTGGATGCAGTAAAACAACTCCTGAACGAACAGAATACTCTGTTTGACGATATGGGGAAGAAACTCTCTGATTCAAGAGAACTGGATAACATCATTCGCCTGATCCTGTTCAACGGGAAAAAGATTCCGTACAGCCCGGATGAGCATGCAATAAATCTGGGAACGATGTTTGGTTATTTGAAAAACGAAGACGGGCTTGTTGCAGTGTCCAATCGTATCTTTGAAACACGGTTATACAACCGCTATCTCTCAGAGGATATAGCAGAAAATAAGCTGGCAGATACCGCAAGTTTTGACAGGAATCAATTTACATCCGGCGGTATTTTGAACATGGATCTGGTAATGAAGAAATTCATGATTCATTTTACAGAGATTTATGGAGACAGTGATGTATCTTTTCTGGAGGAACATGGACGGCGCATTTTTTTGACATATTTAAAACCAATTATTAATGGCGTGGGAAATTACTATATTGAGGCCCGCACCAGAGATCTGCGCCGGACAGATGTAGTGATCGACTACCTTGGACAACAACAGGTGGTTGAAATGAAGATCTGGCATGGAGAAGAGTATAATCGGCGCGGAGAATTGCAACTGGTAAGATATCTGGATGACTATGCCTTGGATAAAGGTTATCTCTTAAGCTTCAACTTTAACAAAAATAAAAAGACAGGGATGAAAGAGATTCATTGTAATGGTAAAACAATCCTAGAAGTTGTAGTATAAGAGTGTGAAAATACCCGTATTTTTCATTGGGATGCAGATAAACTGTCTGCATCCCAGTCTTTTCTTATACATTTGAACAACGTTCCAACCATACAGGTAGAATTATTTCTGCACAATATTAATGATCTTCTTCGGAACATAGATCTCTTTCACGATATTCCCTGTCAGCTTATCTGCAATCGCCGCCTTCCCGGCTGCGATCGCATCTTCCTTAGAGATATCCGCCGCCACAGAGATCACGGCTCTCGTCTTGCCGTTGATCTGTACCGGAACCTCGATCTCGTCATCCTTCATCAGCTCTTCATCATAAGTCGGCCATCCGGCTGTAAATACACTTCCCTCATGTCCGAGCTGCTCCCAGATCTCCTCTGCGATATGCGGTGCAAACGGAGACAGCAACACTGCCATAGTTGACAGAGTCTCCCTGTCGACGCCGCCCTCCTTCTTCGCAATCTCGATCAGGTTGTTATTGTGCTCCATGAACCCGGAGATCGCTGTATTCAGGCTGAAGCCTTCCAGACGCTTCGTAATATCACATACCAGACGATGACGTTCCTTGATCATAGCCTTAGACGCCTTGATATCCGCATCCTTACTGTCCATCACAAGATTCCATACACGCTTCAGGAAACGATTCACGCCGTCGATCCCGCGGTCATCCCACTCGGCATCCAGCTCCGGCGGTCCCACGAACAGCTCGTACATCCTAAGAGAGTCACAGCCGTAATCCCTTACCAGATCATCCGGAGATACCACATTCCCCTTGGACTTGCTCATCTTGATCCCGTTCTTGCCGGTGATCATCCCCTGGTTAAAAAGCTTCTGGAACGGCTCGTCGAAATCAACCGCGCCGATATCGCACAGGAACTTCGTATAGAAACGGGAGTACAGAAGATGAAGCACCGCATGTTCTACGCCGCCGATATACATATCTACCGGAAGCATTGCGTCTGCCTTCTCCCTGGATACCAGTTCCTTGTCGTTATGATTGTCCACATAGCGCAGGAAATACCAGGAGGAACCTGCCCACTGAGGCATGGTATTCGTCTCGCGCTTGGCAGGCTTGCCGCACACCGGGCACTTACAGTTGACCCACTCCTCAATTCCGGCAAGCGGAGACTCCCCTGTTCCTGTCGGCTCATAGGACTCTACCTCCGGCAGTCTAAGCGGAAGCTCTTCTTCCGGCACCGGGACATTGCCGCAGTCCGGACAGTGCACGATCGGAATCGGCTCGCCCCAGTAGCGCTGACGGGAAAATACCCAGTCGCGCAGCTTATAATTCACGGTTGCACGTCCGATTCCCCGTTCTTCTATGATATGAGGCGCTTCCTTCTTAAGGACTGCCGACTCCATGCCATTCCACTCGCCGGAATTGATCATGGTGCCGCTTGCCTCCGTATAAGCTTCTGTCATATGTTCGATCTCTTTGCCGTCTTTGGCAATAACCTGGACGATCGGAATACCAAACTTCGTCGCGAACTCAAAGTCACGGTCATCGTGGGCAGGAACACACATGATCGCACCCGTACCATAATCAGCCAGAACATAATCCGACAGCCAGATCGGGGTCTTCTCCCCATTCAGCGGGTTGATGGCATAGCTTCCGGTGAATACACCCGTCTTCTCCTTATCCTGCATACGGTCCACATTCGACTTCATGGATGCATCTAAAATGTACTTCTCAACCGCCTCTAACGTCTCATCGGTTGCCAGGCTCTTCGCCAGCTCATGCTCCGGAGCCAGTACCATAAATGTCGCCCCGTACAGGGTATCCGGCCTTGTAGTATAGACTGTAATCTTCTCGCTTCGGCCCTCAATCGGGAATTCAACCTCTGCACCGTAAGATTTGCCGATCCAGTCAGACTGCATCTTCTTAACTTTCTCCGGCCAGTCAAGCTTATCCAAATCATTCAGCAGACGCTCCGCATATGCAGTGATCTTAAGCATCCACTGACGCAGATTCTTCTTCGTCACTTCCGCGCCGCAGCGTTCGCATTTGCCGTTGACTACCTCTTCATTGGCAAGGCCTGTCTTACAGGACGGGCACCAGTTGATCGGAAATTCCTTCTCATAGGCAAGCCCCTCCTTGAACATCTTCACGAAGATCCACTGAGTCCATTTATAGAATTCAGGATCCGTTGTATTCACTTCCCGGTCCCAGTCATAGAGGGCCGCGATCTCATTGATCTGCTTCTTGATATTCTTCACATTCTCAGCGGTAGATATCGCCGGATGAACACCCATCTTGATGGCGTAGTTCTCAGCCGGAAGACCGAACGCATCCCACCCCATAGGATGGATAATATAATATCCCTGCTGTAGCTTATATCTGCTCCACACATCAGAGATCACATAACCTCTCCAGTGTCCTACATGGAGACCATTCCCTGACGGATACGGGAACATATCCAGACAGTAGTACTTCTGACGCTCCCTGCCGTCTGCACCCACCTTGACATTCACCGGGTTCTTCTCCCAGTTCTCACGCCATTTCTTCTCAATCGCCTTATGGTTATAAGGGATCTTAGACATATCTTACTTCCTCTCTTTCCCGGAGCCTGTCAAACCGCACTCCGCATTTAGGTATAAAAAGCCTTCCCATCCCCCCTGCCTGAGAGACGAAAAGGCTCACAATCGAATTCCTTACTTATTATAAGAAGAATGCCAAAATAAGTCAAGTAGTATTTTCCTTTATAAAAGTGATATTTTTGGTTGTTCCTCTCCTCTCTTTAGTGTATAATGAATAATAAGCAGATCGTACTGATAATTTCAGTAAATTATGATACATAAAGGAGAGGTTTACGATGGTAAATTTATTGACTGGCCCTAAAGGCAGTGGCAAGACACAGCAGATGATTGAGCTCGCTAACAAAAAGGTAAAGGAATGCAACGGTAATGTAGTATTTATCAAGAAGACCCACCGGGATACCGCAAGCGTTGCATTTGACATCCGTACCATCTGTATGGATGATTTCACCTCCATCACGAATACCGACGAGTACATTGGTTTCTTATACGGTATGTATAGTTCGAACCATGATGTTGAATGCATCTTTATCGACGGTATTTTGAAGCATGCTGATATTTCCATGAGCAATGTGCCTGAATTTGTCGAAAGACTGAAGAAGATCTCTGCAGAATGCGGTATTGAGTTCTTTGTAAGCCTTAGCGCCGATAAGAAGGATATTTCCTTAGTCAGCGAAGAGGGCTGTAATTATTTGTAATTATCTGCGGTTATCTGAATTTTCAGAAGAGTATCAGGCAGTCCTCATGGACTGCCTTTTCGGTATCAAAAGATGAACACTATGAGAAATCCGCGGCAGACGCCGCATAATCCAAATAAAAACAGCATCCGGGAGGCAAAACGCAGGAGGGAACGGCGCCGCCGTATTCTTAAGATCCGCATTATTTTGTGTGCCTCTTTTTTGGTTTGTCTATGTTTCATTCTCACCTGGGGTGTCCGAGCTATCCTGTCTTCCTGGAAGAAGACGCCAAAGCCGGAGACCGGGGCACAAGCTGGGGCCGATTCCGGCAGTTCCAGAGAGAAGATCGACACCTCCAAGGTTCAGATCGAAGAACTGACCCTTGGCTCTGATGAAGACCAGGGGCAGACCGTCACCATCACCGTCAGCTCCATGGGGGACTGTACGCTTGGAACGGATGTGAATTTCGACTATTCCGCCAGCCTGAACGCCTACTTCGACGCCCAGGGACCGGATTATTTCTTCCAGAATGTCCGTCCGGTACTTACGAACGACGATCTGTCCATCGTGAATATGGAAGGGACGCTTACGGCTTCCGACGAACGCCAGGAGAAGCAATTCGCATTCAAGGCGCCTCCTGAATTCGCCGCTATCCTCTCAGACAGCTCCGTAGAAGCAGCCAATATGGCCAACAACCATAGCAAGGATTACGGTGAGTCCAGCTACACCGATACCATCAGCGCCTTAGAGAATTCCAAGGTTTCCACTTTTGGCTATGAGCGCGCCAAGATCCTTAAGATCAAGGGCGTCAAGGTCGGCTTAACCGGCATCTACGAGCTTGCCGACCATCTTGAGAAGCAGCAGCAGGTGAAGGAGAATATCACCGCATTGAAAGAAGCCGGCGCGAAACTCGTCATCGTCAATTTCCATTGGGGGAATGAGCGAGAATATACTCCCACAGATATTCAGAAGAACCTGGCACATCTCGCCATTGATGAGGGGGCAGATCTGGTAATCGGACATCACCCCCATGTTCTGCAGGGCATCGAGCGTTATAAGGACAAATACATCGCTTACAGCTTGGGGAATTTCTGTTTCGGAGGCAATTCCAACCCGGAGGATAAGGACACCATGATATTTCAGCAGACCTTCACCATCGAAGACGGGAAAGTCAAGAAGGATGAGAACATCAACATTATTCCCTGCTCCCTCTCCTCCGCCAGCGGCTATAACGACTACTGCCCCACTATATTGGACGGAGATGAGAAACAGCGGATCCTGAATAAGATAGAACAATATAGCCAATGGTAAAGTATCCTATTATCTAAAATATTGTCTCATATAATAAAGTCATAAGCGGCATCGTAATGATACAGAAAACCACCGACATCACATTGATCACGCTCGCATACATAGAATCCTTGTTATAGATCTGGGCAAGCTGTGTGATGATGGCGCCGGCCGGCGCCGCTGCCGCCAGCAGCACGATCATAAGTATATACTCTGCATCCGGATGGACATGGAATCGTCCGACGAAAGCAAAGGCGAACACAACGATCAATGGAAATACGACCAGCCTGAACATGCAGATCAGATACGGCCTCTTCTGTTGGAATACCCACAGCAGATCCACTTTACCGATTACCATACCGATGACCAGCATACTTGCAGAAGCGATCATATCTCCAAATCCGCTGACACAGCTTCCGATCACCACCGGAAGGCGTATCTCCATAACAAAGAGCAGGACACCGATCACAATGGCTATGAGATTCGGATTCAGGAATATCTGCCTGTAATCCTTCGTCTGCTGCTGATTGACCACGCTGATGCCATGGGTCCATACCAGTATAGTCTGGACAATAATATACGCCGTCGTATAGAATACCCACTCGCTGCCCAGTACGGCCGCCACCAGCGGGATGATCAGATATCCAGAATTCGAATATATGATAGATGCCTTCTCTATCCCGTTGAAATGAAGCGGCTTCTCCGCCAACCTGATCCCGGCAAGCATCAGGATATGAACCGCGACAGACGCCGCGATCGACAGGAGCAGCCCTCTGATCTTATCCGGTGTCAGCTCAATTTGAAAAGAGTCAATGACCACACAGGGAGAACAGATATAGACAACCACATTCGAGATGACCTTACTGTCCTCCACCGTAAACAGGCCGATCTTCACGATGGCATAACCTACTGCCATCGTGAGGAACATCGCCGCTATCTGCTGTACCAATAATATGCTTAATTCCATCAGTCTTCTTCCTCTGTCTGTTCTCCTGCATGCTCAAGAGTTCCTTCCTGATTCCCGTCCAGGACCTCAAGAGACATCACCAGATTCGCACGCTCATCCACCTTGTATTCCAGAGCAACCTTCTGTCCGGCCTCACATCTGACTACATCCAGGAATTCTACCACCGACACGTCAAAGATATCTTCCGCCCCCTCTATCATGAGATAGTAATGAGAGGTTCCGTCTATGACAGCCTGTGCGATCTTCGTGATCCTGCCGGTGATCTTCTTCACTTCCCTGGTATCTTCCGCAACCTGCTTGACGCCGTTGCTTAAGAGCAGTTCCAGATAATTCTCCTCGCACTGGCTTACACTGTCGCCGATCGCAACGATCTGGTACTTCTGCACATTGACCATAGCATACTTCTTCACCAGTCCCGCATCATCCTTCAATGCGATAAAATACGTCGGTTCATCGCTGATATTAAGGAGCAGCGGGAATGTCGCCCTGTACTTCAGATTCTGTACCTGCCCCTCTGCCGAAGACATAGCTGAAGCTTCCGTAGCGCCTTCTACTTTATAATACTTCGTCTCCATGGTCCTCTGATTGGACAGCACGAAACCTACGTTGGACTGATCCCCATTGACCGAAGTCACACCTGTATACATCCACACATCATCTTCCAGAGCTAGGTAGTTATATCCGTCCGTCGTCTTCAGACAATCCTTCTGGCTCAAGACACTGTTGAAGAATCCATGCTTCAAGGTTCCGTAATAGTCGAAAAGCTGTACCAGCAGATCCGCCGAATACGCACGGTCTACCCATTCCGGTACATCCTTGATGTCATAGGTCTTCGTCTCCCCCGTGATCGCATTGCACAGAACCACCTTTCCGACCGTCTCTCCCCCGAACAGTCCGATATTGAACTTCTTTACCGGAGCGATCCAGTAAGGAATCCCCTCTTCGTCGATTTCAAAGCTTAACTCCCCGTAGATATAGGTCGGATGTGCGAAACGCAGATGCCGGTAAATATTCCGGTTCAGATGTTCACTGGTCGTATATTTAATCCCATCTTCAAGCTTCACAAGCTCTGTCGTCTGCGTTGCCATATTGATCCTGATATATGCCGGAATACCGTTTGATCGGTTGGTAAACCATTTGATCAGGCTGGCATAACGAAGCGGCGACACCCTGACAGGATTATCCTTATAATTGATCTGGCTGTAGATGCTGTCCACCTCAAACTGCGACACCATATCTACCATACTTCCCATCTTACGGTCGCCGAGAATCTCCGCCGTATCCTTGTCAAGCAGCGGAATCTTGTCAAAGGAAAGCTCCTCCACATCCTCTGTAAATTCTCCTTCCTTCACAGTAAGCAGCTTCTGATATTTCTTAGCGTTGATGATCGGGGAAGACAACAGTGAACCTAACAGATATACAATCCCCACTCCCAATATCACCGTGCCGAGAAATCTTACCATCTTGCTTTTCTTCAATTCCTTCTTGTCCGGTTTCTTACGCAGTATATAGATCACCAGCACCGCCGCCAGCAAAAACAGCACGAAAAACCATGTATCTGAAGAGTGGAAATTGAACGCCGGCAGCGTGACATAATAATACAATCCGGCTGCAAGGATCAGAATCATCGCAATTAACAATTTATTTCTTAATTTCATAATACCTCCTTCACTATATGATGATATCAGTGTCAAAACATGATACTAAAACTTACGATTCCATGCGGAAGCCGTAAACAGCATGAGGAACGGGAATATCTCCAAACGGCCTGCCAGCATATCGAAACAGAACACCAGCTTTGACAGCGGCGAGAAATCCGCGAAGCTTCCGTTTGGCCCTACCGCTCCGATACCCGGACCGATATTATTCATCGTAGTCAATACCGAACTGAATGTCGTCCCAAAATCCATATTATCAACAGACACCAGCAGAACCGATCCGATCACAATTCCCAGATAAGCGATCAGATAGATATACAGAGTCTTCAATACATCCTGATCCACCTTCTTGCCATTCATCCTGATAATGCTGACTGATTTGGGATGCGCCATCTGCATGATCTCACGCTTGACACATTTCACCATCATCATTACCCTGGAGACCTTCATACCTCCGCCTGTCGAGGATGCGCATGCCCCCACCATCATCAGAAACATGAGCATACACTGCGAGAACATCGGCCATTCGATAAAATCTGCCGTCGCATATCCCGTCGTAGTTATGATCGATGCAACCTGGAAGATCGCATAACGGAACGCCTTGAACGGGTTTGGGTACATGTGGTTCATATTCACGGTAATCAGAAGCGCCGCTGACAGTATCAGTGTGAGATATGTCTTCAATTCCTCATTCTTCCAGACAGATTTCCAATCCTTCAGAAGCAGGAAATAATACAGATTAAAGTTAATCCCGAACAATATCATAAATACAGTGATCACTGTATCAATATACACACTGTTAAAATGTCCCACGCTCGCCGAATAATTCGCGAATCCTCCTGTGCCCGCAGTACCGAAAGAGAAGATCAGGCTGTCAAACACATTCATCCCGCCGAACAGCAGCAGAATCACCTCGATCGCCGTCATTCCGAAATACATCCCGTAGAGGATCCTCGCCGTCGACATGGTCTTGGGCACCAGCTTATCCTTCTCCGGCCCCGGCACCTCAGCCCTCATCAGATACATGGAATTCCTCTTATCCAGCGTCGTGAGCACCATCACGAATACCAGCACCCCCATACCGCCGATCCAATGAGTGAAGCTCCTCCAGAACAGCATTCCCTGGGGCAGCGACTCAATATCTGTCAGAATCGTAGACCCTGTGGTCGTGAAGCCTGAGACCGTCTCAAAAAAAGCATCCAGATAGTATGGGATACTCCCCGACAGCGAGAACGGCAGCGCCCCGAACAGCGACCACAGTATCCACGCACTGGCAACGATGACCATCCCTTCCTTGCCGTAAATATTCCGATTCTCCGGCTTCTTCACTCCAAACAAAAGATATACCACACCTATGATTCCCGCCGGAATCAGGAAATAGATCCCGCTAAATTCACGATAGACCAGAGAAACAAACGCCGGCAACAGCAAAAGCACCGCCTCCACTCCCAGCATCTTTCCCAGTATATACCGTATCATCTTCGTATTCATAATTTTACTTCTCGTCTCCCCTATGCCAGTATGTCTGTAAAATCATTGATTCTATGCTCTTTGGTAACAATAATCACGCTGTCTCCCACCTCCAAATGGTCGTCACCGCCGGGAATGATGATCTTGCGTCTTCTTCCGATACACGCGATCAGATTGTTCGGCTTCGTAGGCAGGTCCTTGAGCGCAACATTGGTGAATTTGCACTCCTTCTTAATAATGAACTCCATCGCCTCAACTCTTCCTCCAAGCAGACGGTAGATCGTCTCGACGTTGGCGCTGCTGTAGGAATTCTTCCTTGCACGCACATAATTCACGATCTCATCCGCCGCCGCACTCTTCACAGAGACGATACTGTCGATTCCCAGGCCTTCTACCATCTGCGCCCTGGAATCCTCATTCACCTTGGCAATGATCTTATCTACCCCCTGCGCCTTCGCAAAGAGAGACATAATAATATTCTCCTCGTCCATACCGGTCAGCGCGACCACCGCATCCGTTCCCTGTATGCCTTCCTCGAGAAGAAGATCATGGTCCGCCGCGTCCCCCTGTATGATCGTAGCTTTGGGAAGCGCTTCACACAGGTACTCGCACTTCTCAGGGTTGCGCTCGATGATCTTCACCTGCATTCCCGCCTGGAGAAGCTGACGGGTGAGATAGAAGCACAGATTCCCTCCACCGCAGATCATCACCTTCTTGATCTTCGTACTCTTGCGTCCCAACGACTTAAAAAATGATCTCAAATCCTGATGCCCCGCAGCAATATGCAGTCTGTCATCCTCCTGCAGTACAAAATCTCCGTCCGGGATATAGACCGAATCTCCCCGCTTCACCGCACAGACCAGGATGTTCATCTGGAACTTGCGGTCGATCTTGGCAAGCGACAATCCCGCCAGCGGACTCCCCGTCTTCAGAACGTGTTCCACCA
>Ga0137306_102403_pt1 | contig 15748 bp, 14 predicted proteins | sample Inofroosms_March_FD_97187 | JGI IMG/M metagenome (GOLD analysis project Ga0137306, IMG submission 97187) | Mouse cecal microbial communities from Vienna, Austria - N-Acetylneuraminic and N-Acetylglucosamine D2O microcosms_March | ecosystem: Host-associated > Mammals > Digestive system > Large...
ATACTCTTTCGCATATACGTGCGGGAAAGGCGTCGGCACGTCTTCTCGATGGAATACGCGTGGATTATTACGGCTCACAGGCTCCTGTTTCAAATGTGGCGAATGTCAGTGTTCCGGACGCGCGGACCATTGCCATCACGCCTTGGGAGAAATCGATGTTCAAGGAGATAGAAAAGGCTATTATCAATTCCGAACTCGGAATCATGCCCGAAAATAACGGTGAGGTTATACGCCTGTCGATACCTCCGTTGACTGAAGACAGACGCAAGCAGCTTGTGAAGCAGTCGAAAGGTGAGGCGGAAAATGCGAAAGTATCTGTGCGCAATGCGCGCCGCGAGGCTATCGAAGGACTGAAGAAAGAAATCAAGAACGGTCTCAGCGAAGACGTTGAGAAGGATGCGGAAAATGACGTGCAGAAACTTCATGACAAATACATGAAGAAAATCGATGCGCTCTTTGCAGAAAAAGAGAAAGAGATTCTGACTGTGTGATGTCTGATCTGATCAGCATAATAGTGCCGGTTTACGGCGTGGAAAAATATTTGCGTCAATGCGTTGAAAGCGTATTGGCGCAAACTTATTCCTGCTGGGAACTGATTCTTGTGGATGACGGCTCCACGGATGGCTCCCCGCTGATATGTGATGAATACGCTGCCGCGGATCAGCGCATAACTGTGGTTCATCAGGAGAACGGCGGGTTGTCTTTCGCAAGGAATTCGGGGCTTGCGCGCGCAAAGGGATGTATGGTGACATTTCTTGATGCCGATGACACTGTCCATCCCGAATACCTTCGTATATTGCATGACCTTCTTCTTGGTCACAATGCGGATGTGTCTTGCGTCTCGTTCACAACAGACGGTGCTTTCGATGTGAATCACGCACAGGTCCGTTGTTACGATGGCAAATCGTTTACGAACGCTATGTTGTATCAGAAATTCGGAAATCTGACACATTCGGCATGGGGCAAGCTTTACAGGAGGGAAATTCTTCCCGAATCCCCCTTTACAATCGGCATCGGCTATGAGGACCTTGATGCTTTATACAGAATCTTTCCGGGACTCACCAAAGTTGTCACCACCTCTGCCGGGTTATATTTCTACCGTCAGAATCCACACAGTTATCTTCATACTTTCAATGCCAGGCGAGCGGATGTGCTTGATGTGACTGACAGGATAGCGGAGTTTTTCTCAAAGAACGGGGCATATCCATCTCCTGAGCTTTACAAAGGGGCGCGCGACAGACGCATGAGCGCGCATTTCAACATATTCTGTCTTATGTCGATCAATGGTCACTATGACACAAGGCTTGAAAACAGGTGCTGGAATGTGATAAAAAAAGAAAGAATAAGTTCTGTAATCAATCCTGAAGTCAGGTTTAAGAACAAAGCGGGTGCATTGCTTTCATTCTTCGGGAAAAAAGCCATTGTTTTTTTTGCCCGTTTTGTATACCGCTGACACGGCGGTACTATAGCGCTCCTTGCTCGATGAGCGTGGCTATCCGCTCTATCATTGCGTCTTCCTTGTTTTTTTCCGGATGGAATCCTGCCTTCATGTTCATGCCGAAAAACCTGCCGAATGTCTGCCAGAACCCGGCTCTGAATGAGCCTAAGAATGCCTTTACGATATTGAACGAAGACTGGTCGGTCTCGCGGTTTATCAGTTTGAGCAACACCTTTCCCTGGTTTTTTGTCATGGTTTTCACCACAGGCTTGTATTGCTCGAAAATATCCTTCTCAAGGCGTTTCAGATGACGTTCACGCTCTTTGCTGTCCGGAATAGTCTGGATATATTCATAGGTCTCGCATAATGCCGAGAAGGCGAGTTTCGCATAGGGTAGTGTCTTGCGCACGTCTCTGACTGTCCGCCAGTAGAACTCCTCCTGTTTCTTATTCTTGAACTTCAGGGGCGGATATACGTTCAAATCCCTTATAAAGGTGTAGAGGCAGGTATCGCCGTATTCATCCACAATATATTTGTGTCCGCGATATGCCTTTATCTTAAGGCGCAGCTCACCCTGTGTCTCATCTTGAGCTGCTGAGGGCAGAGAGACATACAGGATGGAAAAGACCATCGCCAGAACTATATGCAGGCAGGTTCTTGACATCTGCGTTTTCAGAGAATATTAACTACATTAAAAGCTTACAAAGACAGCTGAATACAGCTTTCAGATATAAATTTTTCAAATAAACAGGAATGCCGCGTTTTTACCTAAACGGAATAGTGCCTCTAATATTGAATTGTTTAAGTTAACTTTTGTTGCAAACTCATTTTTCAGTTCAGCCAGTCGCCCGGGATTCGATGTTTCCATCTGTCGCGCCGATACGCACACTCCGTCAAGGTCAAGGAAATTTTTTACGAAAGAAAACAGCGATTCGTTGAATTCACCTATGGTTCCGTGGCTGCGTTCAAGATAAATTTTCTCTATCTCCGGATATATATAGGCAAAATATGGTGATTTGCCATATATGGCGTTTATGGTCCCGAGGTGTTCCTGCCGCCACCTGCCGTGATCGGAAATTCTGATTTTGTAAAGATCGGGATTTCTGTGTTTCAGACAGGCGCTTCCCCCTTCGAGGGGCACCGAAAGAATCTTTCCTCCCTCTATGACGGTGCGGGCTGCATTGTTTTTTGAAATTCCGGACACTCCTTGGGAAATGAGTGTCCGGAATATTTCTGCCGATGGAGCGAAAGGATATTGCGTCGTCATTTGTCGCGCATGTTTTTGCCATCCGGGTTTGGATTGGCGAAAACCCTGTTCCAGCGAATCTTGCCGTTGAAGAGTCCGCGTTCCTGATCAAAAGAGGCAATTATGAACAGAGGTGAGCCTACGATATGGTCTTCAGGGACAAATCCCCAGTAACGGCTGTCGGCGGAACGGTCGCGGTTGTCGCCCATCATCCAGTAATAATCCATCTTGAAAGTATAATACTCCTGTTCCTTGCCGTTGATGAATATTTTCCCGTCGCGCATGGTGAGGTCGTTGCCTTCGTACGTGCGGATGACCCTTTCGTAAAGAGGATAATTGTCGGGGGTGAGGTGCAGGGTTACTCCGCGTCTGGGGATCCAGAGTTCACCCATGTCCGTCCGTGTCCATCCGTAGTCTGCGTCAAGCGGGAAGATTCCGCCGAGGTCGAAGAGTCCGCTCTGACTTTCGCGCTGCAACGGACCGATAACCTCCCGCCATGTCTCTATTTCCGCTTTCATGGCTGCTGTAAGCGGCACATCATAATATGAGAATCCAGCCATTTCGTTTCTTGACGGCATTCCTCCGTGATCTTCTTCGCGAACTCCGAGGTCATGCCATTTCTCCGCCGAAATCGGACCGTTTACAGGTATTATATAGTTATACTGAACGTTTTCAGGTTCCGGAACGGCTTTCCCGTTGATATATACCGTGTCGCCGGAGATACGTAGCCGTTCTCCGGGCAGACCTATGGCGCGTTTCACATAGTTCTCGCGGCGGTCCACGGGTCGCCACACGACTTCTCCGAACATGTTGCTGTTCGCCTTGATGTATTCAAGCGGTTTCTCGATTCCTTCCCTGCGGAGCTCGTGGCATATCTGGTAATAGTCGGGGTTGGGGATTTTTGTCGCTACGGTGTCACCCTGAGGATAGTTGAAGACCACGATGTCTCCGCGTTCGATGGAACGGAAGCCGGGCATGCGGTGATATTCGAGCTGTGGTTTTTCGAGATAGCTCTTTGTATTGATCAGTGGCATCGTATGCTGTGCGAGAGGGAAGTGTATCGGTGTCTGCGGAACCCTGGCGCCGTAGATAGTCTTGTTTACCCAGAGGCGGTCACCTACAAGCAGAGATTTTTCCAGACTTGAGGATGGGATTTCGTATTGCTGCCCGATGAACGCGAATACGAAATATATCAGCACCAGTGCATAAACTATAGCGTCTACCCATGCCATCACGATCCGGGTCGGTCCCTTTTTCTTTTTCCACCATCCCCAAGGAATTATGTTGGTTATATATATGTCGAGCAATATGAGCCACAGGAAAAGCAGCCAGGGATTGCCCATCAATATTACCCAAAGGAAAAATATCGCCGAAACCACACCGAATCTTGCCCAGCGTGTGGCTTTTATGTTTTTTATATGTTCTTTAAATGATTCGCTCTGCATGATATGATGCCTTTATCAGATTTTGGATTGTACTGTCGCTTCTTAGAAATTGAATACTTCCCCGATGGTGTGGAAACCTTTGCGGTCAGCAAGCCATTCGGCGGCTATCACTGCTCCGAGAGCGAAGCCTTCACGCGTTTTGGCACTGTGAGAGATGGTTATGCTGTCGACCGGTGAATCCCATTCGATTGTGTGTATCCCCGGCACTTCACCACGGCGTATATGGTCAATCTCCAATAAGTCACCATCCTTGTCGCCCGAAAGGGGGCTGCATTTTCTGTCGGGAGTGTTTTCCGGCTCGCACCATCCCGATATGCGGCTGTTTTCCCGTATTATTTCTTCAGCAAGGGTTATAGCCGTTCCCGAAGGGTGATCGAGTTTATGGATATGATGAGTCTCCTCCATGCGTGGGGAATACTGCGGAAAACCGTTCATTATTTTTGCCAGATAGCGGTTCACTGCCATAAAGATATTCACTCCGACGGAGAAATTGGAGGCGAAAAGGAATGTCCCTTTCCCTTCATCGCACAAAGCCTTGATTTCGGGCATTGCCTCGGTCCATCCGGTCGTTCCGCATACCACAGGCACTCCCTGCGCGAATGAGTGGCGGATATTGCCTACAGCTGTATCGGGTGTCGAGAACTCTATGACGCAGTCTGCACTGCGGAATGCCTCGCTGTTGAAATCCGCCGTGTTGTCTTTGTCAATTATGCAGACCACTTCGTGACCGCGGTCTTTTGCTATCTGTTCTATCATATGGCCCATCTTGCCATATCCTGTCAATGCTATTTTCATTTTTAATCAGGTGTTTTAGATTGTTGATTAGAATCCGAAGGAAATGTTGTCGATATATAATGTCAGTCCTTCGGTGCCGATATATGCCTCTCCGCAGCTTGACGATGCCATGACGAGCACATGAGTGGGAGTGGTGTCGGCGGGTGCCCATCCCGTTTCGTGAACAGGCACCAGTTTGCCTTTTGAATTCATGGCATAATATGCCTTGTCTCCGTCGAGGAGTCCCATCCAGGGTTTATACCAGTTTTGTTTCGATATGTCGCCGTAATGTATAGGCAACATATGTTGTTTTGTCCATCCTGTGCTTTTGGAATAGCGTTCCCTTCCGGTGCCTACACGCTGTGCGTATATGTTTCCGTCTTTGTCTTCCCAGCGTTTCTGCAGCAGCACATAAACTTCGGCGTTGTCGCGTCCCGGAAGTGTTTTCTTGCCGGAAAATCCCGTGGATTTTATTCTTGTGTCGGTATCGGGCATTTCCACCTTGAAGTCGTACACGAGTGCCTTGGGCCGTTTGGTATAGGGTATTCCCATCTCCATTTTCGAATAGGGTCCTTTCGGAGATGTTATAGGCTCGAATATGCGTCCGAGGAATATAGTCCCGGCAACCATTACATCCATGTTGATGATTCCCATGACTTTAACCTCCTCCATTCTGGCTTCCATGCGCGCAGCCTTGTTACCGTTGACCATAGCCGGAGTCACAGTGCCCGAGGCTTTTACGACTCCCGCCACTTTGGCGTAGACGTTGCTTGTTGCCCAGGGTGAGCCGCCTTCGTTGGAGTAGGGGGTGTTGTTGCCTGGCATGGTGCGGGTCGGCGCGATTTCGTAAATCGTCTTTTTCTTTCCGCCAAGCAATTTTGATTCAGCCACTTCGCGGCTGACCCAATTGGAGAAATCGCCATATTTTATCGGCTCAAGACGCAATGCTTCAGACGTCATGCCCAGGCATGCCGCCGCTATAGGAAATATGATTCTGAGAAATCTCATAGAGCCTTGAAAGTTTTATACGGCTCCCTCATCGGATTTTTTGCGAGAAGGAGTCTAACTCACAAAGTTACAAAATTTCTTTGAATTATTTCGGATGATTTCGGTTAAATCCATGTCTTTCACCTCAGAAAGTCGTGCGATTATGGTTTCGACAGGAAGTGTGGACTCATCGGTTTCCGCAAGAATGCGTTCAGTGGGCATCGCGGAAAGTGTGTCGGGGTTGAATTTCTCGCCGAAGGAGATGTGGCAGCCGGAGCGTATCAGAGCCATGGCGGCGGCAGGTTTCCCTCTGAATCCGTGTATGCACCAGGGTTGCGTCGGCTTCATGTCGCGTCGCAGGCCGCATATGATATCGTCCGCTTTTACATCATGGATAATCAATGGCTTGCGTAGTTTCTCTGAAATCTCGACATGTCTTCGGAACACAAGCAGTTGCCGGAACATCGGCGCGCCGCGCAGCAGGTCTATTCCGCATTCGCCGATTGCGGCGACATTGGGTTGCGCCGCAATCTCCTCCAGTCTGGCGAACAATCCGGCATCTTCCGTATCCTGCGTGTCCCATGGATGCATTCCGACAGAATAAAGCTGGAAGGTCTTCATTTCTGAAGTCTCGGCGCTGTCGGGACGTAATGCTTTTGATATTATCCCTTCAGGCTGGGGATAAGGGCGATGCGTATGAATGTCGATGATCATGCGTTTTAAACAAGCTCTAAATGAGACGGAATGATTTGCGGTGTATCGGTGTCGCACCCAGAGCGGCGATCGCAGAGCGGTGCGCCTTGGTGGGATACCCCATGTTCTGTTCCCAGCCGTAACCGGGATATTGGCGCGAGTATTCCGTCATGAGTTCGTCGCGGTGTGTTTTTGCAAGTATTGATGCCGCAGCGATCGACATGTATGTGGCATCCCCCTTCACCACCGTGTGATGCGGTGTCTGCATGTTGAGAACCGGGTCGAGATAGGGCTTGAATTTATTGCCGTCGACAAGTATATGACCCGGTCTGACCGATAGCCTGTCGAGTGCGCGCTGCATTCCCGCTATGGATGCGTTGAGGATGTTTATCCTGTCTATCTCTTCGGCATCGACCATCACCACAGCCCAGGCAAGGGCTTCTTTCTCTATAAGCCGTCGGAGTTCTTCCCGTTTTCCGGCGGTCAGCTGCTTGGAGTCGTTGAGGTCATCGCATCTGAATCCATCCGGCAGAATCACCGCCGCGCAACTCACCGGACCGCACAGGCATCCGCGTCCCGCTTCGTCGCACCCTGCTTCCACCGCCCCTTCGCACATATGTTCCTTAAGCATGTCGGAATCCGGTTAGAATCTGCGGCAAGTGACTATTGATGCGGGAGAACGCATCACGAGCTGTTTGCCGTCAAGTTTTATGATCTCGAATACCACAGGGTTGGTGTATATCCCCCACATCCGGAGCGCGAGAAAGCCGTCGCTGTCCTGATTGTAAGGGAAATCCATTGACACCGTGGAGGCGGTCTTGTCGTAGTTCATGTTGCCCGCGACTGTGCCTCCGGCGGAATTCCTGCGAAGATTGACCACGTGAAGATTCAGGTCTATGTATGTGGCTACATGAGGAGTCTCGGTCCTCCCTTCGGTCAGGTGTTCTATTGTCATTACCTGCCACTGGCCGTCGAGCTTGCCGTTTATAGGCGCCTTGCGGCAGGATGTGACGGCGATGACCGTCAGGACAGAGCACAGCAGGGGGAGTATATATGATATTTTTCTTTTCATTGCTTTTTATTTTTAGGTCCGAACAACCATCCTGTCTTACTTATTTTCAGCATGGCGCCATAGCTGTTGCCTATCAGTGGACCGGAGTCCATTCCGAAAGCGAGGTCTGCCTGCCATCCTTTCAGTTTCTTGGGTTTGTATGTGACTTCAGCCATCAGGTTGAAGCTTGTTTTTGTTTCCGGGAAAGGCATTTCGTAAGTTCCCCAGCTTTTCTGGTATGACGCGAGAACGCGGTAGCCTAATTCGTCGAGAGGCTGTCCCTTGAATCCGAGATGATGTCCCCACATGCGGTTGGAGAGGAAACTAAGACTGTGGTTTGCATTGTATATGGGGGATATTATCAACGGGTTTCCTATGCCCATTCCCCAGTGTTGCCAGCCGTTGTATATGCCGTGGTTGTAATAGTTGTCACGTCCGCTGACCTGCTCGTTGATCTCGGGAGTATGGTCCCAATATACAGAACCCGACTGGTCTTTGTTGTAGATGAATTCATAGACAGCCTCCGATATCCAGCGGTTTTTCGGGAATTTTGCCTCAACGCCCCAGAGTCCGTCTTTCCAGGGATAATCGAAAAAGAGCATCGAATGGTCTTCATAGAAGTGCTGGTAATACAGCTTTACGCTCCAGTCGGATTTAGGTTTCCATGCGAGAGCGAAGTTCCAGCTTCCGAGCATGTTCCCCTCTACATTTACCTGTTCGCCTGCGGGGGTGTCATCTCCTCCTTTCATTGGAATAAGAGCCTTGATGAAGTTCTTCCAGCCGTGAGGCATATAGGTTACGTGTCCGTTGCTGTATGACTGTCCGCCGAACTGGGTCGCCATCTCGAGTCCGAGTTCGAATTCAAGAGGGAATTTTTTAGTGTTTCCCCCTCTGAAGAATATTGCCTTTGAATGATAAAGTGTGTTGAGCGTATATTTGGAATTCTTGTTCACCCAGCTTTCAATCCACCGGTTGTCAGTGAATTTGCCATATGCGATATAACCTTTTACGGCAAACCATCCTTTGGTGCCCCAGAAATCGGCATAATCGAAGATTCCGACCCTGACCTGCGGAATAGGACGAGCGTTTCCCGAATAAGTCAGGTTGCCTGTAGCCAGATCGGAATTGGAAATGAATCCGGACATCTCTTTGCTTCCCGCCATAATGTTGAGACATCGGTATTTTGCTTCGGCATAAAGCTGCTGCACAACAAACACGGATGAAAATCTTGCCGCCACGGCAAGGTCGACTCCCGCTCCCCAGGTGAACCGGCGTGTGGTGTCCATGTCGTGGAACGCTCCCAGACGGAGATATCCGTTGTTGCGCTCGACAGATGAAAGTCCGTATTTATTGTTCATCAGCCAAAATGGGGTATGTTCGCCTCCGGCGATATTTATCCCTATTTCGCCATGATAGCGGATAGAGTCGTTCCATTCGGCTTTTGCCACCGAAGGGAAGAGAGACACAGCCGCCAAGGCAAGCAGTGGAAATAACTTATGCATCATTGCTGTGATTGTCTTTTGAAGTGGAATCGTGACAATTGAAATGAACGACAACGCATCGCGCATTTCAATTAAAACATCGCGTGTGATAAAAAGTTGAGACCGGCAATCGAAAATGACTGCCGGTCTCGGGGATAGGATGGATTTGGGGATGTAGTCCATAGCAGAGTCGAACTGCTCTTTAGAGAATGAAAATCTCTCGTCCTAACCGATAGACGAATGGACCGACACAAATCGAGACCGCTGTCGCCCGAAAGGCTTCATGCGGCGGATTTTACTATTTTAAATTTTGTTGATATGCTTCGAGAGTGAGCTGCAAAGGTTAGCCGCTTTGTTTTTTGAGATGATGTTTTTACGGCCGAGACGCTGAAGAAGCGAGCTTACTTTGTTGTAGGCGGCTGTTGCCTCCTCTTTGTCTGTCATTCTACGAACGCGACGCACGGCATTACGTGCTGTTTTAGCCCAGTAGCGGTTCTCAAGTCTTCTTTTCTCCGACTGGCGAATTCTTTTTAATGACGATTTATGATTTGCCATTGTTAAAAATTTCTTTTCTGTTCTGTTAATAAATTGGTAGCCCATAGCAGAGTCGAACTGCTCTTTAGAGAATGAAAATCTCTCGTCCTAACCGATAGACGAATGGGCCACGGTATGCAACTGTGCTCTTTTTTCATCAATAATTTGATGGTGTGAGCATACTTTGCGAGTGCAAAGGTAATAATTCTTTTTGATTTAGCCAAAATTTCACAAAATATTTTATTAATTTTGCAATAAACGCATCATTCTCTCCCTATATTTCGTCATGAATACTATAAAAATCTTCTGTGAGAACACTGCCGCCAACTTAGAAGTTGCCGGAGGAACCTCTCTTCTCGAAGTTGCGGCGATACTGGAGCACGAACTCGGTTTCAAGCCCATATGCGCTTTGGTCAACAACAAGGCGGAGGCGCTCAGCTATCCCCTCTTTTCTCCGAAGCGCATAGAGTTCCTGCCGGCATGCTCGGCGATAGGCCGCGACATATACATACGCTCGTTATGCATGATGTTGTATAAGACGGTGTCGGAACTGTATCCGGGGTTGAGACTGAGGATCGAGCTTTCGATTTCAAGGGGCTACTATTGCCGCTTGATTGACGGTTCGGGGCATTCGTTCCATATTGACGAGGATGGGGTTGAACGGATAAAGGAGGGTATGCTGCAGACTGTGGCTCAGGACCTGCCGTTCAAGAGGAAGGAGAAGCCGACGGAGGAGGTGATTGAAATTTTCCGGGAGGAGGGACTTGAAAACAAGGTCAGGCTTCTTGAGACCGTAAACCATCTCTACACCCCATTCTATACATTGGGGGACACGGCGGATTCGTATTATATGCCGCTTGCCCCTTCGTCGGGTCATCTGAGTGTTTTCGACCTGCGTCCCTACAAGAGCGGGTTTCTGCTTCTGGGTATCGACAGTGATAACCCAGACTCTCCTGCAATACCAATAATGCAGGAGAAAATGTATCACGCCTTCACGGAGCATCTGAAATTCAATAAAGTCATAAGGGTGTCGAATGTCGGCGAGTTGAACATGGCTGTGGAAAAACGACAGACCTCTGACCTCATAAACGTGGCGGAGGCAATGCATGACAAACTGCTCGGGCGTATCAGTGACGAGATTGCCGAGAGACGCAGTCGCGGGGACGCGGGAATTGTGCTGATAGCAGGTCCTTCGTCTTCTGGCAAGACTACTTCATGCAAGCGTCTGGCTATTCAGCTTATGACGAATCTTATTGTGCCCAAGATGATTTCGCTCGATGATTATTTCGTCGACCGGGTCAACACTCCGCGTGACAAAAATACGGGCGACTATGATTTCGAAAGCCTGTATGCCCTCGATCTTGAACGGTTCAACTCTGACCTCAAACGACTTCTCGACGGGGAAGAGATAAATTTGCCGACATATAGTTTTGAACTCGGAAAGCGTGTGGAAACTCGCCGGCCGTTGCGTCTCGACGCCAACGATGTGTTGATTATAGAAGGCATTCACGGTCTCAATCCCGAGCTGACAGGAACGATAGACCCGAGGCATCTTTATAAAATATATGTTTCGGCACTTACCACATTGCGCATTGATGACCATAACTGGATATCGACTTCCGACAACCGTCTGTTGCGGCGCATGGTGCGTGACCATAAATACAGGCATATCCCGGCAGAGGAGACGCTCCGCAGATGGCCGAGCGTGCGCCGTGGGGAGGAAACGTGGATTTTCCCGTTTGCCGAGAATGCCGACGCCACTTTCAATTCCTCACTCATCTTTGAACTGGGAGTGATGAAGGATTATGCGGAGCCATTGCTGCGTGGTGTCCCACACGGACAGAAGCAATATGCGGTGGCTAACCGCCTGTTGAAATTCCTTGATCTTTTCAAGGCTATTCCGGCGGAACAGGTGCCCTCCACGTCTCTGTTGAGGGAATTTCTCGGCGGCTCCTCTTTCCATTATTAATTTCTGACTGCTATTAACTTCCAACAGCTGACAAGAGAAGTGAAAGATTTGAATGAAAAAGATATAGAGCTTATCGAAGAGATGATCGAGCATGGCGATGAAGTGGGGGCACGCAATGCGTTCTCCGGTCTTCATCCCGCGGATATCGCAGAACTCTTCCAGAGCCTTGACATAAAAGAGGCTGAATGGGCATTCAACCTTATAGACGATAAGGAGAAGAAAGCCGATGTCCTTATGGAACTCGACGAGGAGGATCGCAAGAAACTCCTTGAGAATATGGATCCGGAGCAGATCGGTCATTTCATAGACCTGCTCGACACCGACGATGCCGTAGACCTTATTCAGGAACTCGACGAGGAAGACCGCGAAGAGGTCATCCTCAATATCGAGGACATGGAGCAGGCGGGCGACATCGTGGATCTCCTCCAGTATGACGAGGATACCGCCGGCGGTCTTATGGGTACAGAACTCATAAAGGTAAACGAGAATCTTTCGATGCCCGACTGCCTGAAGGAGATGCGGCATCAGGCGGAAGATCTTGACGACATTTATAATGTGTATGTCGTAGATGACGACGGACGCCTCAAGGGGGTGCTTCCTCTCAAGAAGATGATTACGCATCCTTCTGTCTCCAGAATCAAACATGTGATGGAGACAGATCCGGTGTCGGTGAAAGCCGACATGCCGATTGAGGATGTGGCTATAGATTTCGAGAAATACGACCTTGTGGCAATGCCGGTCGTAGACAGCATCGGTCGGCTTGTAGGACAGATTACTGTCGATGACGTGATGGATGAGGTGCGCGAGCAGAGCGAGAGGGATTTCCAGCTCGCTTCAGGTATCTCCTCCGACATCGATGCCGACGACTCGGTATGGGCTCAGACAAAGGCGCGGTTGCCGTGGCTTCTGATCGGCATCATCGGCGGTCTCGTGAATTCCGTGATTCTCGGTGGATTCGAATCCCAGCTGGCTGCCGTGACCGCACTTGCCTTCTTTATCCCTCTTATCGGAGGAACAGGAGGAAATGTAGGTGTGCAGGCTTCGGCGATTGTGGTGCAGGGTCTGGCGAACGGACGTCTTGAGCTGAAGGAGTTCTGGAACCAGATCTGGCGCGGACTGAGAGTGGCGATAATCAACGCTGTCGTCATATCCGCCGTGGTGCTTGCATACACGATGCTGACCGAACCGGGGGACTATGCGCTCTGTTTCGCTGTCTCGGCGTCTCTGTTCTGTGTGGTTATCTTCGCAACGGTTTTCGGTACCCTCGTGCCTCTGACGCTCGAAAAACTGAAAGTCAACCCGGCTCTCGCCACAGGACCTTTCATCCAGATCACCAACGATGTGGTCGGTCTCCTTATATATGTGGGCATGGCGGTGTGGATGCTGAATATCTTTCCTCATTGAAAACGCGCTCATGATTTCTACGCGCGGCAAATTTTAAAACTGTTTCCTTAAATGGCAAAAATAGCTGAGACCCCTTTGATGACACAATATATCGAGATGAAAAAGAAACATCCCGATGCGGTTCTTCTTTTCAGAGTGGGCGATTTTTACGAAACATTCTCGGAAGACGCGATAACGGCAAGTGAGATTCTTGGAATCACACTCACCAGGCGTGCCAACGGAAAGGCGGCATATGTGGAGCTTGCCGGATTCCCGCATCATGCACTCGATTCGTATCTCCCGAAACTCGTAAGGGCGGGCAAGCGTGTGGCGATATGCGAACAGCTCGAAGACCCCAAACTCACCAAAAAGCTCGTGAAAAGGGGGATAACGGAGCTTGTCACTCCAGGCGTCAATCTGAACGACAATACCTTGCGGCCGCGCGAAAACAATTTCCTTGCCGGCATACATGTCAGCAAGTCTTCTGTCGGGGTGGCGTTTCTCGACCTTTCTACCGGAGAGTTCCTCTGTGCGCAGGGAGACAAGGATTATGTTGACAAACTGATAGCGAATATCGCTCCTAAGGAGTTGCTGCGCATGCATGGCACACGGCAGTTCTGCGAAGAGAATATCTCGCACAAATGCAGTGTCTTCGAACTTGAAGACTGGGTCTACACCTCTGATGCGGCAACCGAACGCCTCGTAAAACATTTCGGCACGGCATCGCTCAAGGGATTCGGTGTGGACGGCATGCATGAGGCGGTTGTGGCGGCGGGCAGTCTGCTGTATTATCTCGACCTCACCCAGCACACCAATATCTCGCATATAACTTCGCTTGCACGCATCGACGGCGACCGGTACGTGAGACTCGACAAATTCACGATACGCAATCTTGAGCTTCTTAATCCTCTGGCGGAAGAGGGGCTCTCGCTTCTCAAGGTGATCGACAAGACGGTCACCCCCATGGGTGGACGCAAGCTGAGGTCGTGGGTGTCGTTTCCGCTGCTGGATATTGAGGAGATAACGCGGCGTCAGGATGCCGTGGAGTATTTCTTCCGTGATGTGGCGTGTCGCGACAGATGCGAGGAGGCTCTCAGGCGCGTCGGAGATCTTGAGAGACTTATGGCGAAACTGGCTTCCAATAGAATAGGTCCGAGGGATTTTGTCTCGTTGCGCGATTCTCTGCGGGCGGCAGACACTCTGAGGAATGTGCTGTCGGAATCCGGTTCGGAGGTGTTTGTCGGGATGTCGCGGGAAATGAGCGATACTTCGCAGCTTTACGAGACTATAGCCCGTGTGATTGTGGATGACGCGCCAAACCAGTTGGGGAGGGGGAATGCCATAGCTGCCGGTGTCGATGCCGAGCTTGACGAACTCCGCGGGCTGCATGCCAATTCCCGACGTGCTCTGGAAGAGATACGGGACCGCGAAAGTGAGCTTACAGGAATACCGTCGCTGAAGATTGCCTTCAACAATGTGTTCGGATATTATATAGAAGTACGTAACACACACAAGGACAAAGTGCCTGAAACATGGATTCGCAAGCAGACTCTGGTGAGCGCGGAGCGGTACATTACGCCGGAACTGAAAGAATATGAGGAAAAGATAGTCGGTGCCGAAGAAAAGATATCGGCTATAGAAAACAGACTTTTCGCGGAGCTTGTGCAGGGTGCCTTGACATTTATTCCACGCATACAGAGAAACGCTATTGCCACGGCTACGGTCGACTGTCTCTTATCCATGGCAAGAACAGCGGAGGAATACCGTTATGTGCGTCCGGTGGTCGACGATTCGCTGAAAATCTCCATCACCGAGGGGCGCCATCCGGTAATCGAACGCCGTCTCCCTCCGGGCGAGCCATACATCAGCAACAGTGTGGAACTCGATTCCGATGGTCATCAGATTCTTATGATAACCGGCCCCAACATGAGCGGTAAGTCGGCGTTGCTGCGGCAGACGGCTCTTATCGTGCTCCTTGCCCAGATCGGTTCTTTTGTGCCGGCGGAAGCGGCGCATATCGGTCTTGTGGATAAAATCTTCACGCGCGTGGGGGCAAGCGACAATATTTCATCAGGAGAGTCCACGTTTATGGTCGAGATGAACGAGGCTGCGGCAATTCTCAACAATATGAGCAACCGCTCGCTGGTGCTTTTCGATGAACTCGGACGCGGAACCTCGACTTACGATGGCATTTCCATCGCCTGGGCAATTGTGGAGCATATACATGAAAACGGACATTTCAGACCTAAGACGCTTTTTGCCACACACTATCACGAGCTGAACGAGATGGAGAAAACATTCAAGCGTATCGTGAATTACAATGTGTCGGTGAAGGAAATCAAAGGTAAGGTCGTGTTCATGCGAAAACTCGAAAGGGGCGGATCCGCCCACAGCTTCGGTATTCATGTGGCTAAACTCGCAGGCATGCCCCCTTCGATTGTGAAACGTGCGGACCAGGTTCTGTCGCGTCTGGAGGAGGGCTCTAAAAATGATAATGACAGTCAGGATGGAAAAATCAAGGGGAAGGGTGACATGAAGGATATCGGGAAAGCCCGCGACGGTTACCAGCTCTCTTTCTTCCAGCTTGATGACCCTCTGCTCAGCCAGATACGCGACCGTCTTCTGGGAATAAACATAGATAACCTCACACCGCTGCAGGCTCTGACCACTCTGCATGATCTCAAGAGTCTTCTCACCGGAAAAAACTGACATCATAAGTAAGTGTTGGAAATTAGCTTATATTAAAT
>Ga0137306_102404_pt1 | contig 15747 bp, 10 predicted proteins | sample Inofroosms_March_FD_97187 | JGI IMG/M metagenome (GOLD analysis project Ga0137306, IMG submission 97187) | Mouse cecal microbial communities from Vienna, Austria - N-Acetylneuraminic and N-Acetylglucosamine D2O microcosms_March | ecosystem: Host-associated > Mammals > Digestive system > Large...
CCGGGCAGGCAATCTGGGCGCTACCTATGATATTCCGGTAAACGGGTTTTATTCAAAAACCGGTTCCGTGATCTGGGTGGACAATGATGATGCATACGGCCTGCGCCCGAAAACAGATACGATAGAGCTGTATAAAGACGGCGTATTGGCAGACAGCCGGACGCTGACGACGGAGGGGGAGCGGGCTGTCTTCTCATTTGACCATTTGGAATACGGGCATGAATATAAAGTGGTACAGCAGGGGGTATCTCCCTATGATACGGAACAGAATGACTGGGATTTTGTAAATACGCTGCTGTTCCATATTCATAAAGACGTTTTTGACGACGAAGGAAAGGATATCGACGGCGGGTTTGTGGATACCGGCGATATTCTGGAATATGTGATCCGGCTTGGGCAGCAGTCAGATCAGGACCGCAGGATTACCGTGTTTGACCGGATACCTCTGGAGACGGAATATATTTCCGGTGATGAGGGCGTAACGGTTATCAGTACGGAAGAACAGCGGGAGGCCTATAATGAGAAGGCAGAGGCCGAAGGATATGCCCGGATGCCGGAACGTTTCGGTCTGGAAACACCGGTTGTCGTTTATCAGTACGCAGGCACATTGGCGTCATCGGATGCGTTTTCTTTCCGTGTAAAAGTAAAGGATACCGCAGAGACAAAACATATCGTCAATCAGGCTGTGGAATTTGTGAATGCGGCGGAACCGGGAGAGCCGGAGAAACTGCTGGAGATTCCTTCCAATGAGGTAGAGAATATCGTACGGTTTAACCCGCTAAAATCGGTTTCTGATACGGAAGGAAAGGATATCAATCAGACTTCCGTATCTCTGGGCGAGATTATCATTTATACCATCACATTCCGGAATGCAGGAGATGAGGATGAGCAGGCTGTCATTACCGACGTACTGCCGCAGGGCCTCGCATTTGTGGAGGCTGACAACGGGGGAACATACGATGAGGCCAGCCGGACCGTTACCTGGACCGTGACAGCCAGAGCGCACGTCCGGCAGACGGTATCCGTTCGGGCAAGGGTATTGGAAGACAGCAAAGATATTTATGTGCGCAATACCGCGAAAGTAGAGCTGAACAAAAAGCCAAAGCCAACGCCGGAAACGGAAAATCTGCCGATGGGAAAACCTGAAAAGAAGGTATATGACAGCGACGGCCGCGATGTGGACGGCAGCGTGGTATTTGCGGGGGAAATTCTTACCTATACGATTGCCTATACAAATGATTCGGAAGAAACGCGGGAATATATTGTGACCGATACACTGCCGGAACAGGTGGAGATTGTGGAGATTCTGAACGGCGGCGTCCTGCAGGAAGACGGAAGGACGGTGATCTGGACTGTGAGCGCGGCGTCAAAGACACCGTTTTCCGTGTCGGCCAGAGTGAAAGCAGAGGAAACGTCAAAAGGAGAGATTCTGCGCAACAGGGCGTCAGTCAGAACCGTCAGTCCGGATAATCCTGACACCGTATATGAAAAAGAAACCAATGAAGTGGAAAACCCGGTGATGCCGGATCCGGTGAAAGATGTTTTGTCCGCGGCGGGCGTGAGCATCGACAGGGCAGTTGTGTATGAGGGCAGCAGGCTGATTTATACGATCACCTATACAAATCCGTCGGATCAGGAAAAGACCTTTGAGATTACGGACAGGGTTCCGGATCAGACGGCCTTTGTATCTGCCGGTGAGGGCGGCACATATGATGAAGGGACCGGACTGGTTACATTTACGAGAACCCTTGCCGGACATGAGACAGACACGGTGACTTTTACCGTCAGGGTGCTGGGAGAAGCAAAGGATACGATTATCAGAAACACGGCGTATGTAACCGTAAAGGACCGGTATGCGGATCAGCCGGATGTGCCTGTGGGTCCGGATACGCCTGTGGACCCGGATACACCCGTGGATCCGGATACGCCCGTAGACCCGGATAAGCCTGTGGATCCGGATGTACCTGTGGACCCGGATACGCCCGTAGACCCCGATACGCCTGAGAAACCGGAACCGCCGTCAGATCCGGACGATTCCGGAAGGATTCAGACAAATGAGGTGATCAATCCGGTGATACCGGATCCGGAGAAAAAGGTATCTGGGAAAACCCTGTATCAGATCGACGGTCATCCGGTGTATGCGGGGGAGGAACTGGTTTTTGAGATCAGTTATAAAAATCCTGCCGATGAGACAAAGCATTTTACGGTTACGGATAAGGTGCCGGAGTGGACAAAATTTGTATCAGCTGAGAATGACGGCGTTTACGATGAAGATACCGGCCTGGTGATCTTTGAGCGCACCGTGGAAGGCGGAAAGACAGACACGGTGAAATTTACGGTGCTGGTGCTGGAGGAAGGAAAAGGGAATACAGTGACCAATCAGGCCGTTGTAAAAGCCGTGGACCGTCCGCTGGTGAAGCCTGACGGAAGCCCGGCTGATCCGGATGATCCCGACGAGCCCCAGGATACAAAAACCAATAAAACCGAAAATCCGGTGATGCCGGACCCTGTAAAGACGGTTACGGACCAGAACGGCGCAGATATCGACGGATTTGCGGTGGAAGCCGGTTCCCGGCTGGTCTATTCGATCAGCCTTGAAAATCCGGCGGAACTGACAAAGACCTTTACCGTAAAAGATCCACTTCCGGAGGGTGTAGAATTTGTCAGCGCGGATCATAACGGGGTATATGATAAGAAAACCCATACGGTCACTTACCTTTTAGAGCTGCCTGAGAAAGCGTCTGCCGTCGTTTCCTGCACCGTCAGAGTGACAGATGCGGCTGCTTTTACTGAGCTGGCCAATACGGCGGAGGTGATTACGGACACAGGGAAGCGCAGTACCAATACGGTGAAGAATGAGACAATCGTACCTCCGAAAAAAGATGTGTGCGGCCCGGACGGAGAGAGTGCTGACGGGCTTGCCGTAAATGGAGAACAGGTGGTTATATATGAAATTACATATACGAACTGTACGGACCGGCCCAGAGATCTTACGATTACGGATACGGTGGACAGACGTTTAAAGGATGTGGGCGCCCCAGGCGACGGAGGAATCAGCGACGGCGGCGTATGGAAGGACGGCGTGATTACCTGGGAGCTGAAAAACGTTCCTGCCCGGTATACCGGTAAAGTTACCTTTTCGGCCCGGACGCCGGTTCCGGAAAAGGATGAAGAGATTCCCAATCAGGCGGTTATAACCCTTCATGGCACGGATATCAGATTTTTAATGTCAGACGGTAAAAAAGGTACGGGCGATCCGGAACTTACGACGAATGAAGTGCGGATTCATGTGCCTGCCAGGCCGGAGGAAATGATTCTGAAAACCCTTGCGGTGGAGGTAATCGACGAGGATATGGGAGAATTGCTTCCCGGAAATGAAATTGCCGTGTTTAATTCGGACGGCAAAATGATTGACAGATGGATTTCTGATAAGGAGCCCCATTTTATTGAGGATCTGGAAGAAGGCAGTTACCTGGCGCGCCAGACGACCGTGGTGGACGGGTATGTGATTGTGGTCGGTGAAAAAACCGCTGATGTGAGCCGGTATTCCGATACCGTTAAAATCACGCTTATAGACAGAATGATAGAGGAACAGCCCGCAGTGCGGGAGAGGATAACCAGCGCGCCGCCTGAGACGGGCGATACGGATCCGGTTCTTTTCTATCTGATTCTCTGTCTCGGAGCGCTGCTGCTTTTGATTGCCGCCGGGCGGATCTGTTTTGGCAGACGGCGGACCAGATAGATGGTGCCGGAAGGCATTTTAAATTGTATTTGATATTTTCCTTTATTCTGTTTATAATGGATGACAGAATGTGTGTAAAGGAGTATCTATGCAGAAATTATACCAGTGGGAGAAACGGATGATTCTGAGGCTGAACAGCGGCAGTCATCCGGCGGCGGATCAACTGATGCTCTGGGCAACCAGGATGGGAAACGGAGGACTTGCATGGATTGCGGTCAGCCTGATTATGATGGGGATGGGATGGCGTCTGGAAGGACTGATGACGCTTCTGGCCCTTTCCCTGACGGCATTTCTGATTAATCTTGTGATAAAGCCGATGTTTACCAGAAAGCGGCCTTATGAGATCCTGAAAAGTGTCAGGACGATGATTGCCCCGCCTTTTGGCTCCTCCTTTCCTTCCGGACATGCGGCTTCTTCCTTTGCCGCCGCATCTATGCTTTGGTTTTTTAATATGCCCTTCAGGCATCTGGCGCTGGTACTGGCTCTTTTGATCGCAGTTTCCAGGGTTTATCTGATGGTTCATTTCCCGTCGGATGTGCTGGTGGGAGTGGTATCGGGCATTGTGATTTCGTATCTTACATATCTGCTGGCGCTGCGTATGGGCATTCAGGTGGCGCGGGCCAGGCTGGAGCAGCTTCCCTGGCTGGCAGGGCAGGCCAGACTGACCGGAAGCTGGGTGCTCTGTGCCGCAAAAGATTCGCTGAGAACGCTGTAAATGACAGGATGGCTGCGGCAGTGTGCGGATGTGCGGCAGAGGAAGAAAATCGCTGCCTGTCCGGCCGTATGGAATAAGGAGAGAAAGATGGAGTGGATCAGAAAAGAACAGGATAGAGTAGTGGCTGTCATACAGTTTTTCATTTGCCTGCTGGCACTGGTGCTTGCGGTGCTTCATGAAGTGAAAGCGGTGGAGAAGCTCCACCGCAAGATCAGAAAAAAAGCAGACAGACTAAGAAGGAAACGGGCAAAGCATTGAACAGGTAAAAGGATAAACCGGCGGGCTGGCTGACCGGCAAATTTCAGCCGCCTGCTTTTGTATCCCATCCGGCCGTCAGCGTCAGAAGCAGCAGATAGACGCCGGACAGGGCGCCTGCGGATACCAGCAGCCGGATCATGGGATGGAAAGAAACCTGCCGGTAAAGGGTGCCGGTGAATGCCTGCGTGATCCAGTGGGCAAGAAAAAAAGCGCACAGCGGCCTTGCCAGATGGTGAAAGGGCTGGAAGGAGAGGGCCGCGCTTTTTTTTACCGCCTCCAGGTGAAGGAAGCATAAGGTCAGCTCGCTGACCAGCATTCCGATCAGATAGGCGCCGATGCCGAATCTGGGAATGCCGAATACGATAAAGGATAGCTGTACGATCAGTGAGATCAGACTGTTGGTAAAGGTAAGGGAGGTTTTTCCCATGCCGTTCAGAATACTTCCCATCGTGGTGGCGATATACAGGAAAGGGCAGAGCCAGGCCAGGTTGCGGATAAACTGTCCGGCCATTTCGTTTTTAAAAAACAAAAGCCCCATGTCCATGCCGTAATAGATAAAAATACCGGTACACAGAATACCGATGGTCAGGCAGAAGCTCAGCGAGACGCTGGCATTTCTGCCGATTCGGTCGGTGTGGTTTAGAGACTGGGCTTCCGCCACCTCCGGCAGCAGCATAACGGCGATGGAGTTGGTCAGCGCCGACGGAAACATAATAAAGTGCATGGCCATACCCGTTAATGTTCCATAGACGGCCAGCGCCTGGGAAGAAGTAAGTCCATACATCTGCAGCCGTCCCGGAATCATAACCGCCTCCACGCTTTGGAGGATGCTGATGACCAGCCGGTTGGCCGCCAGAGGGACCGCCATTTTCAGGATATTTCTTCCGGCCTGAGAAAGAGAGATGTTTTTGGCGGCCGCGGCGATTTTCGCCGCGGAGTCCGTCCGGGTCAGGGTGTATGCGGCCATGGTAAACAACATGGCGCCCGCCTCTCCCGTCAGCAGTCCGATTACGGCGATCATGGTGGTGACTTCTTTTCCCTGAAACAGCATAACCTGAACGATCAGGTATACGGAGAACACCCGGACAAGCTGCTCCGCCAACTGTGAAAAGGCGGGTATGGCCGCTTTCTTTTTTCCGTAATAATAACCGCAGATACAGCAGTGGACGGAATTTACCGGTATGGACAGCGCCATGATTTTTAACAGCGGCTCGCAGCGCTGTTCCAGCAGGATATACCGGGCAATCTGCGGCGCAAACAGATATAGGGACAGGCTGCTGAGCAGAGACAGAAGCAGCGACAGCAGAAAACCGGCATGAAAAAACCGGCGGCAGTTTCTCTCGTCGGATGCGGAAGATGCCACATACCGGGAAATGGAAGTCTGAATCGGCCCGCAGCATAAGGAAAAACAGACGCCGAATATGGGGAACAAAAGCTGATAAAGCCCCATTCCTTCCGCACCGATCAGATCAGACAGGTAAATGCGGTAAAAAAAGCCCAGAATACGGGTAATAAAACCGGCGGCAGTAAGGATCAGCGTGCCGGTGAGAACAGGATTTTTTCGATTCAAAAGATCACCTGCATAATAAGGTTGTTCTCATTTTATGTGCCGCCGGTTTAAAATAGTCTCATTTTTTATACCCAGTATTTTCTTAATTGTTTTCTCTTTAATTCCTACCTTGACACTAGTAGAATTATGTGATATAGTACCTGTAAAAGAAAAGAACGGCATACTGGGAAGCGGTGAAGCATATATGGCAAAGTTCTCGGAAGGTCATAGGTCATAGGTCATAGGTCATAGGTCATAGTCCGCCGGTGCCGTTCCGTGAGATAAAAAGCAGGAAAATAAACGGACATGCCTGCCGACGCGGGCATAATCAAAAGTGAAGGTCAGGAGTGATGATTTTATGAGACGGATATATCTGGACCATGCGGCAACCACAAAAACCCGTAAAGAAGCCGTGGAGGCGATGCTGCCGTATTTTACGGAGCATTATGCCAATCCTTCCGCAGTATACAGCTTTGCCGGAGAGGCCAAAAAAGGGCTGGATGAAAGCAGAAAGACGATTGCGGATATTCTGGGGGCGAAGCCGGAGGAGATCTATTTTACCGGCGGCGGAACCGAATCCGATAACTGGGCGCTTCTTGCGGCGGCGGACGCCTATGAACAGAAGGGAAAACATATTATTACGACGAAGATCGAGCATCATGCCATTCTGCATACCTGCGCCTATCTGGAAAAGAAGGGGTTTGAGGTGACTTATCTGGATGTGGACGAGTTCGGACTGGTGAATCCGGAGGATGTGGAAAAGGCTGTCAGACCGGATACGATTCTGATCTCCGTGATGTTTGCCAACAATGAGATCGGCACCGTAGAGCCGGTAAAGGAAATCGGGGCCATTGCGAAAAGCCATGGCGTGCTGTTTCATACCGACGCCGTACAGGCATTTGCCCATATTCCTATCAATGTGGATGAGATGAATATAGATATGTTAAGCGCCAGCGGACATAAATTTTACGGACCGAACGGCGTGGGATTTCTGTATATCCGCAAAGGCGTAAAAATCCGCTCTTATATGCATGGAGGCGCGCAGGAGAGAAAGAGAAGGGCCGGAACATCCAACACCCCCGGTATCGTGGGCATGGGAACGGCGGCGAAGCTGGCGGCTTCGGAGATGGAGCGGGAGAGCGAACGCCAGTGCCGGCTGCGGGATTATCTGATCGGCCGTGTTCTGAAAGAGATTCCATATTCCCGGTTAAACGGAGATCCGAAGCGGCGGCTGCCCAACAATGTGAGTTTCTGTTTTCGGTTTATTGAGGGAGAGTCCATGCTGATTAACCTGGATCTGGCAGGAATCTGTGCTTCCAGCGGTTCGGCCTGTACGTCAGGTTCGCTGGACCCGTCTCATGTGCTGCTGGCCGTCGGCCTGCCTCATGAGATTGCCCATGGGTCCCTCCGGCTTACAATCGGGGACGAAACCACACAGGAAGATCTGGATTATGTGGCGGATCAGTTGGTGAAGATTGTGGGAAATCTCCGCAATATGTCTCCTCTGTATGAGGATTTTATGAAGAAAAACGGTAAAAAGTAGAGTTTACGGCATAAAAAACAGCAACGGACCGTACAAGCTCCGGGAGAATTTACAGACACGACAGTGGCTGGAAATTCTCCCAGGTCAGAGGGGTTGGAAGGGGAGCTGCGGAACTAAAATTAAGAGAGGAATCATTATGTACAGTGAAAAAGTAATGGATCATTTTCAGAATCCGAGAAACGTAGGTGAAATCGAAAACGCCAGCGGCATGGGCACGGTGGGAAATGCAAAATGCGGCGATATTATGAGAATTTATCTGGATATTGATGAAAATCACGTGATCCGGGACGTAAAATTTAAAACCTTCGGCTGCGGCGCGGCGGTGGCGACCAGCAGTATGGCCACGGAGCTGGTGAAAGGAAAGACCATCGAGGAGGCCATGCAGGTGACGAACAAGGCGGTATGCGAGGCGCTGGACGGGCTGCCTCCGGTAAAGATTCACTGTTCTCTGCTGGCCGAGGAAGCGATCCATGCGGCGCTGTGGGACTATGCGGAGAAAAACAATATCGTGATCGAAGGGCTGGAGAAGCCCAAGACAGATATCGGTGAGGAAGAGATTGAAGAAGAATATTAATTGTAGTATGATGAAAGGCAGTCGGTAAAAGAGCCGGCTGCCTTTATTGTTGCGGAATTTAGTTTGGAGGCGTATTTCATGAGAAAACAGCGAGTGGTGGTGGGAATGTCCGGAGGCGTGGATTCGTCCGTGGCTGCCTTTCTTCTGCTGCGGCAGGGATACGAGGTGATCGGCGTTACGATGGATACCTGGAGGCCGCGGGGCGGCAGGGAAAATGAGCAGGCGGAGGGAAGCTGCTGCGGCCTGGAGGCCGCGGAGGATGCGGGCCGGGTGGCAGGAAAGCTGGGAATTCCTCATTATGTAATGAATTTCCGTAAGGAGTTTGAGAGGGATGTGATCCGGTATTTTGTCTCGGAGTACCTTCATGCCAGAACGCCGAATCCCTGCATTGCCTGCAACCGGTATGTAAAATGGGAAGCGCTTCTGGCTCGGGCGGCGGAAATCGGCGCCGACTATATCGCAACCGGTCATTATGCCAGAATCACCTGTCTTGATAACGGCCGTTACGCGGTCAGAAAATCGGTGACGGCGGCAAAGGATCAGACCTATGCCCTCTATAATCTGACCCAGGAGCAATTAAAAAGGACGCTGATGCCGGTGGGCGCCTATGAAAAGTCTCAGATTCGTCAGATTGCCCGTGAGGAAGGGCTGAATGTGGCGGAAAAGCCGGACAGCCAGGAAATCTGCTTTGTGCCCGATCAGGATTATGCCGGATTTATCGAGCGGTATACAGAAGAAAAACTGCCTCAGGGCCATTTTGTGGACCGGCAGGGGCGGGTGCTGGGTATCCATAAAGGGATTATTCATTATACCATCGGTCAGCGCAAAGGGCTGAATCTGGCTGCGGGCCGTCCGGTTTTTGTGACGGAGATCAGGCCGGAGACGAACGAGGTGGTGATCGGCGAGGCGGAGGATGTGTTTACCCGTGGGCTGGTTTTCGATCAGGTGAACTGTATGGGTGCGGAAGACCTGGGACAGACGGGGATCGTTACGGGAAAGATCCGTTACGGCCATCAGGGGACGCCGTGCAGGATTACCGATCTGGGAAACGGCAGGATGGAATGCCGTTTTCTGGAGCCGGTGCGGGCGGTGACGCCCGGACAGGCCGTGGTATTTTATGACGGCGATGCGGTGCTGGGGGGCGGAACGATTGTGGATCGTCTCAGATAGATATGGTTTCAATGGGAATTTCATGTGGAAATGCAGGAAGAATTTTTCTTGAAAAGTCTTGCGGAAAAGGTTTTTATTGATAAGCCCTGATAAGTTTCTTTCGAAAATAATTGACAAAATTCTTATGACTGGCGTATAATCTATAACGACATTACACTGTTTTGCATTCCTGTATTAAAGTGATAAAGATATGGGGGTAAAACGGAAAAAAGGAACGATGATTCCGGAAGGGATCATGATAACAGGGAGGAACAAATGGTTCGATATTTTATAAAACGGCTCGGCATGATGCTGATCGCCCTTTTTCTGATTATATTGGTGACATTTGTAATTATGCATTCGATTCCCGGCGGCCCGTTTACCAGTGACCGTAACGTATCGAAAGAAGTGGAAGAAGCGCTGAACGAGAAATATCATCTGAATGACCCGCTGCCCAAACAGTTTTTTGATTATGTGGGCAACCTGCTTCACGGAGATTTCGGTCCGTCCTACCGCTTCACCGGTAAAACGGTCAATGATTTTATCGCCAACGGCTTTCCCGTATCGGCGAAGCTGGGCGGCGTGACGATTCTGTTTGTCATTCTTGCCTCAATCCCCATGGGCATCCTGGCCGCCATAAAAAACGGGAAATGGCAGGATATGCTGGTGATGGCCGTCGCCACCATCGGCGTGACGATTCCTTCCTTTGTTATCGCTTCCATTTTGATTTATATTTTTTCGTTCCGCATGGGTGCCCTGCCCAGCTTCGGCCTGGATTCCTGGAAGGGATATGTCCTGCCCGTGATTACCCTGGGCGGCTATTCCATCAGTTATCTGGCCAGGCAGATGCGCTCCAGTCTGCTGGAGGTTATGGGTCAGGATTACATACGTACGGCCAGAGCGAAAGGCTTATCAGAGCCGAAAATCATTATCAGACATGCGCTGAGGAATGCCATGATCCCTGTGATTACGGTTCTTGGTCCCACGGTGGCCAATCTTCTGACCGGCAGCTTTGTGGTGGAAAAAATTTTTGCGGTGCCGGGCCTTGGCGTTCATTTTGTAAACAGCGTTACCATGCGTGATTATACCACGATTATGGGTGTGACGATTTTTTACGCTACCTTTCTGCTGGCGATGGTTTTTATCGTGGACGTTTTCTATTGTCTGATCGATCCGCGGATCAAATATGATTAAGGAGGAAAGAGAAAGATGGAAAATAAATGGGAAATGCTCGAATCCTCCAATGAAGAACGGGAAAAAATATGGAGGCTGAACCGGACCTTCGCTGGCGACGTATGGTTTCGGTTCCGCCGCAAGCCTACGGCAATCGCAGGTTTTGTGATTATATTGCTGCTGCTGTTTTTTGCACTGGCCGGACCGGCATTCACGGATTACAGCTATTCCGCCCAGAATCTTGAGGTAGTCAATATACCGCCCCGCATGACTGTCTATGATGCCCCTGACGGCAGCGGCTATCTGTATATCACCCAGGCGTTAAAAGTGGTATGGGTGAATCGGGACGGCACGCTGGGAAGTCAGTTGAAAAAGGTCAGGGAAGACAGCGAACATTCCATGACGATTTATGACTGCAACGGCACGGAGGTCGGACTCTACTACGGATTCAAGCCTTATGTGATGGTGGACCCGGAGACCCGCGTCATCTTTTCCTCACAGAAGATCTGGAATCAATCCTATGTGCTGGGCACCGACAGTCTGGGCCGGGATATTCTGACCCGCCTGATGTACGGAACCAGAGTATCTTTGCTGGTGGCTTTTGTGGCGGTGCTGGTAAATCTGGTGATCGGCATTATTTTCGGAGGCATCTCAGGCTATGCGGGCGGAACGGTAGACGCGGTTATGATGCGTATCGTGGATATTATCAGCACGATTCCCCTTACGCTCTATGTGATTTTGATTATGGTGATACTGGGTACGGGGCTGAAAAGTATTATCATCGCCCTGGGTACCGTATATTGGGTGGATATGGCCAGGGTGGTGCGGGGCCAGGTACTGAGCCTGAAAAACCAGGAGTTTGTCCTGGCGGCCAGAACCATCGGTTCTTCCGTGAAAACCATCCTGATGCAGCATCTGATTCCCAATGCCATGGGTTCCATTCTGGTAACGGTTACGATGCTGATTCCGTCGGCCATTTTTATGGAAGCTTTTCTGGGCTTTCTGGGCATTGGCCTCCAGCCTCCTCTGGCCAGCCTTGGGACAATGTGCAACGATGCCACGGAAAATCTGCGTTCCTGTCCTCACCAACTGTTTATTCCGGCCCTTGTGATCTGTCTGATTATGTTCGCCTTTAATTTCGTCGGAGACGGTCTGAGAGACGCGCTGGATCCCAAGCTGAAAAAGTAGGAGGAGGAAACCGAAATCATGGAACCGATCTTAAAGATAGAAAATCTGAAAACTTCATTTATGACCAGCAACGGCGAAGTGCAGGCTGTCAGAGGGGTCAGCCTTACGGTGGGCAAAGGCGAGATTCTGGGGATTGTAGGTGAGTCCGGCAGCGGCAAAAGCGTTACCGCCATGTCCGTTCTGCGCCTCCTTTCGGATACGGCCAGGATCAAAGAGGGGACCATCACTTTTAAAGGGCAGGATCTGATTCAAATGCCGAAAAAAGAGCTGCGCGGTATCCGGGGCGAAAAGATTTCGATGATTTTTCAGGATCCCATGTCTTCCTTAAATCCATTGATTCCGGTGGGCAGACAGGTGGAGGAAATGATTCGGGAGCATGATCCTGGCCGCAGGAAAGAAGACGTGAAAAAGGACGTGCTGGAACTGTTTGAAAAGGTGCGTATTCCTGAGCCGGAGAAGCGTTACGGGTGTTTTCCCCATGAGTTTTCCGGCGGTATGCGCCAGCGGGTAATGATCGCCATGGCTTTGGCCAACAAGCCGGACCTTCTGATCGCCGACGAGCCGACGACGGCTCTTGACGTGACGATTCAGGACCAGATTCTCAGACAGCTAAGGGAACTGGAAAAGGAATACGGCACCAGCATTATCTTTATTACCCATGACCTGGGTGTGGTGGCGGAGCTGTGCGACCGGGTGGCAGTGATGTACGGCGGCCTGATTATGGAGGAAGCGCCGATTGACGACATTTTCGAGAAAACGGGCCACCCCTACACCATGGGGCTTCTGGCCTCTGTTCCGGATATGGATCAGGATAAGGAGATACGGCTGCAGTCGATTCCCGGATCTCCGCCGGATATGACGAACCCGCCCAAGGGCTGTCCGTTCGCGCCCCGGTGCCCTTACGCGAGACAGCTCTGTGCCGCTGAGCTGCCGGATTTTGTGCAGGTGGGAGAAGGACACCGTAGCAGGTGTTTTTTGCAGTATCCCGACGCGCCGGCCGATGCGAACAATCCTTTCCGGAAATAGGAGAAAGTCATGAGTAATCAGAATATATTGGAAGTTACGGGTCTTACAAAGCATTTCAGGGCAGGGCGGAATCAGGTGGTTCATGCGGTGGACGGCGTCAGTTTTACTCTGGGAAAGGGAAGGACGCTGGGGCTGGTGGGCGAGTCCGGCTGCGGAAAATCAAGCTGCGCAAGGACCATTATCCGTATCTATGACGTAACGGCGGGGCAGATTCTGCTTGACGGGACGGATATTACGAATATGAAGCAGAAGGAGCTGAAACCGCTGCGCAAAAACATGCAGATGATTTTTCAGGATCCTTATGCCTCCTTAAATGCCAGGATGACTGTGCGTGATATCGTTGCGGAACCGCTGATCGCCCACGGCATTGTGAAGAAGAAAGAGGAGGCCAATGACCTTGTGTATCCGATGCTGGAACGGGTAGGTCTGACAAAAGAACATGCGGGCCGCTATGCCCATGAATTTTCGGGCGGACAGCGGCAGAGAGTGGGCATTGCCCGCGCCCTTGTGCTGCAGCCTCAGCTTGTGATCTGCGACGAGCCGATCTCGGCTCTGGATGTGTCCATTCAGGCCCAGGTGATCAATCTGTTAAAAGATTATCAGGATGAGAAAGGGATTTCTTATCTGTTTATTGCCCATGATCTGTCTATGGTCCGCTATGTGTCGGACGATGTGGGCGTGATGTATCTGGGACAGATGGTGGAGCTGAGCGATGCGGATGAAATCTATAAAAATCCGCTGCATCCCTATACGAAGGGACTGCTGGGAAGTATCCCGATTGCAAATCCGAAGCTGGCGAGACAGAAGGAAAAAAGCGGCATCGAGGGAGATATTCCGAGTCCGGTGAATCCGCCCAAGGGCTGCCGTTTCCACACCCGCTGTCCCTATGCGAAGCCGGAGTGTGCCGAGGCGGTGCCGGAGAGTAAATATGTGGACGGCGGACATATGGTGGCCTGTCATCTCTATTAGCCGCCTCCGGGCAGCAGGCCGGATGATTACGGTTTCCCGGCGCGCGGATACAGCCGGCGCGCCTGAGAACATAGTACGACCGTGCCGGTATAAACGGTATCCGGTTGTAACCCATATCGCAGGAATATTTTCCGAATGTTTCTGTGGCAAACGGATGTTCCGCATAAATGTGTATGCAGAGCAGAATTCTTATTTACAACAGAAGGGAGAAAGCAATGAAAAAGAAAACAGTAAGTCTGTTTCTGGTTCTGAGCCTGGCGCTTACCGCGCTGACGGGCTGCGGACAGAAAAAAGAGGACCAGCCTCAGACCGTGCCTGCCACGGTACCGGCGACACAGGCCCAGGGAGAAACCGAGGCGGCAGGCGGCGAAAGCCAGCCCGCAGGGGATGTGGCGCAGGAGATGGTGTTCGTATTAAATAACGAGCCTGACACCATTGATCCCACCATTACGAACAATTCATTTGCCACGCCATTCCTGATTAACTGCTTTGAGGGTCTGGTGACTTATGATGAGAACGGCGAGGTTGTTCCCGGCAATGCGGAGTCCTGGGATATTAACGACGATCTGACCGTATTCACCTTCCATTTAAGAGAAGGTCTGAAATGGAGTGACGGAAGTCCGCTGACCGCAAATGATTATGTCTATGCGGCGCTGCGTGTACTGACTCCCGCAACCGGCGCTCAGTATGTAAACATGATTTCCGATTATGTGGTAAACGGCCAAGAATATTATGAAGGAACCGCTTCCGCGGAAGACGTGGGCATCAAAGCGGTGGACGACAATACACTGGAATTCACCTTAAAAGCTCCCTGTCCTTACTTTGTTGACCTGGTAAGCATGTGGGTATACTTCCCCGTACAGGAAGCCACCGTCGAAGCCAACGGCGACAAGTGGACCACAACTGCCGAAAGCTACATCGGCAACGGTCCTTTTAAAGTAACCCAGATCACCCCCGGCGAGAGCTATGTGCTGGAGAAAAATGAAAACTACTGGGATGCGGCAAACGTACAGTTGGAGAAACTGACCTATCGTTATATTCTGGACGTATCCACCGCTCTGACCGCTTATGAAAACGGTGAGGTGGACGGCGTCAGAACGATTCCTTCAAGTGATCTGGCCCGTCTGAAGGCAGAGAATGCCGGCGTGGTGGTAGCGCCCAGCTATGGTACCGTTTACTATGATATCAACTGCAGCAAAGAGCCTTATAATGATCCGCTGGTAAGAAAGGCGCTGAACCTGGCGATTGACAGAGAAGCGCTGATTAACAATGTGGCGCAGGTGGAAGGAGAGCCGGCATACAGCTTCTATGCACCCGGTTATGTGGTGGACGGCAAAGACCTGACAGAGGGACGCCCCAGTTTTGACCTGTCCCCTACCGCTGACGTTGAGGCGGCAAAAGCCGCGCTGGCAGAGGCCGGATACCCGGAAGGCGAAGGCTTCCCCACCATTCAGTTATCTTTCTATGCGGATGACAATGTAAAGAAGATCGCGGAAGCGATTAAGGAAATGTGGGAGCAGAACCTGGGCATCACCGTAGAAGTAAGCTCCGCCGAGTGGGCCGTATTCTATGACGCGGTGCAGAACGGCAATTATGAAGTGGCGGCTATGGGCTGGAGTGCGGACTATGTAAATCCCATGAGCTTTCTGCCTCTGTTATACACGGACGACGTGACCAATAACAGCTTTTACAGCAATCCGGACTACGATGCGATCGTAGATCAGGTAAAGGTGGAGACGGATCCTTCCAAATTCGGCGAGCTGGTGAAGCAGGCCGATGAGCTGGTATCCGCCGATTACCCGATGCTGAATCTGTATTACAAGTCCAATACCTATCTGATTAAAGATTACATCGAGGGCGT
>Ga0137306_102405_pt1 | contig 15740 bp, 4 predicted proteins | sample Inofroosms_March_FD_97187 | JGI IMG/M metagenome (GOLD analysis project Ga0137306, IMG submission 97187) | Mouse cecal microbial communities from Vienna, Austria - N-Acetylneuraminic and N-Acetylglucosamine D2O microcosms_March | ecosystem: Host-associated > Mammals > Digestive system > Large...
ATTAATGAAGATTTCATATTAAAAAGAGTATATGAGTCTGTTTATACTAATAAAGGAATGATGTTGGGAAATAGATGGTTTTTGAATATTGAAACCAGATTAAATCGTGATGAGAACCTTATAACACTGCAAAAAACAGATATGGGATTGGAACATTTTATATTTGATAACGATGTATGGAAAAATGTTCGTAATGGTGATGAATCAATAATTTTAAGAAGCATACCGGATGGATATAAGGTATATGATGCAGAAAGTGAAATGACATATATATACAATGCTGATGGATACCTTATATATACAGAGGACTCATTCGGAAATAGAAGAAATTTTGAATATGAAGGAGATGTTTTAAGAACGTTAACATTTCCTAGTGGTCAGTTTCTAAAGTTCAAATTTAAAAATGGTAAATTAAGTGACATTGAGGATACAATTGGCAGACACATTTCTTATATGTATGAAGGTGAGTTCCTGACTGAGGTAATTTTACCAAATGGAGGGAAGATTCATTACACATATACAAATAAAGGTTATATACATCAGGTTACAGATCAAAATGGAAATGTTTATGTAACAAATGAATATGACTATAATGGAAGGGTAACAAAACAGATACTGGCAACAGGGGAAGAGTATATTATATATTATGATGACAGAAATAGAAGAAATGTTATTTCTAATCCGTTAAGTGGAGAATATATAAGCTACGAATATGGAAGCCAAAAGATACTGTTAAAAGAAATTAACAAGGATGGAACTTATTATGAGAAACGTTATGATAAGTGGGAAAATTGTATATATGAACGTGATTTTAATGGGAATGAAACCTTTAGGGAATATAGCATAAGTGGAAAACTTATAAAGGAAAAAAACGCCGATGGAACGGTTGTTTCTCTTGTATACAATGATTATGACAAACTAATAGAAAGAAGTAATAGTATTGGCGCAAAGGAATATTGGGAATATAACGATAAGGGGATGATGGTTCGGTATAGAAAGCGTATTGAGGATGAAAGATATGCGGTTACTAGTTATACGTATGATGGTCATGGAAGAATTTTAAGTGAAACAAATCCTAATGGAAACACTACATATTATGAATATAAACATGGATTTTCGACTCCTACAATGAAGGTGATGCCAGGAGGCGAAATAATTTGGTACAGTTATGATAGTGCTGGCAGATTGATGATTGAGAAAAATATGTATGGACAAAAATCATATGGGTATAACAGGGCAGACAGGGTTACGTCAATAGTAGATGAACTAGGGAATAAAACACATTATAGCTATGATTTGCTTGGAAATATTTTGGAGATTTGTCAGCCGGTACAGTATGCATTGGGTATACATGGGATTCGTTATGAGTATGACGCATTAGACAGAAAAATCGTTGAGGAGACAGCAGAAGGGAATATATATAAGTATCGTTACGGAAATGAAGATTGTATGGTTTGTAGTATTCATCCAAATGCTGCCGAGGAGGGAAAATCCGATGGAATTGCGTATGAATATGACGAGTGCAGCCGTAAAATAAGGACTATTTACCCAGATGGGGGGATTGAGCGGTATTTTTATGATGCAAATGGTAATCAGATTAAAAAAATTAAACCTGAAAGCTATATCAAAAAGACAGATAATGGAAGTGGATATGAATATTCGTTTGACTGTCTCGATAGACTGATAAGTATTAAAAATCCTATGGGTGAATATGAAGCAACCTATTCATATGATGGCAATGACCAATTGTTGAGTTGTAGTGATGCATTGAGTGATGATTATGGAATGTATAAATATAATTCTGCAGGATGGCGTACTGAAAAGCGAGTTCCGGTTGAATTGGATGAACAAGGTGAAATTCAATATTGTCTAACAACATATCAATATGATGATATGGGAAATGTTATAGAGGAGAGAAGATATCTTGATTATCAGAATGCAGAAAGCGCATATGGAAAAACGAATCATATTAGATATGAGTATGATTGTTCCAATCGTTTGATTGGTGCAAAGGATAGCACAGGAGCAGAAATAAAATATGAGTACGACAAGGCTGGACGTAGAATAAAAGAAATATTGAAGATTTGTACTGATTTATACCGTGAATTAAGCTATGTATATGATAAAGCTGGCAATATGACAGAAAAATATGAACGATTAGAAGACAGTGCAAAATGTGCAGGCGAAAATTCATACGCAATAACCGAATATAACTATGATGCAAATAGAAATATTACAAGTATCAAATTACCAGAAGGAGGGATGCTAACATATAAATATGATAATGATAATAGGATTGTAGAAGAACATCATGTTGAAATGCATGGGGAAATAGACAATAAGATCATATACCGGTATGATCATGCAGGTAATATTATTTCGCGCATTGATGTTTATGGAAATGAAACTAAATATGAATACGATTTAATGAATAGGCAGATTTCATCTATAAACCCTGATGGGGGGATGGCTAGAAAGAAATATGATTTAAATGGAAGAGTCATATGTGAAATTTCTCCGCAGGAAAATTGGTTAAATGGAAGTTTGGCACATGGATACCAGTTTGAATATGATATAGCTGACAGAATGGTTGGAATAGTCGGACCTGATGGTAAAATTCTTGAGAGAAGAATTTTAGATAAGGATGGTAATTTGCTGAAATTATATGAAGGGGTTGATAATTTAGAAGAACTTGACAAAAAGTCAGGGATTTGCTTCACATATAATCTGTCTGGCAGACGTAAAAGTATTACTACTTCCAAGGGAGTTACTCAAAAGTTTATATATGATGCCATGGGAAATCTGACCGAAACAATAGATGGCCGTGGATATGGTACAAAATTTAATCTGGATGAATGGGGAAGGATTATAACTGTATCTAAAGCAGATGGGAGTAAAGAACATTATACATACGATTTTGCAGGAAACATTACCTCGGCTAAAGATGGGGAAGGGCATATTGAAACTTTCCAGTATAACTGTCGCAATCTTATGGAAAAACGTATAGATAATATCAATAATGTAGAAACATATAAATATGACAGAGGAGGTAATATTGCAGAGCGAATAGACAGAAATGGAAATATACTAACTTATGATTACAATATGTATGGTAGTGTCATATTACGCAGAAGTAAGTCTGGTGACGTTGAAGAAACATATGGTTATTATGCTGATGGAAAACTGAGATATGCCATTGGCGGAGGAATGAGATATGACTATACCTATGACAATATGGGGAGGCTGGAAGAGAAAAAAACATGTGGAAGGATATTGTTAAAAAAGTCATATGATATGAACGGTAATCTACATGAATATAAGGATTTTACTGGAAAAAGTGTACGTTATGTCCATAATCTGTATAATCAGCTGACTGTCGTATATGACAATGGGGTAAGGCAATCTCAATATGAATATGATGCAGTGGGTAATCTTATCAAACATAAGATTGGCGATAAGATTGTCACGCATTATAAATATGACATAGATAACAATTTAAAGGAATTGAAAACGTTCATTGGCGGCAGGGAGACTTTTGCAGATAATCCATATTCAAATCTGTTGATTGATAATAGTTATGTATATGATAACAATGGAAATATGCAGACGAAAAAAACGATTACTGGAATCAATTACTATAAATATGATGAAGTAAATCGTTTAGTAAATGCCACGACACCAGGTTATGAGGAACATTTCAAATACGATAAAGCTGGAAACAGGACAGAGAGGGTAACCTTATATACAGATTTGTCGGAAGGGATGAATGGTGGTAAAATCAGTAACGAAGGGAGGGAAGGGAACAGAAAGATAAATGATTATTATCATTATGATAAAGCAAACAGGCTTATGGAAGTACTGCATGTTGAGGAAGGAAATGAAACAAAATGGGAATATAAATTTGACATGCAAGGGAATTTAATAAGCGACGAAAAATGCATCTATGTATATGATAGTGGCAATAGAATAATCAAGGTAGAAAAGTATGACGGAAACTATCAGGAAAATCATTATGATGCAGAGGGGCTTCGTGCAGAAATACTCGAAAATGGCGAATTAGTGAGATTTTTATTTGACAAAGGTGAGGTAATTGCACAAACTGAAGCAGATGGCAGTATTACCCGTTATATCAGAGGACTGGACTTGATTAGTTCAGACAGTAATGAAGCTAGAACTTATTATCATTATGTATCTGATGAGAATGGAAGTATTACACATATTTTGGGGGTATCTGAGAATGAATATCATAGTCAGAATTACACTGTATTAAATGAATATGAATATGATTCATTTGGAAATATTGTTCATTCTGCGGAAAAAGTGAATAATAGATTCTGCTATATAGGGCAGCAATATGATAGGATAAGTCAGCAGTACTACCTTAGGGCTAGATATTATAGCCCGACGATTGCAAGATTTATACAAGAGGATACATATTATGGTGATGGGCTTAACCTATATACGTACTGTCAAAACAATCCTTTAATTTATAAGGATGTTAATGGAAATTATCGTTTAATTTGTGATAAAAAATACAATGACCTTAAAAGCAGGGATCCAGGTAGTCTAAGTGAAAAAGAAAAGAAACAAATTGAGCGTTATGAAACATCAAAGAAAAGGAGGGAGGAAAGAGAAGCTCGGAAAGCTCAGAAGGCAAATGGTAAAAATGGTGAGACTGAGGCAACGAAAATAGGGAAGAAGGTTCACAAAGAAAGGGCAGACGAAAGAAGGGAAAATGATTTATATGCGTCAGTTAATGAAAAATTGACAGACGCAGATGGGAATGTAATTGAGGTTCCTCATACGGTTGACAAACAAAATAAAGAAATAATAGGAGGGATGCAGTCAGCTATGCCAGATGCAGTTATAGCACCAGATAAAGGGGGGTACATTATTGATGACAAACCAAATAATCGTGATGTGTTGACTAAGGATTATCAGGAAATGGGGAGAAATGTTGAGGCATACACAAAAAAATATGGAGAAGAACCAAATAAAGTAATTATACATTGGTATGATTCAACAACAGGCGCAGATATGGGTTATACTATGTTTGAACCTGAGTTATTCAAACGATTCTAATATATTATTATACACATAACACAAATAACAACGCTTATTCAGTTGTTGTTTGTGTTATGAGTAAGGAGTTAATATGTATAAAGTTTTAAGTGAAATTAATGTTTATCATGAATTATCAGATGATGATATTAAGAGTGCAGTAGAAAAAAATGATGTGACTTATCCGGTTATGCAGGCTATGGGACAGTCGCATAGGGAGGAATATATGAAGTATATCCTGCCTTTTTTGGATGATGAGCGTTTTATGGTACGAAGGGCAGCCATTCAAAGTATTTTGAATATTAATGGTGAGATGGCACTTGACACATTGAAAGAAAGAGAGCGGAGATATGATATTTCTGAATTAGACAAGGCGTGCAGTGATAAACTTTTGCTTATAGTTGCAATTTTGCATATTGAGAAGAGTATTTCAGAATTGAAGAAGTACTTTGAATCAGAGGAGACACCTGTGTGCGTAAAAGAGATAATTTTGACCTATTATCGAACTGGATATATGTATTCGGAAAGTGACATTGAACTAATTGTTTATTGCCTGAAAGCATTTGCGGATAACAATTTTGAGTGGATTAAAAAAATGAAAACAACTAACCGAAAAGCGCGTATAATTTCGGCTGTGGATTCTTTAGGCTGTTCAGGAAGTGCGGAAAACAGTGTTTTGGCAAAAATAAGTGATCAATTAAGCAACGACCTTTGTGAACTTTATGAGCAGATTTTAGAAAAAAAACTGGGAAATGATTTGATGTTTGGCATGGCGTGTACGGCGCAAGGTATGAGAAAAGAGTATGCACTACGGATATTAAAGCTAATTAAAAATAAAGTAAAAGGAGGGAGCAGAAAAGAATTTAAAAAGGCACTTAAAAAGTGGGATGTCAGCGAGGAGGATTTATAATGAGCATGGAACATAAAGCATTTTTATTTGACAGCATCCTTTACCATAAGGAAATTGAGCCAGTGATTAAAAAGTGTTGCAAAAGTAAGAATGTTGAACCGGCAGTAGAGTATATAAAAGAGAATTGTGCGTTATTGAGAATGCCAGATTCAGGAGAAAACCTACAGGAAAACTGGCAGGATGGATGTGTTATGGACTTGCAGGGGTTGTTCGACATCCTGCTCACGCGATGCTATGAACCAAATGAGGATATTGGTCTGGAATATGCATGGGATGGGGTATTGGAAGCAATTCGAAACACAAAAATTGTTGACAATGCAGATTTATGTGTATTGGGGAGGCCGCTTGCTTATAGTGGGATTACTATTGATCCTGGTTATGAAGGACTTGGTATTGTAGGGGAAGATGAAGTGGTCTGGATAAAGGAATTGCTGGCAAAAAATAAAGAGAAGATTGAAGTTGCCAAAATAGAAGGTAGCGAACTTTTATACACACTTGAACCAGATGAACTTGTTGATGCGTGTGATGACTTGTGCATGATTTATAACAAGGCTGTAAAGGATGGTAAAGGTATATTGTTTACTTTTTAGATGAGATCAGTCGTTCAGGCGGAGTTGGATGTGTTTGATGAGAACCAGAGGAAAAGGAAGCGGCAGCACGAAAAGATAGAAGGATAATTGTTGATTGACTATGGAAAAATATGAAAAAACAATCGGTGAAATAAAAGTAAATACAGGAATCGCATGCCAGTCCGTGCTGGACATGAAGATCACCTCCATGGAGGGCATGCACGGAACGCTTGCCATCACGTTTGAGACGGACGAGGGGACAGCCCCGGATGCCGTCAGGGGGCTGAAGGACATGCCGGTCACGGTCAGCCTGGGCGACGGCACAAGGCTTTTTGCGGGTATCTGTACGTCCGCGGCGCTGGAGACGGCAGGCGGTTATAAGAAAGTACATGTCGGGGCGGCAACCGCATCCATAAAGATGGACAGGAAGCCTGTAAAAAAGACCTTCCAGGATCCGTCAAAGACGCTCAGGGGAGTCGCGGAAGAGGTCTGCCAGGCGTATGGGGCGGACATCACCCTCGACAGTGACGCGCCCGTAAAACAGGTACTGAGCCAGGACAATGAGACGGACTGGCAGTTCTTGAAACGCATTGCGGCAGCGCAGGGAAAGGTGCTTTTCACGGATATCCTGGCAGACGGCATCAGGATATTCATGGGGGAGACCGGGTTCCGCGAGGAGGACGGCAGTGTCCTGGGTGAAGCCGCGGGCTATGGCAGGGACGGCGCGGAACTCGCCTCCATGGTCGCAAATACCGGATCCGGCGAAGGCTATGACGTGGACATGATGTCCTGCGAGACAGGGGTGCTCACCCTGTCGGCCGGCGACAGGGCGGGAAGGCATGTCATCAGGAAAGGGGAAATCACGGTCAGGGGCGGCGTCATTGTAAACACGGTGGGATACGGATATCCGGACAGCGTCCGTCCGACAGTGGAGGCTTCCTCGCAGCCCGGATTTTCCTCCAGCATCCTCCAGGGCAGGGTGACTGCCGTGGAGGGAAACGAGATACAGGTGCAGTTTGACACGGACGCGGGACCGGGAAATGCCGCGTGGGTACCTTACGAGTCGAGCATCAGCAATAACTTCTACTGCATGCCCGACATAGGGGACACGGTATATATTTATTACGAGAACAATGGAAAAATAGTCTGCCTCGGGAGCCACCATAAAAACACCGGCCATCCGGACATGCAGAAGCCGGAGGAAAAGGTACTCACAAGCAGGGACAAGATGATAAGGTTCGGCACCACGGGCATCACCCTGTCCGCGACAAGGGAACGCACGGACAACGAGGACTGCAACGCCGTGTCGATAACCATGGACGAAAAGGACGGCATCACCATCAATTCCGGCAGGGAAATCATCATGGCGTCCGGGGGGAACATCGTTCTGGGGGTAAACGTGCCGGAAGACGCAGGCAGCATGGCAGAGAGCGGACAGGAGAAGCTCAACAAGCGCGTCGAGAAAGGCAAGGAGGAATTCAGGGGCGGCGGCGGCTACCTGCGTCTGATAGGCGAGCAGTACATAGGGCACAAGCTGGAGCAGCTTGAGAACGGCATCAAGGGCAATTTTATCTATGGGATCGTATCCGGCATGATGGGAAAAGAGGAGGAAGAGACACCGGATGCCGAACAGTTTGAGACCGGGGTGCTTACCCTGTACGGGTATGAGGGGCTCCGGCTTGAGGTAGGCGACAGCAGCATTGTCATGGGCGGTGACATCCATATCTATGCGGAACAGTTCCAGTGGCTCGGCTATGAACAGGGAAGCCACCAGAAGGAAGAGGTGCCATTGCAGGACTGGTGGGAGACAGCGCTTGACGGGTTACAGCTCGTGCTTGACATCGCAGGCTGCTTTCCGGTGCTCGGGGCAGTACCCGACCTTCTCAATGCAGGCGTGTCGCTGCTGAGGGGCGACGTGTCCGGGGCGCTTATGAGCGCCGTGGCGGCAATCCCGGGAGTCGGGGATGCAGTGGGCGTCGCAAAGATAGCCGGAAAGGCATTCAAGGCATCCAAAAAGCTGAAAAAGATGATAGCGATAGCCAAGGGCGTGTACATGATGCTGCAGTCGGCATACTCCATATACCAGATGCGGGACGGGTGGGCAAACATCATTGACATGATCAAAAAAGGGGAAAATCCCTTTACCGACCCGGGGAATGTCAGCATCCTGATAAACACTGCGAGCAGCGGCGTGATGTTCTGCCGCGGCGCGAAGAACGTGTCCGACGCGACGGGCGCCACCGGCAAGATCAAGAAGAAGCTGGAGGGGGCGAAGGAAAAGCGGAAACAGAGAAGGGCAGAAAAAAGCAAGAAAAAGAACAAAAAAGGCTGCGGCGACCCCATAAACGTGGTGACGGGAAGCCTTACCATGGACTATACAGACCTTGTGCTGCATGACGTGCTTGAGGATTTCGAGCTTAAGAGAATGTACGAGTCCATCCACACCAACGAGGGGCTGATGCTTGGAAGCAAGTGGTACCTCAACATAGAGACGCGCCTGACCCGTGAGGACATGCATGTAACGGTGCAGAAGCCCGACATGCACCTGGAACACTTCACGCTCTCCGGCGGCGCATGGGAAAACGACCGCAACGGGGACGAGAGCATGGCGCTCGGCGAGTGCCCGCAGGGCTACGTGCTGCGGGATGCATCCACGGGGTTAAAATACGTGTACGACCATGACGGCAGGATACTGTACACGGAGGATGCCAATGGAAACAGGAGCATGTATGAATACGAGGGGGATGTCCTGCGGAAGCTGACCCTCGCATGCGGGATGAGCCTGACCTTTACGTTCCGGGATGGGAAGCTGGCCGAGACTGCCGACAGTATGGGCAGGACGCTCACATACGAGTATGACAGGGATCTGCTGACGGCGGTGACATTCCCGAACGGCGGAAGGATTTGTTATACCTATACTGCCGATGGGTATGTACACCAGGCGACGGACCAGAATGGGACGACCTACGTGACAACCGAGTATGACCGCAGGGGGCGTGCGGTGCGGCAGAGTCTTCCTACAGGGGAGGAGTATGTCCTTTACTATGATGACAGAAACCACAGGAACACCTTTACCAACACCAAGAACGGACAGCGCATCATCTACGAGTACGGAAGGCAGCGCGTGCCCGAAAAGAGTATCTATGACGATGGGACGTATGAGGAAAAGCGGTATGACCAGTGGGAGAACTGTATCTATGACAGGGACTGCAATGGGAACGAGACCTTCAGGGAGTATGACATACGCGGCAGCCTCCTCAGTGAGACGACGCCGGACGGTGTGACAACAACTTATGTTTATGATGACAACGGATGGCTGACTGGCAAGTCTGATACGACAGGCGCATCGGAGACGTGGGAGTACGACGCTAAGGGCAACACGCTCTGCCACAGGGTGCGCACTGACGGCGAGGAGTATGCCGTCACGCGGTATACGTATGACAACTGCGGCAGGGTGCTCACGGAGACCAATCCGGCAGGAAACACGACACGCTTTACGTATGATGGAAGCTATGGCGGGCCATCAATGAAAGTCCTTCCTGAGGGGGAGACGGTATGGTATACTTATGACGAGGCAGGGCGACTGATGTTTGAAAGCGGTGCGGAGGGCGAATTCAGCTACGGCTATAACCGCAGCGACGACCTGACCTCAAGGACGGATGCACTCGGAAACACGGTGCGTTACAGCTATGACCTACTTGGAAACCTGACCGAGATACGCCCGCCCATGCAGGCGGCAGCAGGACTCCACGGCATCCGTTACACCTATGACGCGCTTGACCGCAGGACGTGCGAGGAGACGCCGGAGGGCAACAGGTATGTGTATGAGTACGGAAATGAGGAGTGCCTGACGCTGAGCATACACCCCAACGCGGAGGCGGACGGGGAAAAGGACGGCATCCGCTATGACTATGACGCGCGCGACCGCAGGATCAGGGCGCACTATCCGGACGGCGGCACGGAGAGGTACTTCCATGATGCCAACGGAAACCTGATAAAAAGGGTCACACCGGAGTGTTATGATGCCGGAACTGATGACGGAGACGGGTACACTTACACGTATGACTGCATGGACAGGCTCACCTCCATCACCAACCCGCTGGGGGAGCAGGAGGCGGCATATGCGTATGACCATGAGGGGCGGATTACAGGCTACATGGATGCCGGAAGCGGCGTGCCATGCATCTATACGTACAACCATGCAGGGTGGCTGACATCAGTCAGGAAGCCTGTTGACATGGACGGCGAGGACGGCAGCGTCCGCTACAGTCTTGTTACATACAAGTATGACGCGTCTGGAAACCGCACGGAGGACAAGCGCTACCTTGATTATCAGACAGAGGAAAGCGCGGCAGGGAAGACCAACACCATACGCTATGCCTACAACAGGTCAAACCGCCTCATAAAAATAACGGATGACACGGGCGCATGCATGGAGTATACTTATAATAGTGTAGGACTTGTTGAGACGGAACAGACTGTCCTGGGCGAGGACTGCATACAGGAGACAAGGTACTTCTACGACGCGGCAGGCAACGTCACCAGGCGCTGCGTGAGGCTCGAGGGGGACGCGGTGTACACGGGGGAGATACCGTATGCCGTCACGGAATATGCCTACAACGCAAACGGCGACATAGAGAAAATCACCCTCCCCGGGGGCGGCGAGATATCGTGCCGGTATGACAACGACAGCCGCATGACGGAAGAATGCCATGACGAAAAGGACGGCGAGATCCACAGCCGTACCACCTACACCTACGACCATGCGGGCAACATGGTGTCACGGACGGACACGGAGGGAAACACGGTCACATATGCGTATGACCTCATGGACAGGGAAGTCCTGCGCACCAGCCCCGACGGCGGCGTGTCCAGGAAGGAGTACGACCTTGACGGAAGGCTTGCCAGGGAGGTACTGCCGCTTGAGCATGCCGGGAGGGGCGCATTCGCACAGGGCTACCGCTACACCTATGACAGGGCGGGACGCCGCCTGCAGGCTACCGCACCCGGCGGAATCCTGTATGAACAGAACACCTACGACGTGGCGGGGAATGTCATAAGGGACATTGACGGCGCAGCATACGGCTTTGACCTGTCAGGGCGCAGGACATCCGTGACCACGCCGGAGGGCAGCAGCCAGACGTTTGCCTACGACGCGTCCGGAAACCTCACCCGCACGACGGACAGCATGGGCTACACCACACGCTTCCAGACAGACGCGTGGGGCAGGGTGACACTGGTGACAAGGGCTGACGGCAGCCATGAGCGCTACACCTACGACCACGCGGGGAACATCCTGACGGCGACCGACGGGGAAGGGCACACCGCATCCTATGCATACAACTGCCGCGGGCTGCTCTCGTCACGGACGGATGCCATGGGCGCCAGCGAACACTTCCGCTACGACAGGGAAGGGAACATGGTGGAAAGCACCGACAGGAACGGCGTGCGCCTGACCCTCACCTATAACATGTACCAGAGCCTGACAGGGCGCAGGAGCGTGGACGGCGGCATCAACGAGCATTTTGGCTACTTCCCTGACGGGAAGCTGAAATATGCCATCGGCGGCGGGATGCGCTACGACTATACCTATGACGCCATGGGAAGGCTTGCCGGAAAAAGTGCCGGGGGGAGGAGCCTCGCCGCATACACCTATGATGTCGGCGGGAACCGGACGGGGCTGACAGACCTGACCGGAAAGCGGACGGAGTACGAGTACGACTATGCCGACCGCCTGCGGAAAGTATACGACAACGGGAACTGCCAGGCATGCTACACCTACAACCCCGACGGGACGGTGAAGGCGCTGGAAATCGGCGGGAACAGCGGGGAGGGAGTCCTGTACACGGAATACAGCTATGACGGGGACAAGAACCTCACCGGACTAAAAACGCTCGTCAGGCAGGGGGCGCTGACTGGAAAGTACGGGCTGCTCGTGGACAACCACTACGGCTATGACAGGGCAGGCAACTGTGTCATCAGGCAGACGCTCTCCGGCGAGACGCGCTACAGCTACGACAGCCTGTACCAGCTCACGGAGGCTTCCTATCCGAATAAAAAGGAGCAGTTCACCTATGACAGGGCAGGGAACAGGCTGACAAGGACAGCTGCGAGGGAACATGGCGAGGCAGTGCGTGAAGCGTATACTTATGACAACGCCAACCGCCTGACAAAGCGCAGCATCTATAACATGACTGCCGGTGCACAGGAAATACCCGAAACACCCGAGATGGCGGACAGGATGTACCGTTATACCTACGACAGGCAGGGCAACATGTTAAGCGACGGTGACAACACCTACCAGTACGATGGCATGAACCGTCTGAAGGAAATCAACACGAAAGCAGGTGACATCCAGAAAAACCATTATGACGGAGAAGGACTCCGCGCAGAGCTTGAGGAGAATGGGAAACTTGTAAGCTTTATCTATGATGATGGCAAGATAGTGACAGAGGGAACAGACACGAATCTGATTCGTTACATTCGCGGGTATGATTTAATCAGTTCCGACAGTACTGCTGCTAAGACCTATTACCATTATGCATCAGATGAGCTTGGAAGCATAACCCACATCACGGATGAGGAAGGAAATATCCTCAACCGCTATGAGTATGATGCCTTTGGCAACTTCACGGTAAAAGAAGAAACCATACCAAACCGCTTTGCCTTCACAGGGGAACAGTATGACCCGGTAACAAGCCAGTACTATCTCAGGGCAAGGTTTTATAATCCTGTAATTGGACGATTTCTGAATGAAGACACCTACTATGGGGATGGGCTGAATCTGTATACCTATTGTCAAAATAATCCGGTAGAGTATGTTGATCCGAGTGGGCATGTATATATAGATAAACTGTTTGATAATACAAATCATGGAAATTCAAGTTCACAAAGATTGGGAGAAAACATTTTTGAACATTTAGGAATTAATAAAAGTACAACAAATACTGGTTCCCATCAAAAACAACATCTAATACCCAAAGAGGTTTATAATAATTCTAGATTTTTGCAACAATTAGGGTATAATGTTGATCATCATCAAAATGGTATTTTTGATAGAAATTTCAATAACAATACAAGGTCTTTGAATAAGGTATTTTTAAATAATAATATATCTAAGAAACTAATTGATAAGTATGTTAGTGAAAAGACACATCATTCAGGATATCATTCACTTTATAATAATGCAGTTGAGAGAAAGGTTGATGAAATAGAGGATGGAATAGCCAAACTTAGAAAGAAAAAAGAAAGCGAGGGATATAGTGGCTTAGAGTTAGATAGAATATGTGATAGAGAAGCAAGAAAGCGTGTAAATGCTTTAAGGGAAAACTTACGGACAATGAATCAGGATGGGATTGATTTATATTATGAAGATAAATATAAAGATCAAAAACAATATGATAAGAAATTTGATAAACAAATGAGAGAAGCAGCTAGAAAGAATGAGCAAAAAAGAAAAAAGTGGCATAATAAATATGGCTGATAATTTGTATTTCAAATTAAATAAAAGTTTCCCAGTTTGTCGGACTATATCTTGTTATATAGACGCTTATGCATTGATAAATCGCAGTTTTGAATTCTATTTTATGAAAACAGCATAAAATATATAGTCCATATATAACAAAATAGGACTATATATTTTATACGATTTAGCAAGCAACGTTTGATGCAACACCTGATTTTATTTGTAAAGCGGTACGATTTTTGTAAAAAAGTTCCGTCAATATATATGCAGGAATCTGCAAATGGATTAAAATAGGCACTTTCATGCAAAAGTCTATAGTCCTCAAAATTGGGAAACTTTTAATTAATTTATAGTTTATGGCTATACTTTTATGTGAGAAAGTGTAGCCAAATGTAAAAATGCTTATAGGAGGAATATTATGGATATTTTAAATTTTGAAAATAATATACTAGATGGTGAAAGATTACAGAATATTCAGTACAAGAATAAGGAGATTCAAGGATGTACAATATTAAATACAGAAATTAACAATAGTGATTTTTCTGATACAAGATTTATCGAAACAGGAATAGAAAATGTTGTTGTAGTGGAGTCGAATTTTGAAAATTGCATGTTTGAAGCAGAACAATTAGAATATTATAATAATGTATTTAAAAAATGCAACTTAAAAGGAGTCACTTTAAAGAGTGTATCTATCAATAATAGTGAGTTTTGTAAATGTAATATGGAAAAGTTCAGACTCCATTTTTCGGGGTTTGGTAGCATTGTTTTTATAGAAAATAATATGCACGAAATAGAAATTGAAGAAGGGGCTGTGTGGGGGAAAAGGCTGGTTGGAAATGATGTTAGTAATTCTAGATTGAGACATGGTGGTTTCAATCATATGGAGGAAATGCTAAATAATGATTTTAACAATTCTTATATTGAGGGATTCAGTTGGAATAACAGTAAATGTGATTCAAATGATTTTAGTAATTGTAAGATATCTCATGCAGTTTTTGAAAAGTCAGAACTTATAAATTGCAATTTTAAGAATGTAAAGATGAGTGAATCTTATTTCAACAAATGCAAAATCGAAAATTGTAACATGGAAGGTGTTGATTTGATAGAAATCGAATTCACTAATTGTAAATTCCGAAATATTGATTTTACAAAATTAACATATAAGAATCTGAAATTTGAAAATTGTAGGTTTGTGGACGTTGAGTTTACAGAGATGCAAAAGAAAGACTTTAAGATAAAGTAAAAAGAAATGTATGGATATTCAGATTGCTATGCAAAGCAAAATCAATTTTCGAGATTATGCAAACTTACAGAATATAACGCTTGTGGTAGGGGGGATTTGGCATATTGGAACGAGAATGAAGTAGAATATGCGGTATGCTGTATTGTTCTTGTTGATTATAATACAAAAGATATTGTTGAAAGTAAATATTGCATTGACAAAGTTGTAACGCCATATATTCCAGGATGTCTTGCATTTAGATAAGTTCTATTATTCTTAAAAACGAAGTGTTTGTTCAATAATGTTCCAGACATTTACATTTTTGACGGTAATGGATATTTGCATCCAAGACATATGGGAATTGCAACACATGTAGGTATTTTGATTGATATGCCAAGTATTGGAATTGCAAAAACTTATTACAAAATTAATAATGTAGACTTTCCAATGCCTTTGAATAAGAAATTTGCCTTTAATGATATTGTGTTTAATAGTGAGGTTTATGGAAGG
>Ga0137306_102407_pt1 | contig 15729 bp, 22 predicted proteins | sample Inofroosms_March_FD_97187 | JGI IMG/M metagenome (GOLD analysis project Ga0137306, IMG submission 97187) | Mouse cecal microbial communities from Vienna, Austria - N-Acetylneuraminic and N-Acetylglucosamine D2O microcosms_March | ecosystem: Host-associated > Mammals > Digestive system > Large...
AGCCCCACGATCACCGTCAGGAACGCGACCAGGAGCAGCGCGTACTCCACCGTCGCCTGGCCGCGCTCATCGGCTACAGCCCGTTTATGCCCGAGGCGATGGCGTTCCACAGCTCCTCGATCTTCGGGCGGAACAGCGTTATGGCCAATATGGCGATGACCACCAGCACGCCGACTAAACAAGATAGCGTACTCAAGAAACCCCAGATAAAAGGCATGTTTTCCCGAAAATTATCCCGATTGATGCTTGCCATTTTATAGGGGTTCCCCTATAATAGGTAATGTCAAAAGGCAATAGGGCTTTTTGACAAAGAGAAAGGAGCGGTAATGAATGTCACGATTCGGATCTGGCGAATACGAATCAGCCTTAACCTCGTTTTTCTAAGGTAGGGCAAAACCCCGAACCCGCCCCGCAAGGGGCGGGGGAAGGGAGGTGACAAACTTACCGCTCCAATTTACACAAGGAGTATATCATGCCACGGTATGAATCGCAGAAGCGGGCGGACAACGAATACAGGAAGCGCAACGTCCGATCCTTCAACTTGAAGTTCTACCCCGACGACGCCGACCTCTTGGAATGGTTCGAGGAGCAGCCAAACAAGGCGCAATACCTCAAAGAGCTGATACGGCGCGATATGGAGGCCACAAAATAGGAAAAGGGGGCACCCCGAAGGGTGCCCCCTGATCTTTAACGCAGAAGCCCTAGCACTTGACCAGATACTTCTCGGTGCCGTCGGTCGTGCCGATCGCCACGTAGCGCGTCGCGCCGCTGTATGCGGTGTAGTGCGCCCATGTGTAGCCGTCGGCCTCCACAACGTCCGCGCCGATGCTGTTGATGGTCTCGCCTCGGCTGTAGCCTGCCACGATCTGCGCCGAAGTGCTCGGTGCGCTGCGCACGTTCAGGCTCGACGCCACCACGCGGTAGCTGCCAGCTATGATGCGTGCGGTGCCCGTGGAGGTGCCCGCCGCGTTCGGCGTGCCCTTCAACTTCTCGTTCACGCGCGCCTGCACTGCCGCCGCCTTGTCGCCGAGTATCCTGCTTCGCTCTGGCTCTACGGGAATACGCCCCGCGATAACCGCGTCGGCAAGCTCCTCGATCGTGCCAGAAACCACCGTGACGGTGCCGCTTGAGCTTCCGCCAGCCGCCGCGCCAGACGTGACGATGACGGCGTGGCCGCTCGAAACGAGGATCGAGCCGATCTTGGCCTTCGCCTGAATCTGCGCGTAGGATAGCCCCTGATGCACCGTGACCAGCCCCGTGCGTTTCATGCGCTCCACGATGTTGCCCGTGTACGCGAGGTTGCCCCCTTCGTACATGATCGACTTCGACGCGCCAGCGGCGATGCCGCAAACGCTCGCCAAGCTCGTGCAGTCGCACTCGCAGTCCTTCGTGATGGCAGCCATGGCATAGCCCACGGCCTCGGCCAGAGGCAGGATCGTGTTGCGCTCGCCCTGATCGTAGCCGATGTGCATGTTCGCCACCGCCTGTGCGGCTGCCGTAGCGCACACCTGCGCCGCCGTGGCGTCGTTCCACTCGATCAGGTACAGCCACTTGTTGTCCCAAAGCGCACGGGTGTTTAGCTCCGTTCCGCTCTGGTTGCCCGCCTGCCCGCCGACGTACTTGCCGCGCTCGTCGCACGATGCCTGCGATACGTATATAGCCATGTTCCCCTCCTCTCTGTTGTCGTATTTCGTGAGGTCGCACTGATCGACCAGTGCCATGCAGCTCTCCACGTAGGAGGAGCTGGTGGCGTAGCCGTCGTCTCGAATCGTCTGCAGATATGTGCGAGGGTCTTCGATGCCGCGAAGGTTGGAGTAGCGGTCGAGCTGTATGAACTCGAAGTAGCCCTTGACGCCCTCTTCCATGGAGCCGAACACGCGGAAGTTGTCCGTTATCGTGGTGAGCGTTCCCGCCTCGAACTCCTCTTGCGTGGTCATGTTGACGCTCGCGCCCTGCCATCTGGTGCCGCACTTGAGGCCGAAATAGTTGTGATAGGTAGAGGCGAGCTTCGATTCGCCCCATCCGCTCTCAAGGATCGCCTGTGCGATGACGCCCGAGCAGCAGCGGATGCCGTACTCGGGCGCGTACTTCTGCACCAAAGGCGCTATCTGCGAGACGAAGGCCTCGCCGCTCATTTCTGCTCGGCCTTGGCGGCTTCCGCCTTGGCCTCGGGCAGTACGGTATCGACCACGCGGCTGGTGGTCGCTCCCGTGGTGGATGCGCTGATCTGCGTCTGCACCGTGGTGGAGGCGGCCGCCTTGCCGTCCACGTATGCCTCGGCTGCCGCGTAGATCGCGCAAGAGGCCATCGTGCAGAACACGCCCGCCGCCGCGAGCACTTCGTTCTCGGTCGCAAGGCCTGCGATGGAGCCTCCGATGGATGCCAGAGCCGCCGCTGCGGCCATCCAGAACTTGCGACTAGTCAGTTTGCTTGCCATTCTCTTCCTCCATATCTTGGATGATTGCGTGCTTTGCCTTCATGGATGCAGGGGCGCTCTCCCCCTGCGCTTTGTTCTTCCGATCCTTCTCCTTCGCCATGCGGTAGAGCGAGAACGTGACCACCTCGCCGATGACGCTGCCTCCGAGCACCGCCCACATGGCGGCGTCGAATTGCGGGAAGTCGTGGGTTATGAGGTAGAAGTTCGCACCGAACGCGAAGGACAGGAGGATCCCGCAGAACAGGAGCACTACTGAAAACGCGCTCATGTCGGTATCTCCTCTCCGCCTACTGGCATTGCGTTGGCCTTCTTGACCACCGAGTGGATGTAGTGGTTGCCCCCGAGCGCGAAGTAGCTGTCAGCTAATCGGTTCAGGGTGTCCAGCTCCATGTACGTGATGTATTTGCGCTCCTTGGCCGCCTCGTAGATGCGCACGATATCGGCCTTGAGCTGGTTCCTCTGCGATTCGAGGAGGGCTTCGTGCTCCTTCTTGAACGCCTCGAACTCCTCCTTGACCTTCAAGAGGTCGGCGTGCTCGTGCCGAAAGTCGTTCAGCAGGCGCACGATCTTGCGCAAGAGCCACGTCGCAGCGGCGAGGAGCAGGCCGCCGACGATGGTGGGCAGAATGCCGAACAGGAACTCGACCACTAGGCCACCTCCTCGCCTACAATCTCTGCGCGCTCGGCCTCGGTAATCCAGCCGCACTCGACGGCCTTATCGACGCGAGCCTTGTTCCACGTGCCCCGCTGGTAGAAGCTCTGCACCGTGGCGAAACGGGGCGAATGCTTGGTCTTTGCCATTACTCCTCACCCCCGATCATGAGCAGGTAGGCGATATCGGCGGCGTTCTGCTCTTCCTGCGAGGGCAGCGCGGCCTCTTCGCGGGCGTCCTCGATCATCTGCGCGAACTCGTCGTCTCCGACGTACTCGCCCGCTTCGCACTTGGCGGCCACCCGCAGGCATGCGAGGCGGCGAGCCTTCGCGTCGATGTAGGCTTCCTCGTCGATCGCGCCCGCTGCGCGCATGGCGTCGATATCGCGGGTCTGCTCGACGATGTTGCGCGCCTCGTTGAGGCGCGAGGTGATCTTCTCCATTTCGTCCATCATTCAGTCCTTTCGGTCGTTTTCGGCAAAAAGAAAACCCCTCGGGTTTCGAGGGGTTTCGCAAACGGGATGATCCGCAGGTTCAAATATGTGGCTGGGGGGGGGTCTTCACTGATTTTCGACCTACGATCCCCGAAGAGGCTGGCGAAGAGCGCATCCATCCGAAGGACGGCTCCGTGGGCGTCCATCTTGAGGAGGTGCCCGCGCCAGCTCTGGTAGGATTCGCAGGCCTGCTCGTAGGTCATGCGACCCTCTGCCACGAGGCGCGCGTGCTTTTTCAGCCTGCGCCGCTCGCGCGTGAATGTGGTGCGCACGGGGCGCACCACCACGTGTCCGCGCTCGTCGTATGAGAACTTGCGCTTGAGGTAGGTGAAGCCGTGGGTCAGCTTCACGATGTGCGTCTTCTTCGCATTGAGCGTCAATCCTAGCTCGCAGCTAATGGCCTCGATGCACCCGAGCACGAGCTGCAAGTGCTCCTTCGAGGTGTGTATCGCGTAGAAGTCGTCCATGTAGCGCCCGTATGCCTCCACGTCGCAGCACTCGACCACGAAGTGGTCGATGCGGCTCGGATAGGCCACGGCGAGCGTCTGGTTGATCTCGGAGCCGAGGGTGAGGCCTCGGTCTCCTCCCTGCGCGTCGATCTGCTCGCATATGAGCCTTATCACGGCCTCGTCGTCGAGGCACGCGCGCACCAGTTCCTTCGCGCCATCGTGCGGGATCGAGGGGAAGAAGCCCTTGAAGTCCCCGAGCAGGATATAGCCCTCGCACCCGTGCTCGGCGTAATGCTTCGCTAGGTGGCGCACCATGCGCTTCACGGCAAACGAGGTTCCCTTGCCCTTCACGTTGGCGCTGTTGTCGTTTATGAGGGTATCGGCCACGCTCGGCATGAGCGCGTTTTGGTTGATGCTCTTCTGCGCCACCCTCTCGGGGTACTTCACGGCGGCTATCTCGCGCAGCTTCCCGCGCTCCATGACGTTGAAGTGCACGAAGCCCGTGCGTATATCGTCGCCTCCGAGCAGCTTCGCGCGCATGGCCGAAGCGTTGCCCAAGGTGTCGAGGTGGTAGCGTATGACGCTCGATTTTCAGCGGATCCCGTTCGCTGATTGCTCGGCGGCCTTCACGAGGCTTTCGAGCGAGGCTACGTTCTCGATGGTGCAGTTCCGCAGCCTCTTCTCGCGCTTGGCGGCGCGCTCCTCCTCGCGGCGGGCACGTCGAGCCGCGCGTCGCTCCTCGGAGTTCACGTTCGCCCTTCCTTTCAAAAGGCACCCCGCACGGCTCGCAATGAGCGCCCATACAGCCGCTTGATACGGTGACATGAAACGCGAGGCCGACGCTCTGGCCTGCGCCATGCAAGAAGCGTCCGTCACCGCTCGCGGGGTGCATGTTCACGGAGGCTCGAAAGCCACCGAACGTCGCGTCTTCCTTCCTATCCGCTCTGCTTTCGGCTGCCGTGGCGGCCTACTCGGTCTGGCTTTGACAAGGAATCACGGGAGCGGGCGTATCCACGTATTCGTCGCGGCATTGGCGTTGCCATTGCCGTTCTCGTTGACATTGCAGGCGTTCGTCGAAGACGAAGCACTCGGAACGCGGAGCCACCAGTTCACTCGGTTAACAAGGCGCAACGTCCCCCGATTCTAGCGCATCGAGGGCTTCTATCTGCGCCTTGTGCCAGCGTATGGCGTCTTCTGCGCTCTCTATGCCCTTGACCTTCACACCCTTCTTCAAACCTCGGGCGCAGTCCACGAACTCCCCTATATCCGAAAGCAGCCTCTCGAAACGGTCGGCGGGCGCGATGCCGAGCCTCACCGCCTTGCGCATGATGCGCTTCAAGGTCTTGGCGCGGGCTATGGCCTGCGAGTAGCACTTCTTCCGCTCGAACGCCGCAAGGGCGCTCGACGGATAGAACTCTTGGCTCAAGTCCGCGTACTCCGCAAGCTCGTTTCCAGCATCGGCCATCTGCACGCCGAGCACGAACCTGTAGCTCTTCGGTATGGTGTTCGCCGCAGCCCTCGTCGCCGCCTCGTCGATGGACGCGGCCAGCTCCAAGAACCTAAGCGGCACGGGGGTGGGCGTCCGCTCGCTCACGTGAACGCTCAAGATATCCTCCTATCCTTGCACCATAGCGCCCTCTTGCGAGGGCGCTGTCCAGTGTAGAGCATAGGCTAGGCTCGCCTAGCCTATGAGGAAGCACGGGAGCGGGCGTATCCACGTATTCGTCGCGGCATTGGCGTTGCCATAGCCGCCCTCGGCGACATTGCAGGCGGGCGTCGAAGACGAAGCACTCGGAACGCGGAGCCACCAGTTCACTCGGGTGCCCGTGGCGTCGCGGATGCGGTCTTTCCATTGCGCGAAGAGCGGGAAGTGGCTGTCCGAACCCATGGCGTATCCGTTGGTAGCCCAGAGCGGGTGCCCGTAGACCTCGATCTCGGAAAGAGACCAGATGTTCACGGTCTTCCACGCCCAACCCGTCGGGTTGGCCTGCGCCCCCGCTGCGCTGTACCGCTCTTCGAGCAGTACGCGGCGCGGAAGGATGCGGTCGCGCACGATCTTCGGGAGCAGCGCCTTGAACACGTCCTCCTCCCACTTGTGGAGATTGGAGACCAAGTAGGGGCTTTTCTCTGCTGCCGTGCCTTGGTTCGTGTTCGTGGTGTTCCACATGATGTGGTCGCCATTGGTGGCGAAGCTGCCCGTTACGGGCACCGTCTCGTCAGGCACCATAGCGATGTTGTGCCCCATGACATTGGCACTATCGCCAACGCGGTAGTACGGGTCGATAGCTCCGATGCGGTAGCGCATCTGAAAGCCCGAGGTGAGCGTCACGTCGAGGTAGTCCCCGATCATGAGGCCGTCGAACTTGCCCTCCTTCACGCGATCTTGCAACCATGCCCACTCGTCGTCGAAGTTCAGGATCTCGTTGGCGAACTGAACCGCGAGGCTGCGCCCTCCGAACTGGTCGATGGACTGCGAGCGCAAGAGCGCCGCCATTTCTAGGGCGGCCTCGCCCTTGGCGCGCGCCTCGCCGTCCTTCATCAACAGCTTCTGGCCGTTGACGTAGAGGCTGCTGGCTTCTGCCATAGCAAACTCCTTTCTTCGGTTTTTCTGTTTGGTTAGGTGAGGCTGATCTGCCCCGTTGCGTCGTTGAAGTCGGCGGAATAGAGGGTCACGTCCTCGCCCGAGTAGGAGCCTTTGGCGCTCGGGATGAAGACGGCCTCGCCGACGATCATGTACTGTCCGTGGAACGCCACCATCTGCGCGACGATCTGCTCGATCACGTCATAGGTGACGCCGCCCTTGCATGCCTCGGCGCTTCTCTGCGCGGCGGCGTTGGCCGCTGCCGCCGCTGCCGTGGCGTCCTCGATCGCACCCTTCACGCTCTGCACGATCTCGACCGCGATGCCCGTGCCGCCGTACTTGGCGGGCAGCTCGTACCAGTCGAGCATGCACGCGCTCGGCTCGCCCACGGATATGCCCTCGATGGGCACCGTGAAAAGCGGCACCTCCACGAGGTGGTCGCCGTTGAGGATCGAGCCGTGCACGTGATCGGGCACCTGCGGCTCGCCGATGACGCTCTCGCCTTGGATCACCGCGAGCGTGCCGTGCTCTAGGTAGTCTTCACCGAAGGCCTCGAAGTTGTAGCGGCACACCACGAGGTCGATGCGATTGCGCCCCTGCGCGCCGTTCGCGAGCGTCAGGTTCTCGCCCTCCTTGGAGTTTCGGAAGTGCCGCCCGTCGATCATGAGGTTGCCCTGCGAGACGTGGATCGTGTTTGCGTCGAGCACCTTGCAGGTGATATCGTCGAGCTTGTAGCGCCCGTCTCCCTTCGTGAGGGAGTAGAGCACGCCGTAGTCGTCGGAGGTCACGTGGTCTTTCGCTGCGCGGCCTGTGACAAGTCTGAATGCCATGTCTTGTCACCTCCTATCTGTCTTTGTTGAGGTCGAATAGGGCAGAGGCGGAACCGATCTCGCATGAGAAGGTCGGCTCGCCGTTCGCGAGGGTCACGGTCTTTGAGGTGACGACCGCCGTGGCGGTCTGTCCCGCTTCTAGGTTGGTCACGGTCACGTAGTCGCCCACGTCGTAGTCGTCCACCAGCTCGCTCGAAACGTCGATCTCGTCAACGTCCTGCAGCTCTATGAGCTTTTCGGTGCCCTTCTTGTACAGCTCCTCCTCGTCGGAGTTGGTGTCCTCGTAGATCGCCATGACTTCGTCTAAGCCGAAGTAGCACTGCTTCCTGGAAACGCTGCCCTCGGCGTCCATGTAGAGGTCGCCCGTAACGCGGTCGAGGTATTCGCCCTTGCCGAGGAGGAGTAGGTGGTTCACTGGGCGGAAGCCCGAGGTGATGGTGAAGTCCGCGTTGTCGGAGTTCATCTGGTCGTGGACTGCGGCCTCGTGAACCGATAGAACCGCGTGGTCTCGATCCCACGATATGCCGAGCTTCGCCTTGGCCTTGGCGAGCACCGAGGCGCATGCGTCGTAGGCCTTCTTGTAGCGAATCTCCGCGTCCACGGTGATGCCGCAGTCGCCTTCGGCGACCGTGAACCACCGCTCAAGCCCTATCGCCGCGATGACGCGGCGCAGGAACTCGTGGGCGTCTCCCTTGAACTTGAAGTGGGTGGCACCTGTCGGCGGGTAGATCACGTGGTCGTTCATGATGCCGTGCCACGTGCTGCCCGTGAACCCGCTCGTTCCCTCCTTCGTGTCGGTCTTCTTGAAGCGCACGAGGCCGCCGTACTCGGTGCCCTCGCAGAAGAGCAGGCAGTTGCCCTCAAGGGGTGGGGCGGAAGGGGTGCCGAAGATGATGTCGAAGTCGTTGTCCACGTCCCCGTAGGTCATGGTGAGAACGTATCCGTCGAGCGCCCCTTGCTCCACTCCCTCGGCGTTTGTGTAGATCAGATCGTACATGGTGCCCAGCTCCTCTCGCCGCAGAGGATCACGTCGAAGTTGAAGGAGCCGTCCCACGTAACGGGATTGACGCCGCTCTTGATCGGCTCGAATATGTAGGTGCCCGAGCCTTGCGTGCCCGATATCCTACGGTTGAACACGTTCTGGCTGTTGCCGTACTGGTCGCGAAGCTCGATCTGCGACTTGTCCAGCCCGTCGATTATGAGAAGCCCGCCCTCGGGCACCTCCACGTCCACCTCGTATCGGTTGTCGCCGATGTAGATGTAGGGGTTGGAGGCCGCGCCGTAAACGATGATCTTCACCGCGCAAGGCCAGCTCAAATCGTTGTCGATGGAATCGACGGTCACGCCCGAGTAGAAGTTGAAGGGGTAGTTATGCGGGTAGTTGAGGCCGCCTGCAGCGTCGTCGTCGCGAGCGGTCTTGAACTCCTTCTTGCGCTCCAATATCCACACGGGGTCGGGCACGAGCACCTTCGTCTCCACCTCGACCTCCCAAAGCCCGAACGAATCGTCGCAGGAAAGCCCGAAGGTGGTCACGAAGGCGTGCGTGTAGTAGTCGTCGATCTCGACGCGCCCCGCCTTGTTGGCTCGCACGTCGTGGTCGAACGCCTGCTGCAAGCGGTCGAGGAGGTCTGCGCCCTCCTCTTGCGTCTTGGCGGATATGGTGATGGGGAACGTCACCTTTGCGGGGTCGTTGGTGAACCTCGTCACGGTGTTGCGCACCATGCTGTAGTCCACCTCGTACTCCCTGAAAGCGTCGGCGTCCGCGTAGTACGGCGAATCGCCGCCGAACTCGATCACGTCCCCGTTGTTGCTCACGTACCGAAAGCTCATACGCCCACCCCCACCTTGCGAAGGGCGGCTCTGAACGAACGGTCGCCCGGCCACGAATCGGGTGCGTTCTGCGCGATGGTTCGCCCAAGGCCTGCGTCCAGCGCCTCGATATCGCGTGCGATCCGCTCAAGCTGCCGACCGTCTCCCATGTTGCGTTGGAACGCCGCGTCGATGAAGGTCTGCAAGGTCTCGATGGGAAGCACCGCCTCGGCACCCGCCTCCCCGCCTCCGAGCAAGCGGTTTCCCGCCATGCCGAAGATCGTGGGTTGCGTGAGGATGCCGCCCGATGCGTACCAGTCGATGGAAAGCGAGGGGATGACGCCTTGGAGAAGGTCGCCGACCTGCCAGCCCGCAGGGCTGATCCCGAAGTGCGGCAGCGGGATGTGCGGCCACTGTATCGAGAAGTTGAAGAAGCCCTTGATGGCCTCGATAGCCGATCCCACCGCGTCGCGCGCGGCGTTTATCGGCGTCATGATCGCGTTCTTGATGCCGTTCCACACGTTGGTCGCCGTGTTCCAGATCGCGTTGAAAACGCTTGTGATCGTGGACTGAATGGCGTTCACGACGCTGGTGACGACCGTTTTCACGCTGTTTATGACGGTCGATATGGTGTTGCGGATCCCGTTCCAGATGTTGGTTGCCGTGCTCCAAACCGCGTTCCAGATCGACGACCAGACCCCCGATATCGCGTTGAGCACCGAGGATATGACGGTCTGAACCGCGTTTATCACGGTGGATACCGTGTTGCGGATGCCGTTCCAGATGTTGGTGGCCACCGTCCAAATGGCGTTCCAGATGGTGCTCCACGTGGACGATATAGCGCCCATCACGGTGGATATGACCGTCCAGATCGCGTTTATGACGGTAGAGACCACCCCCGATATGGCATTCCAGATCGCCGAGGCCACGCTGTAGATCGCGTTCCAGATGGTGCTCCACGTCGTGAATACCATGTTGAGGTAGCCCGCTATCAGGGCGACGATCACCGCGATAACGAAGTTGATGGCCTCCCATATGGCGTTCCAGACCGTGGATACCACACTCAAAACGGAGTTCCAGATGCTGCTCCACGTGGTGTATACGCCCATGAGCCATTCGCCGATCGTGGATGCGATGAAGCCGACGGCGGCTCCTATTGCGGAGCTGATCGCGTCCCAGATTCCGCCTATGGTGTCGCCCAGCCCTTGGAAGAACTGCGCCACGCCGTCGATGAAGCCTTGGATGGCTGGCAGGGCTGTGCCCGTGAACCAGTCCACGACCCCGCCGACGATCGACTTGATGCCCTCCCATGCGCCGTTTATGAAGTTGCGCACGTCCTCGTTGGTGTTGTAGAGGTAGACGAGCGCCGCCACAAGGCCGACGATCAAGCCGACGATCCACGTGATGGGGTTCGCGAGCAGGGTGCCGTTCAAGGCGGCCACCGCGCCCCTCACGCCGTTGATTACCCCCGTTATCGCCATGGCTCCCGCGAGCACGCCGAACGCGGACGCTATAGCCAAGATGATGGGCGCTATCACGTCGAAGTGCTCGTTGAAGAAGCTCGCGAACTCGGAGACTGCGGGCGCGATCATCTCCGTGAGGGGCTGGAAGAACTGCGTCTCGAACGTGCGCCCGATCGAGCCTATGGAATCATTGATGTTGTCGTAGCGCACGCTGTTGATGTCCTCAAGCGTGCCCTCGGCGTCCACCGCAGAACCCATGAGCTGCAACATGGCCTCCGCGCCGTCTTGGCCGAGGTCTTCCCATTGCGTGCCGAAGAGCGACACGCCCGTGATGTTGCGTTGCACGGGGTCTTCGATGGAGAGCAGCCCGTTTATGATCTCGGTGGTGGCCTGCCTTGCGGAATCGCCGCCAGCCATGATCTTCTGCGCGTAGTCGTCGGCGGAAAGCCCGATCGTCTCGAACGCCGCCTTGGTAGATTCGGAGCCGTCCACCACTCGGATGCCGAACTCCTTGAAGGCATCGCCCGCCTTGTCCACGCCGTACATCGAGATATCGGCACCAGAGGCGAACGCGTTGAACATATCGGTGGCGTCGAGGCCGATCTGCGCGAAGTACGGGCTGTACTCGGCGAACGAATCAACCATGTCGTCGTTGATGTTCAATCCCTCCTGCGCGCCTTTGGCGAGCAGGTCGAAGGCCTCGTCCGACGATATGCCGAAGTTGTCCATCATGGTCTTGGCGGCCTTCATGGAGCCTTGCACGTCGATATCGAACGTATCGCGCAGGATGATGGCCGACGTGGTGCATGCTTGGAGCTGCGCTGGCGTTATGTCCTTGCCGAGGATCTGCGCCACCTGCGTGGCGGAGGTCGCCACATCGTCGAACGATTCGCCGTAGTTGTTGGCGTAGACGTTCTGCATGGCTTGGTCGTACAGCTCGGTCGCGTACTCGGTCTCGCCGAGCGCCGCCGTGAGCTTCGAGGATGCGGCGGAAGATTCGGCCATGTAGTCGGCAACGTCTGCGATGCCAGCCGCCGCCACCGCGATGCCCGCCGCGTTCTTCGCCATGTCCAAGAGGTCGGCGCTCGAATCGGTGGCGCTGTCCCCCACATCGTCAAGGTCGTCGGACAAGCCCTTCGCGGCGGTCTCGGCCTCGTTGAGCTTCGCCTTGGACTGCTGCAGCTCGCTGTTCGCCCGCGACAGCTCGCCCTCTAGCCGCCTCGCCTCGGTCGAGGTCTTTCCGAACTCGATCACGGCGGACTTGTACTCGTTGGCGAGCCTGCCCACTTCCGCCTCTTGGCTCGATATCTCGCTCGTGAGGCGCGAAAGCGCCGATTCGGCGGACTTCTCTGCCGCCTCCTGCTGCTCGATGGCGTCGGAGGTCTGCTTGATCTGCGCCTCGATGCGCTGCTCTGCGGCTCGGGCGTTGTTCAGCTGCGTGGTGAGCTTGTCCACCTCCACGGAGTTCTCGCCGAACGCCTGCCGCGCCACGTCGAGCTTCGCTTCTAGGGCGGCGGTCTTGGTTCTCGACTGCTCTAGCTGGTCGGTGAGCAATGCCTGCTTCTGCCGTAGGAGGTCAACGCTCGCCCCGCCGTTCTTCATTTCAGCGTCGAGCAGCTTCACCCCGCTCTTGAGCGTGGTTATCTTGCTGTTCGACTGCGTGATCTGCGACTGGAACTCCGAGGTGTCCGCTCGGAACTTGATCGTCGCCTCCCGCTTGCTTGCCATATCTCACCTCCTTTACTTGTCCTTGCCCATCGCATCCGCGAACCACAGGTCGTAGGCCGCCTTGTCGGCCGCCACGGCGCGCACGAACCAAACGTCGGCGTCCCAGAACGTCTCCTCGGGTATGCCGAGGATCAGCACGTAGTAGGCGTATGCGTCTGCTATGTCTTCAACTGGAAATTCGGGGACTTTGATCCCGCGCTTCGGCCTTCCCCTTACTCGGAAGGCGTCGCGGAAGCCCCTTTGCGTTTTGGGGCGATCAGCCCCATGAGCGCCATGCCCACGGCCTCGCGGTCGATCGGCGCGGCGTCGATGAACTGCTGCCATGTCATGGTGTCGTCGAACGTGCCGTCCATGATCGCGGCGCACAGGTAGCCCGTGTAGATGAAGCGCAGGTTGTCGAACTCGTCGCGCTTCTCCTCCTTCTTGCGCCACGACGCGTTGTACTCGTCGTATGCGGCACGGTTCTTCGCGGATAGCTGCATCAGGTAGCGGTATGCGAGCGTGAGGCGCACCACCGAGCCGTCGTCCATCTCAAGCTCGACCACCGTGTTGTTCGCTTTCGGCTGCTTAGCCATGTCTCCTCCTAGCAATGCGAAGGGGCGGCCACGAGGTCGCCCCTTCTTCTCGGGTTATGTCAGTGGGTAGCGCCTACTTGGAGGCGTTCTTGCGCTGCGTCTTCTTCGCAGCGGGCTTCTCTGCCTTGGCCTCGCCCTTCCCGTCGTCGGCCTTCTCGGCGTCGTCGGGGTCGGCGGGAGGCTCCGCGCCCTCTGCGGGCTTCTCGGCATCGCCTGCTTCTGCGGGCACCTCCCCGTCCTTCCCGTCGTCGGCCTTCTCGGCGTCGTCGGGGTCGGCAGGGGGATCCACCTCGTACAGCTCGATCAGATCGGTGCGGTACGCCATGATCTGCTCGTAGCGTGCGGCGGTGACGGTGAAGATGTCACCCTCGTTGCGGGTGACGCCCTCCAACTTGTCGTTGAATCTCATGAGGGCGATCACGTGCATCTTCTCTTCCATGGCTCCTCCTTAAACCTCGGGCGTGGCGTCGGCGTCTTCGGAGGGCGCGTCGCCCTCCGTGGTGCCGCCCTCGCCCTTCTTGAGCACGAGGTCGGGCGTGAAGGCGTTGAGCCACTGGGTCTTGATCGTCTCGTCGGTGAGGGCGGAGGCCAGCGCCTCGTAGAAGCCCTCGTTGCGGTCGTCGGGCATGTAGCCGATCTCAAGCTCGACCTCTGCGACCTCTTCCGCGCCGTTCTCGATGGTCTGGTTCGCGCCCGTGGAGATAACGCAGCGCGGCCACGCCTTGAACTTCTCGTTGTCGTCCTCGTCGAAGATATCGGCGGTGACGCACACCTCGGGATGGAGGCTCTGCTGTCCGTAGGCGTAGACGCCTTCCGCCAGCTCGGGGCGCTCCATGTCGTGCAGGCGCACGTACAGCTCGTAGGGGATATGCGCGGTCACCTTCAAGGTGCCCTCGCCAGTCGGGCGGGTGCGCTTCTTCGCGACCTTGCCCCTGCACTTCTTCACGATGTTGACGATGGATGCCTCGCACTCCACCTTGCCGACGCACTTCACGTCGTACACGTCGCCCTCGCCGAAGATGAAGCGCATAGCGCGCGCCTCGAACTCGGAGAAGACGGTCTCGTTGTTCTTTGCCATGTTCTAGCTCCTTCCGAATTTGCCGATAAGGGCGTCGATGCCCTTCTCTAGGATTCGCGGTGCGGCGGCTTCTGCGCCGCGCCGCATGAATTGCTGGTCGCCGTAGTGCTTCTTCGTTGTGCTCCCGTCGTCGGGGAAGTAGAGGTAGCGGCGGCTCGCCGTGGTAGCCACGGTGATCGCCAGAGGCTCGCCCGTCTCGTACCGCTGCCACCTCGCGCCCTTGGCAGAGGAGGAGTGCCCCTTGAACGTGCGCCCAGAGGGATGGATCAAGGGGTCGATCTCGCGGTATATGTCGTCGCCGCTGTCATGGACGACGCCGCTGACGATATCTCCTGCGCCCTCGCCGTAGTGCTTCATGCTGTCCATGAGGCGGTCGAACTCGCCCTCCTCTATGGAGAAGACGGCGCTCATTTCTTCCTCGCATGGGCGAACTTGAGCACGAGCTTTTCGACTGTGAGGTGGGTGGAGGGCTTCACGGCGTACCAGTATTCGTGCTGGCCTTCGCAGAGGCGGAAGCCAGCCAGCCCCTCCACGCCAGATATCACCTCGTCCACCAGCTCGTCGGGCACGAACTCCTCGCGCACAAGCTCCACGAGGATGTAGTCGGCGTACCCGCTCTTGTCCTTCGTGCGGTTCATGGTGTCGCGCGAGAACACGATGTAGTCCCACGGCGCGTCCTTGGGGTGGAGCGCGGCGGTGCCGTAGTAGGTGTTCTCGTCGATGCCGAGGAGAACCTGCTGCAGGTCATTCAAAATCAATGTCGCGCACCTCCTCCAAGTACAGGTACATTTCGTCCTTGGTCTTGTCGATGTGGGACAGATCGAAGAGGGTGGTGCCGATAAGCGCGAGGCTGTCGGAGGTAACGAGGTCGAAGCGCGGGGTCTTCACCTTGAGCGAGAGCTTGAAGCTCGACCGCTCGGCGAACTCGTAGTCCTGCTCGCGGATCGTCTGCACGTTGTAGCAGAGCGACGCCACGAACTCCATGTCGGATCGCTTCTCGATGTTGCGGCGCGCCCCGAAGTCGGTCTTGCGGGGCTTGGCCTTGTAGATGCCGAGCACCCCGTCGGGGTAGCTAGGCAGCTCCTTCTTGGCTTGCAGCATGGTTCCTCACCTCCCAGATGCGCCTTGCATGCGCGAGGTCGGTGGCGTAGTTGCGCTCGAAATCGTCCTCGGCGTCGTGCCACGCGTAGTAGCACCAGTTCAGGAAAAGCCTGTGCTCAAGGCCAGAGGCCGCGAAGTCGAACTCCACGGCCTCTGGTATGCCGATCTTGAAGCGGATGACCGAGCAGGCAGACGGGATCAGCTCGTCTTCGATGTATCGGTCGGTCGCCTCGTCGTCCCACGTGATGCGGCACTTCTCCTTGACCTTGGCGACAAGCTCCTCGATCTTTCCGTTGCTCGTCTCGGCCATCAGGCGTCACCCCTTAGATGGAGGGGATGGTCTCGGAGGCCGCAGCGGCTCCCGTGGTGAGCGCGGCCACCGTCAGGTAGGTCGGCTCAAGCGCGGAGATATCGAGCAGGACGAAGGAGGTGTTGTCGAACGCGCGGCCTGTGGCGTACTGCTTCGTCTTGAAGTAGCGCACGTCCTGCGTGAACTTGAACTCGTCGGAGAACTCGACCACGCCGTTCTTCTCG
>Ga0137306_102408_pt1 | contig 15725 bp, 9 predicted proteins | sample Inofroosms_March_FD_97187 | JGI IMG/M metagenome (GOLD analysis project Ga0137306, IMG submission 97187) | Mouse cecal microbial communities from Vienna, Austria - N-Acetylneuraminic and N-Acetylglucosamine D2O microcosms_March | ecosystem: Host-associated > Mammals > Digestive system > Large...
GGCCTCGATGCTGAGGAGCGGGCTCGGGGCCGCGCCCTCCTTGAAACCGCGTGCCCGAAGCGTGAGCGACCGGTCGATGCACAGGGGCCCGGCATAGAGCGCCGACGACTCGTCGGGCTCCGAGCCGTCGAGCGTATAGCGGATCTCGGCTCCGGCCGTCGCCGTAGCCAGCTCCACCTCCACCGGTTCGGTAAAGAGGCTCAGATCGGCCGTCGTGTAGGGCACCGACACCCGGTTGCCCTGCGTGAGCGAATAGGGAGCCGCCTCCGCTGCGGTGCCGCGCGAACGCTCGGGCGAGGGGCGCAGCGCGAAGTGCAGCTCGCCGCCCTCGTGCAGGCGCTCGGCATCGATGAAGTTCTCCTTCACGGGCACGCCGTTGAAGGTCACCTCCCACACGTAGCGGTTGCGGCGCGGGTTGTCGGCCGTGACGGTCAGCGTGCGGCCGTTCGCGAGGCGCACCTCTGCACGCTCGAAGAGCGGCGCGGTGAGCGCGTATTCGTTCGACCCGGGACACACCGGATAGAAGCCCAGCGCCGAGAAGACGTACCATGCCGACATCTGGCCGCAGTCCTCGTTGCCGATGATGCCCGCAGGCGTGGGGGCATACATCTCGTCAAGCAGCGTGCGCGTCAGCTCCTGGGTCTTCCAGGGCTGCCCCACCCAGTCGTAGAGGTAGGCCATGTGGTGGCTCGGCTCGTTGCCGTGGGCGTACTGCCCCTTGATGCCCGTGATGTCGCAGAGCCCCATGTCCTCGTCGGGCGATTCGAGCGTGAAGAGGCGGTCGAGGGCGCTCACGAACTCCTCGCGGCCGCCGAAGAGCTGCACCATGCCGTTCACGTCGTGCGGCACGAAGAAGCGGTACTGCCAGGGGGTGGCCTCGGTGTAGTCGCGGCCCGCCGTGAACTCCTCGAAAGGCTCGGTCCACCCGCCGTCGGCACGCCGGCCGCGGAAGAAGCGCGTCGAGCCGTCGAAGACGTTCGCGTAGTTTCGCGCGCGGGCCTCGTACCGTTCGGCCACGTCCGTGCGCCCCATCGCCCGCGCCATGCGGGCGATGGCCCAGTCGTCGTAGGCATACTCCAGCGTGCACGACACCGACTCGCGCTTCACGTTCGAGGGGATGAATCCCTGCGCCACGTAGTAGTCCGAACCCTTGGCGTTGATGTCCGACGAGCGCATCATCGCCTCCAGCGCCTTGTCGGCGTCGTAGTCGCGGATGCCTTTCACATAGGCGTCGGCGATCACCGACACGGCATGGTAGCCGATCATCGTGCCCGTTTCGCCCGACGCGAGGGGCCAGATGGGCAGTTCGCCCGTGGCGTCGTACATGTCGAGCATGCTGCGGATCATGTCGTTCACCAGCTCCTCGTTCACGAGGGTCTGCAACGGATTCCACGCACGGAACGTATCCCACAGCGAGAGGGTCGAATAGTAGTGGCGTCCGTCGGGCATGCGGGCGATCGTGCCGTCGTGGCGGCGGTAGTCGCCGTTCACGTCGCTCATGACGTTGGGCGTGAGTTTCGTGTGGTACTGCGCCGTATAGAAGTTCGTGCGCTGCTCCGGCGTGCCGCCCTCGACCACGATGTCCGCGAGGGCCTCGCGCCACAGCGCCACGGCACGTTCGTGCACGGCGTCGAAATCCAGCTCCGGCACCTCGGCCTCACGGTTCGCGCGCGCATTCTCCGCGCTGACCGACGAAAGGCCCACGGCCGCGGTCAGCGTATCGACATCGGGCGCGAAGGTCAGCACGGCCTGGCGGTCGCCGAGCAGCTCCACGTCGGTCATGGGCTCCGAGAAGCGGGCCGAGAAGAAGACGTAGTGGTCGCTCACCCACCCCTGCGTGCGGCGCATGCCCTCCAGTTCGTCCACGGACGTGCGGCGCAGCGCACGCAGGTCGATCGTCTCGTCGGTCAGGGTGTGCATCAGGTCCACGACCACGCGGCGCACTCCCTCGCCGCGGAAGACGTAGCGGTGCACGCCCGTGCGGGGCGCGGCGGTGAGCTCCGCGTCGATGCCCTCGCCGGGCAGCGACACGGCATAGTAGCCGCACGAGGCGCGCTCGTCGTCGTGCGAGAAGCCGTAGGGACGCGGCTCGAAGCGGCCGTCGCGCACGACCTCGTCGCGCAGCGTGGGATAGAAGAGCACGTCGCCCAGGTCGGCGCACCCCGTGCCGCTCAGGTGGGTGTGCGAGAAGCCGTCGATGGTGGCGTCGTCGTAGTGGTAGCCCGAACAGGCATCCCAGTTGTTCGCCCGCGTGTCGGGGCTCAGCTGCACCATGCCGAAGGGGGTTGTGGCCCCGGGATAGGTGTGGCCGTGGAATCCCGTGCCGATGAACGGATCCACATAGTCCACGGGATCGTCGGACACGGGCCGCCCGCAGGCGACGGCAGCGAAGGCCGTCAGCAGAAAAGTGAGATTTCGGATCATATGGTTACGATTTTGTCATTCGAATCGGTCGAAGGGCACCGGCTGCAAGGGCATGCCCTCCGTGGCGTATCGGAGTTCGAGCCGCTGGCCCATGTAGTCGTCGAAGTACTCGATGCGCACGTCGTGCAGCCCCGCACCGAGGTCGATCGCGCCGAGCTTCATGTCGGCGGTGTGCGAACCGTCGTTGTCGATGAGCATGCGGCCGTCGATCCACACGCGGCTGCCGTCGTCGGAGATCACGCCGAAAGTGTAGCGTCCGGCCCGGTCGATGCGCAGGCGCGAGGCGAACTCCACGGCAAAGTGATCCTCGTGCTCCACGCCGAGCTCGTCGAGCGAAAATTCGAAGACGCGGCCCGTGCGGTCGGGGCGGCCGAGCGTGCGGAAGTCGGGCAGGCTCTGGGCCGTCATATCTTTCCAATATTTATAATGTACGCGGGGCGTCCGATCTTCCGGCGCCACGCGGATGCTCGCCTGCGCTTCGGGGCCGCACTGCCCGCGGCGGCAGGCCACGGCACGCACCAGAGCCGGGGCGTCGAGCCGCAGGGGCGCCTCGTAGCGGGCCGATGCGGGCCCGGGGGCGGTTCCGTCGAGCGTATAGCGGATCTCGGCCCCCTCGGCATCGGCCGCAAGGGTCACCTCCACCGGTTCGCGGAAGAGACCGCCCGCAGGGGCGATGCGGGGCATCGGCACGTAGCAGCGGTCGCCGTCGCGGGGCGTAAAGGCCTCGGCTACGAACTTGCCCACGCATTCGCGGGGCAGCTCCACGCCCAGGAGGCCGCCCACCGTGGCGGCGACGTCGCAGATCAGCAGCGCGGGTTCGATCACCTTGCCCGGCGTGACGCCCCGGCCGTAGAAGATCATCGGCGTGGTGCGCTCGAAAGCCGAGTCGCCGCCGTGCGCATTGTCCAGACCGCCGTGGTCGGCCGTGACGATGAGCACCGTATTGTCGGTCATGCCCTCGGCGTCGAGACGCGCGACCAGTTCGCCGATCACCGCATCGAGGCGCGTGATCGTATGGTAATACTCCTCCGACTCGTGGCCGTAGGCATGGCCCGCATGGTCGGGCTCATTGACCGAGACGAAGAGGAAGTCGGGTTTGTCGTTGAAAAAAGCGTCGAATGCGGCCCGCATGAGCTGCTCGTCGGGCAGCCCCGTGACCACCGAGTCGGCCACCGAGAGGTCGTACATGCGGCCCTGGCCGGTCCATTCGAAGAAAGCGTAGACCGACGCTTCGGGACGCTGCTCCCGAATGTGGTCGAAGATCGTGGGAAACAATCCGAGCCTGTTTCCGAGGCAGGGCTCGATCGTGATGTTGTCGCGCCGCCAGTCGTTGTCCGTGACGCCGTGGTGGAGGGGCAGCGCGCCGCTGACCATCGACATCCAGTTCTGGCTGCTCGACGTGGGGCGCACGCACCGCGTGTTCATCGACACGGCGCCGTGCTCGATCAGGTAGTTGAGCGTGGGCGTTTCGGCACGCTGGACGCCGTAGGCGCCCATGGCGTCGCACCCGACGAGAATCACGTGCGCAGCACGCGGCGTTTCGCTGCGGGAGCACCCCGCGGCGAGAAATACGAGCAGCAACAGAACAATACGGTTCATGGCAAACAATAATTTATCGTGGGACAAGGTTTCGGCCTCCGACGCGCGGCTCCGGCACGGAACGAACGCCGCCCGGCTCGCGGAAAAGATCGGAAAGCCGTTTCGTAAAACATCCGCTCCGCGGTTGCGGACACCCCGGCGAAGGGTGTCCGCACTGCGAAACGTCGCACATGACCGCCCGGTTCGGGGCGGTCATGCGAGAGAGATCGGATCAGTTTCCGATGGGGTTCTGCTTCAGCTTGCCGTTGGCCTTGGTCACCTCAAGGGGCGGGTACGGGAACACGAGGTCGAACTCGGGCTCGAACTTGCGCTCGATGCCGCCTACGGGCCAGATCACCTGCTTCTCGGCCCACGGGTTGGTGTCGGGGTCGTAAGCCTTCGAGGGATCCACCGGCACGCGGTCGTACTGCTGCTGCTCAAGCTTGTCGTACTGCTTCCAGCGCTTGAGGTCCATGAAGCGGTCGGTGAACTCGCCGGCCAGCTCGCAGCGGCGCTCGTGCATCAGGTCCTCCATCGTGGCCGTAGCATAGGGCTGGCCCAGACCGCAGCGCTGCGTCAGGCGGTTCAGCTCGATGGCGGCCTTGCCGCCCTCGCCCATCTCGATGAGCGCCTCGGCCTTGAAGAGCACCATCTCGGCGAAGCGGATCAGCGGAATGTTCAGGTCGGTGGTCATGTCGTTGCCGTTGGTCGAGACGTAGGGGTTGCTGAGCACGGTCTTCGACGCGTCCACGTTGCCCTCCTCGTCCAGCACGCGCTGACCGTAGGTGTAGGGTTCCATGTACTTGGCGAACATGAAGCCCGAAACGATCTTGTCGCCCGCGGGGTCGGTGAAAGGCTGCTCGGCACCGAAGTACTTGATCGTCATGCCGTAGCTGTACACCGAAATGTCGCGGCGCGTATCGCCTTCCTCATACTCTTCCCAGAGGCTGCGCGAAGGCTTGAGCGAACCCCAGCCGTTGAAGATGCCCCAGCCCTTGTTCACGAGGCAGACACCCGGGAAGCGGGGACCGCCCTCCTTGCGACCGGTGCCGGTGGCCGACCAGATGTACTCCGAGGAGTAGTTGTTCGCCATCTTGAACACATCGGCGAAGTCGCCCAGCAGCGCACGGTTACCCTCTTTCTCGATCTTGTCCACCAGGTCGGGAATCAGCTCCCACTTCGTCTTGTCGTGGTATGCCCAGTAAGCGTAGAGCTTCACCTGGAGCGCCCAGGCGGCCACCTTGTGCGCGCGGCCCTGGTCTTCGGCACCGTAGGTCTCGAAGAACGGCAGGTAGCCGGCGGCCTCCTTCAGGTCGTCCTCGATGAGCTTGTAGTTGTCCATCACCGTGGCCTGCTGCGAGGGGATGGTCGAAAGCATCGTCTCCGTGTAGTTGGGATAGTCCTCGTAACGGAGAAACGGGCAGCCGTTGTCCGCACGACCGTAGCGGTAGGCGATGTGGAAGTGGAGGAAGGCACGCATGAAGAGCGCCTCGCCCAGCGTGCGGGTCTCGACCGCCGTGAGCTTGTCCACGCCCTTGGCCTTCAGTCCGGCCACCACCCAGTTGGCACGCGCGATGTACTCGGTCATCTTCTCCCAGTTGTCGGTGAGCGGCGACTCGTCGCCCGTATACTGGAAGTTCATCAGCGAAGGCCAGCGCGACTGGTTGCAGACCATGTCGTCGCCGCAGCCCTGCTCCCAGAACAGATTTCGGCCCCAGGTCTCCTCCTTGTCGAAAATCCAGTACACGGCGCCGATGGCATCCTCGGCCTCCTTGTCGGTCTGGAAATAACCGCCCTGATTGGGGTTTCCCTCGGGCTGCACGTCCAGGAAATCGGCGCAGGAACTTGCCGACAGACCCATCGTGACGACCGCGATTGCAGCTATGATCTTTTTCATAATCCGTCGAATGTTTTAGTAAGTTAATTTGATACCGAACGAGAAGACGCGCGATACGGGATAGCGTCCCGCATCCAGACCGATGCCGCCCACCTCGGGATCGAAGCCCGTGTAGTCGGTGATGGTCCACAGGTTCTCGCCGCTGAAGTATACCGACAGCGAGCTGCCGCGGGCCGCGAGCTTCGCGTTGCGGCGCAGCAGACGGGTCAGGTCGTACGACACGGTGACGTTCTTCAGACGCAGGTACGAAGCGTCGTCGAGATAGAAGTCGGACACATTCGTGAAGTTTCCGTTGGCGTCGTTGGCCGTCAGACGCGGCACGTCGTTCGATGCGGGCCATGCCTTCAGGATGTCGGTCGAGCGGTTGAACACGCCCTGGGCCTCGTTGAGCAGCGTGAACTTGGTGGCGTTGAAGGCCTTGGTCTTCGCGGCACCCTGCCACATCATGCTGAACGAAAGGTCTTTCCAGGTGAAGCCGGCCGAGAACGAGTAGGTCAGTTTCGGCATGTAGCTGCCCATGTACTGGCGGTCGTTCGAGTCGATCTTACCGTCGTTGTTCCAATCGACGAACCTGATGTCGCCGGCCTTGGCATTGGGCTGAATCCGCTTCGTCTCGCCCGTCTCGGGATCGGTCCAGGTGTAGTTGGCAGCCTCCTCGTCGCTCTGGAACAGACCGTTGGTCTGGATCAGGTAGTAGGAGTAGAGCGGCTCGCCCTCGGCCGTCTGGAACGGCTTGAGCACGCTGCGGAAGTGGTCGCTGTGCGCCCACACGCCCTTGCCGCCGTCGGCCGCCATGGTGCCGATGTCCGAAACCCAGTTCTTCAGCGTGGTCAGGTTACCGCCCACGTAGTAGCTCCAGTCGCGGTTCACCTGCTCCCTCCAGTTCACGCCCAGCTCGAAGCCGCGGTTGCGGATCTCGCCCTGGTTGATCATCATGGCCGAAATACCGATGTAGTCGGGCCAGTTGGTGGTCTGCGCCTGGATCAGGTCGTAGGTGCGCTTCATGAAGAAGTCGGCCGAGATAGACAGACGGCCCCGGAACATGTCGAGGTCGAGACCGATGTCGGTCTGCTCCGACGTCTCCCACGAGAGGTTGGGGTTGATGGCCGTACCGAGGTACATGAGGTTCGTGTTGGTCGAACCGCCCACCTGCGTACCGTCGCCGTTGCCGTCGCGGTCGAGGACGGGATAGGAGTAGGCATAGGGCACGGCGCCGAGGTTACCCACGCGGCCCCACGAAGCACGCAGCTTGAGCAGCGTCACCACGTCGTTCTTGCGGAAGAAAGGCTCGCTCGAAATCTTCCAGCCGCCGGTCACTGCGGGGAAGTCGCCGCTCTTGTTGCCCTTGGGCAGACGGCCCGCATAGTCGCGGCGCCACGAAGCGGTCACGAAGTAACGGTCGTCGAAGCTGTACGACAGACGGGCCACGATGGCCACGTTGTTGTCGGGATAGCTGTACGAGTCCTCGGGATTGGGGAACTCCGAGGCGTAGCTCAGGTACTGGTTGGCCTCGGCCTCGTTGTCGAAGTAGCGGCCCTTCACGGCGAAGCCGCGCTGGCGCTGCTCCTCGGCCGTGGTCGAGATCAGGGCGCCCACGGTGTGACGGCCGAACGTATTGTCGTAGGTCAGCGTATTCTCGGTACCCCAGTAGTAGTAGTCGTAGGTGTCGTACGAGAGCTCGTTGCGCGCGTTGGGCTTGCCGGGCTCGGAAATGCGGGGCGAGAAGTTCTTGTAGAAGTAGTTCTCGTTGCGGTAGGTGAAGCGGCTGTTGAAGCGCAGACCCGGCAGCACGTTCTTGATCGTCAGCTGCGTGGTGGTTGAGAACTTGTTGGTCTTGTTGATCGTGGTAGCCGCCTTCAGCAGACGCAGCGGGTTCACCAGGTCGCCGTGCAGACCGGCCGTCTCGCTGCCCATCTCGGCCGTACCGCCGAAGCTGCCGTCGTCGTAGTACGGGCGGGCGCTGCGGGGCATCGAGAGCGCCGTCCAGAGAATACCGGTGTAACCCTCGTCGGTGTTGATGCCGGTCGATTGACCGCGCTGCTTGTTGTTCGACCACGAAGCGTCCCCTCGTCGCCGTTATAGTTGAATGCCACGCGGCTGGCGAACTTGTCCGTACCGCCGCTCACGGCCACCTGGTGACGCTGGTAGAACGCCGTGCGGAACACCTCGTCGATCCAGTCGGTGCGCGTCAGGGCCATTTCGGGGTTCTTCACGGGATCCCACAGGTCCGAGATCTTCTGGCCCGCGGCCTCCATGGCCGTCGTGCGCACCGCGCGCTCCTGCTCCACGGTCAGCGACTGGGGCAGGTTGTAGGCCGTGCGGATGCCGTAGTTTCCTTCGTAGGTCACCTGCGGAGCGCCGTTCTTGGCCTTCTTGGTGGTCACCAGAATGACACCTGCGGCTCCCGACTGGGCACCGTAGATGGCGGCCGATGCGGCGTCCTTCAGCACGACCATCGACTCGATGTCGTTGATCGTGAAGGGAGCGCCCGGAACGCCGTCCACCACCCACAGCACGCTCTCGTTCGACTGCGAGCCCATACCGCGAATGGTCACGGTGGGTGCGGAGGTCGGGTCGCCGCCATTATTGACGACCGTAACGCCCGGGATCTGGCCCTGGAGAATACCCTCCACCGAGCTGATCGGACGGCTCTTGTTCTGCTCGACGTTGCTCAGCACGCCCACCGAGGTCGAAAGGTCGGCCTTGCGGGCTGCGGCGCCGAAACCGAGCACGACCACGTCGTCCATCGTCTGCGCATCCTCTTCGAGCACGATGTCGAGTGCGGTGGTGGCCTTCGACACGGCCACCTCGCGCGTCACATAGCCGATATAGGAGATCTCAAGCACGCCCTGCGAACCCGGAACGGCCACCGTGAAGGCGCCCGCCAGGTCGGTGGACGTACCCACCGAAGTGCCTTTCACGACCACGCTGGCTCCGACGATCGCACCGTTCTTGTCCTTCACGGTACCCGAAACCTTAAAGCTCTGTGCGAACATACTCCCCGGTATCATGAGCATCAACGCGAGTAGTATACTTAAGCATGGGTTGAAATTTTTCATACTGTACTTAATGAGTTAGTAATAATGATTGGTTAGTGAATTGATCTTGCTCCGGCGCTCCTTGGAACGCCTCCGTCCGTTGTCTGGTCTTTCTGTTCCGTATTCGAAATTCTTAAGTTAATTATTCAACGATTTCATGAATTCGCATATCTTTTCCGGGAGATTCCGGACTGAATTTTTCTACATACACAAAAATAATTTATAGCAAACCCCCTCACCGGGGCAATTCGCGCTTTTGTATCCTCACATCGCGCACAATGCGTCTTTCGGTCCGCACGACACCGCATTCGGCCCGGACGGATGGCGCATCCGTGCGAATTTTGCGCGATTCGAGGTATCACGTAACGAAAAAAGCACTACCTTTACTTGCCCGCACGAAAACAACCCAGACATGGCACGCGTGATTTTCCTGACCGATTTTTCGGAAGAGTACGCCCGGCACCTGCTGCACGGGATCGCCCGCTTCGCCCAGACCGCGGGCGAAGCATGGAGCCTCTACCGCCTCCCCTTGTCGATCCGCGACAAGTACGGCATAGAGGAGGTGGTCAAATGGGCCCGCAGGATGAAGGTGGACGCCATCATCGGCCAGTTCTACAACACGGACAACGTGGACCTCTTCCGCCAGAACGGCATCCTGGCCGTGGCGCAGGATTTCAAGAAGCGTTTCACCTCCATCCCGAACATCACCGGCCCCCACCGACTGGCAGGGAAGATGTGCGCCGAGTACTTCATCAACAAGGGTTTCCGCAACTTCGCATTCTACGGCACGCGCCACATCGACTGGTCGGACGAGCGATGCCAGGGTTTCCGCGAAACCATCGCGCGCGCCAACCCCGCCTTCACCTTCTCGGCGCTGCGGAGCAACGCCCAGGTCAATCTGTGGTACTACGACCCGAAGCGGATCGCCGACTGGATCCGGTCGCTGCCCAAGCCCGTGGCGATCATGGCCTGCGACGACAACCAGGCCTACCACATCATCGAGGCCTGCCAGCAGATAGAGGGGGGGGGATGCCGCATACCGGACGACGTGGCGGTGCTGGGCGTGGACAACGACGAGACGATCTGCCGCCTCTCGTCGCCCAACCTCTCGTCGCTCAACCAGGGCGTAGAGCAGGGCGGCTACGACGTGGCGCGACTGATCGACCGCATGCTGCGCGACCCCGACGCCGCCCCCGAGGACGTGGTGGTCATGCCCACGCACATCGTCACGCGCCAGTCCACCGACATCTACGCCAACAACGACCCCCACATCGCCTGCGTGCTGAAATACATCCACGAGCACATCGGCCAGAAACTCACGGTAAACGACCTGGTGGAACAGGTGCCCCTCTCGCGCAGGCTGCTCGAAACGCGCTTCAAGCGCGAGATGGGCACGTCGCTCTACGACTACATCATCCAGATGCGCATCGAGCGGATGACCCTGCTGCTGTGCAACGGACTGAGCGTGTCGGAGGCCGCGGCCGAACTGGGCTTCGCCGACATCAAGAACCTCTCGCGCACCTTCAAACACATTAAGGGAATGACCCCCTCGGAATACCGCACGCGGTACGCCCAGGTCAAGCACTGACCGCAGCCCAAGGCGCGGCCCCGCGACCCGCACCCGCAGGACAGCACCGAACGGCCGACCGGACGGCACGAAAACGCAACAACAGACCCCCGAATATGAAAAAAACGATCCTTACCCTCGCCCTGCTCGCGGCCGCCGCGACGACCGCATCGGCCTCCGGCACCGCACCGCACCCCCGCTCCGCCGCGACGCCGGCACCGCATGCGCCCGCCCCCGACCCTGCCGTCCCACGCCGCTCCGGCCCGGACGACGCCTCCGACCATACCGCTTCGCGGCGTCCCGCCCCGGCCGAACGGCTCTTCGTCTCGGAGGCCGTGGAGGCCGAGATCGCCCGCGTGAAAGCCGTGCTGAAGGTGGAGAAGCTGGCCTGGATGTTCGAGAACTGCTTTCCGAACACGCTCGACACCACCGTGCACTACCGCACCGACGAGGAGGGCGCCGACGACACGTTCGTCTACACGGGTGACATCCACGCCATGTGGCTCCGCGACTCGGGGGCCCAGGTGTGGCCCTACGTGCGCTACGCCTCGCAGGACGAAGCCCTGCGCCGCATGATCGCGGGCGTCGTGCGCCGCCAGGTGCGCTGCCTGCTGACCGACCCCTACGCCAACGCCTTCAACGACGGCCCCACGGGCACCGGATGGCAGGACGACTGGACGGAGATGAAACCCGAGCTCCACGAGCGCAAATGGGAGCTCGACTCGCCCTGCTACGTCATTCGCCTGGCCTACGAATACTGGAAGACCACGGGCGACGCCTCGGTGTTCGACGGACACTGGTGCGAGGCCATGCGCCTCGTGCTCGCCACGCTGCGCGACCAGCAGCGCCGCGACGACCGCGGCGCCTACCGCTTCCAGCGCGTGACCGAAGCCGCGGGCGACACGCAGCTCAACAACGGCTACGGCCACCCCGTGCGCCCCGTGGGGCTGATCGCCTCGGCGTTCCGCCCGTCGGACGACGCCACGACCTTCCCGTTCCTCATCCCCTCGAACTTCTTCGCCGTCACCTCGCTGCGCAAAGCGGCCGAAATCCTGCGCACGGTGAACCGCGAGGAGGAGCTGGCCCGAGGCTGCGAGGCGCTCGCCGCCGAGGTGGAGGAGGCGCTGCGCCGCCACGCCGTGCACGAACACCCCGAATTCGGTCCGATCTACGCTTTCGAGACCGACGGCTTCGGCAACCGCCTCTTCATGGACGACGCCAACGTCCCGAGCCTGCTCTCGATGGCCTACTTGGGCGACGTGGCCGCGGACGACCCCGTATACCGCAACACGCGCCGCTTCGTGTGGAGCGACGCCAACCCCTACTTCTTCCGCGGCGCGGCGATCGAGGGCATCGGCGGTCCGCACGTCGGATTCGACATGGTGTGGCCCATGAGCATCATGATGAAGGCCTTCACCTCCGACGACGACGCGGAGATACGGGCCTGCATCGAGACCCTCGTGAACACCGACGCCGGCACGGGATTCATGCACGAGTCGATCCACCGCGACGATGCCGCACACTTCACGCGTCCGTGGTTCGCATGGCAGAACTCGCTCTTCGGCGAGCTGATCCTCAAACTCGTGGACGAAGGCAAAACCGACCTGCTGAACTCCATAGAAGTAAGACGATGATCCTCCGCGTACCCCGCTTCGACCCCGATCCGACGGACGACGCCCGGATCGACCGCGCTTTCGGACTGACCGAACCGCAAGCCGTGGCCTGCTGCAACTGGCCGCAGGAGTACCCCTACGCCCCGCGCGTGACATTCCGCATGTTCCACACCGGCGCCCGCCTCTACGTGCGGTTCGAGGTCGAGGAGGAGTGCACGATGGCCGCCGTCGCGGAGGACCAGGGCCCCGTGTGGACCGACTCGTGCTGCGAGCTCTTCCTCGCGCCGGACGACGGCGGATACTATAACTTCGAGACCAACTGCATCGGCACCATGCTCCTGGCGTTCCGACGCGAAAGGAACGACCCCCGCTACGCGCCCCCGGAGGTCATGCGCTCGGTGACACGCACGACGACGCTGCCCCGCACCCCCTTCGCGGAGCGGCGCGGAGCCTCCGCATGGTCGCTCACGCTGCGCATTCCGCCCTCGGCGCTCTTCCTCCACGGAATGACCCGCTGGGACGGATTCCGCGGCCGCATGAACTGCTACAAGTGCGGCGACGCCCTCTCGCGGCCCCACTTCCTGTCGTGGAGCCCCGTCACGGCCCCGCAGCCCGACTTCCACCGGCCCGAGCAGTTCGCCGGGGTGCGCTTCGACTGACCGCCGGCGTCCGCCCTGCGGCTCCCGGGCTCCGTCGCACGGAGCCGCCTGCGGCAGCCGCGTGCGGACCGGCGAAAGCCGCAGCCCGCACGAAGAACTTGCGCGCCGGACGCTCAAGATTGCAAAAGATTGCCTATCTTTGCACTGCCGCGCGGCATCCGGATGCCGCGCACCCGAACGAAAACGAAAAACCGAACAAGAGATAATGGCTTTACAATGCGGCATCGTCGGTCTGCCGAACGTCGGCAAATCGACCCTTTTCAACTGCCTTTCGAACGCGAAGGCACAGGCGGCGAACTTCCCCTTCTGCACCATCGAGCCCAACGTGGGCGTGATCACCGTGCCCGACCAGCGGCTCGTGCGGCTCGCCGAAATCGACCATCCGAAGCGCGTGGTGCCCACGACCATCGAAATCGTGGACATCGCGGGTCTGGTCAAGGGCGCCTCGAAGGGCGAGGGCCTGGGCAACAAGTTCCTGGGCAACATCCGCAACACGAACGCCATCATCCACGTGCTCCGCTGCTTCGACAACGGCAACATCACCCACGTGGACGGCACGATCGACCCCGTGCGCGACAAGGGCATCATCGACACCGAGCTCCAGCTCAAGGACCTCGAAACGGTGGAGAACCGCCTGGGCAAGATACAGAAGCAGGCCGCCGTGGGCGGCGACAAGAACGCCAAGCGCCAGGTGGAACTGTTGCAGCAGTACAAATCGGTGCTCGAACAGGGCAAGAGCGCCCGCACCGTGGAGCTGGACAAGGAGGACCGCAAGCTGCTCGCGGACCTGAGCCTGCTGACCGACAAGCCGGTGCTCTACGTCTGCAACGTGGACGAGGCGAGCGCCGCCGCGAGCAACGCCTACACCGAGGCCGTGCGCGCCGCCATCGCCGAGGAGAAGGCCGAGCAGATGTTCCTCGAAGAGATCGGACTCAAGGAATCGGGCGTGGCGCGGCTCATCAAATCGGCCTACCGGCTGCTCGACCTGGAGACCTTCTTCACCACGGGTGCCGACGAGACCCGCGCCTGGACCTACTCCAAAGGCATGAAGGCCCCGCAGACGGCGGGCGTCATCCACACCGACTTCGAGAAAGGCTTCATCCGCGCCGAGGTCATCAAGTACGACGACTACGTGAGCCTCGGATCGGAGAAGGCGTGCCGCGACGCGGGCAAGATCGGCATCGAGGGCAAGGAGTACGTCGTGCAGGACGGCGACATCATGCACTTCCTGTTCAACGTCTGACCCGCGGGCTCCGCCGGGACCGGCCGGCAAACGACGCCACCGACAGGCGCGGCGCGGGTTTTGCCCGAACCGGACAACGACTGCAAAACAGCAAAAGAATATGAAAAAGTACATCGTTCTGGGCGTTGCCGCCCTCGCATGCGCACTCGTAGCCGGGCGCGCCTACACCTACAAGTACCGTTCGCAGGACACGGTCGTCGTGACGGGTCTGGGCGAAACGGAGTTCACCTCCGACCTGATCGTTTGGAACGGCTGGATCACGGCCGAAGCCGACAACGTGGCCGACGGCTACGCCGAGCTGGAGCGGAGCAAGCGCAAGGTGCAGCAGTTCATCGCCGGCAGGGGCATACCGGCCGAAACCGTGGTATTCGATTTCGTGAACACGAACAAGGAGTACGTGCCCGTGTACAACGAGAACGGCAACTGGGCCGGACAGCGCTTCGCGGGCTACGAGCTGCGCCAGCGCTTCACCATCGAATCGTCCGAGGTGGAGCGTGTGGAGACCGTCTCGCGCGAAATCTCGGCGCTGATCGCCCAGGGCGTGTCGCTCGAAGCCTCGGCGCCCGACTATTACTACACGAAGCTCGACGACGTGAAGCTGTCGCTCATCGAGAAAGCCTCGGCCGACGCCCGCCTGCGCGCCGCGAAGATCGCGGACAATGCCGGCACGCGGCTCGGCGCCGTGAAGTCGGCACGCATGGGCGTATTCCAGATCACGGGCGCCAACTCCAACGAGGAGTTCTCGGCCGGCGGCTCGTTCAACACCTCGTCGCGGAACAAGAAGGCGCGCATCACCATGCGCATCGAATACCGGGTGAGGTAACCCCTGTCCGATGCGCCCCGCACCCGAGCTGCACGCCCGGCCCCATGTTTTCATCCGCACACCGGCTGCGGGCCGGCCTATGGCGCCGCATCAGGACGGAATCCCCGGGAAGACCGACCGGCGCACGCCGCACGACCGGTTCGGCTGCAACGGATACACCAGCGGATGCGGTCGCATCCGCAAACCCCTCCCCGGGACACCGGAGAGTGACATAACCTGAAAATACGCTTAAAAAAATGGAAAAAGCTGTTCGCGTTCGTTTCGCACCCAGCCCCACGGGGCCGCTGCATATCGGCGGCGTGCGTACGGCGCTCTATAACTACCTGTTCGCCCGCCAGCACGGCGGCACGATGATCCTGCGCATCGAGGATACCGACTCGCAGCGCTTCGTACCCGGCGCCGAGGAGTACATCATGGAGTCGCTCAAATGGTGCGGCATCGAGATCGACGAGGGTGTCGGCGCCGGCGGCCCCCACGCGCCCTACCGCCAGAGCGAGCGGCGCGAAATCTACCTCAAGTACGCCTTGCAGCTCGTGGAGGCCGGGTGGGCCTACTACGCCTTCGACACGGCCGAGGAGCTCGACGCCCTGCGTCGCGAAGCCGAGGCCCGGGGCGAGGCTTTCGCCTACAACTACGCCGTGCGCGGCCGGCTGGCCACCTCGCTCGCGCTGCCCGCCGAGGAGGTGCGTGCGCGCATCGAACGCGGCGACCAGTGGGTCATCCGCTTCAGGATGCCCGAGCACGAACGCGTGGCGATGGACGACCTGATCCGCGGCCACGTGGAGGTGGACACCTCCACGCTCGACGACAAGGTGCTCTACAAGTCGGCCGACGCGCTGCCCACCTACCACCTGGCCAACATCGTGGACGACCACCTGATGGA
>Ga0137306_102410_pt1 | contig 15721 bp, 11 predicted proteins | sample Inofroosms_March_FD_97187 | JGI IMG/M metagenome (GOLD analysis project Ga0137306, IMG submission 97187) | Mouse cecal microbial communities from Vienna, Austria - N-Acetylneuraminic and N-Acetylglucosamine D2O microcosms_March | ecosystem: Host-associated > Mammals > Digestive system > Large...
GTGCTTCCACATAGCCGTCCTCATATTCTTCATACTGTTCGTATTCCCCAACATAGCCGTCTTCATCCATCATTTCCATCTGATCCATGTAATCCGCCGGCAATTCTCCCGACTCGATCGCCTGCGTCTCGCTCTTGATGTCGATCTTATATCCGGTCAGCCTTGCCGCCAGCCTTGCGTTCTGCCCTTCCTTGCCGATGGCCAGGGACAACTGGTAGTCCGGCACGATGACGCTGGCCGACTTCTCATCCGGATCAGCCATTACGGAAATGACCTTCGCCGGGCTCAATGCATTCTCGATCAGAAGCGCCGGGTTGTCACTCCAGTTGATGATGTCGATCTTTTCCCCCCGCAGCTCGCTGACCACCGCATTGACACGGGAACCGTTCAGGCCCACGCAGGCTCCTACCGGATCCACCTTGTCGTCATTGGACCACACAGCCATCTTGGTACGGGATCCTGCCTCCCGGGCAATGCTCTTGATCTCCACCGTCCCGTCGCTGACCTCGGCCACCTCCGCCTCAAACAGGCGCTTCACCAGCTCCGGATGGGTCCGGGACACCAGGATCTTCGGCCCCTTTGGCGTATTCTTCACTTCCACGATGTAAAGCTTGATGCGCTCCGTGGGCTGGAATACCTCTCCCTTGACCTGCTCGTTTTCCGTCAGCATGGCATCCGCCCTGCCCAGGTTGATACTGATATTCTTCCCAACATATCTCTGGACGATACCGGTCACGATATCCCGCTCTTTTTCAAAATACTGGTCAAAGACCACTTTCCGCTCTTCCTCCCGAATCTTCTGTAAGATCAGGTTCTTAGCATTCTGGGTGGCAATTCTGCCGAAGGACTTGGACTCCACCCGGATCTGCGCCACATCCCCGAGCTGCAGGCTGGAATCAATCTGCTCCGCTTCCTCCAGGCTGATCTCTAGCGCCGGGTCCATCACCTCATCCACCACTTCCTTTTCCGCAAATACGGAATAGTCACAAGTATCCCTGTTCATAATGACCTTAATATTATCGGAGGTTCCAAAATGGTTCTTGCATGCACTGATCAGAGAATTTTCAATGGCATCCATCATGGTATCCTTACTGATGTTCTTTTCCTGTTCAAGAATTGTCAACGCTTCTAATAGCTCTGTGTTCATTTTCTTTACTTTCCTTTCTATCACAATGTATCGCCTCCCGCCGCAGGCGCGGCAGCAGGAAGACTGATTCCTTCCTTGTCCATTCAAATTCATTCACGCCTGCGTTCCAAACTCTGCCTCAGAAATCCAGCGCAAGACGGATCAGCGCAATCTCGCTCCTGTTGAATATCTGCTGTGCGTCCTCCTCGTAGGCAATGGTCACGGTGTTCTTATCAAATGCTTTCAAGACCCCTCCAAATTCCTTCTGTCCGTCAATGGGACGGTAGGTGCGGATCTCCACGTCCTCCCCCAGGCTCCTCTGGAAATCCTTCTCCTTCTTCAAGGGCCTCCCCAGCCCCGGAGAACTCACTTCAAAGATATAGCTGTCTTCGATATAGTCTTTTTCATCCAGTATATCCGAAAACTTCCGGCTGATCACTTCACAGTCATCCACCGTAATCCCTCCCGGCTTATCGATATAGGCCCGCAGATACCAGGTCCCTGCCTCCTTTACATATTCTACATCTACAAGCTCAAATCCGGCTTCCGCCACGATCGGCTCCAAAAGTTCTTCCGTTCTGCTCTCATAGTCTTCTCGTCTTGACACGCTGTAACTTCCTTTCCTGAAAAAATGCTTTTCTCCAACAAAGAAGAGTGAACTTTCGTTCACTCTTCCGTCGGGTTCCTTATGTAACTGTCGTCAAGTATAACACTATTTCCCAGTAAAATCAACCTTTTTCTGAAAGGAATCATTTCTCCCCCTCTTTTCTCGTTGAAAAGTCGCCTGACGGCGAGGGGCTGGATGCATGCAACCGCTATTTTGCCGACCGGATGCCTTGCAGCAAGGTGCAAGGCACCGTGAACAGTAACCTTTTCTCTGCTGCCCGCTCCCAAAGCATATGAACAATAACCCTGTTTTCATAATAATATGATATTGTATGCAGACCTGCATAGAAACGGTTCCAAAAATCAAAATTATGGAAGGAGCAAAGGAGAATCATTTCATTATGGAAAATCAATTGATTTGGAAGGAAGAGTTTAATATCGGAGTGGAGACGATCGATAAGGAACATCACCGTCTATTCAAGATCATCAATAAACTCTTCACATTCACCGAGGAAGAAAAGAAAAGCCAGTGGGCATGCCATGAAGGGATTAAGTTCTTCAAGGATCATGCCATAAAGCATTTTGCAGATGAAGAAGAATATATGGAATCTATTCATTATAATGACATTCAGATCCATAAGCATATCCATGCCTGTTTTCGAAATAAGACACTTCCGGCATTGGAGGAGGAACTGGAGCGCTCAGACTATTCCCCTGAAGCTGTTGATCATTTTCTGGGGGTCTGTGCCGGCTGGCTGATCGGGCATACTCTGACGGAAGACCGTGCAATAGCAGGAGAAGACAGCAGCAAGTGGGGAAACCTGCTCCCAAGCGATGAATTAGATGCCATGCAGAAAACGATCATTCAGCTTATATATGATATGTTTCAGCTGGAGTCCAGCATGATCAGCGATGTCTATGGCGGAGAAAAGTTTGGTAAAGGGGTATATTACCGTCTGGTCTATGGTACAAAGCAGAATGAAAAATGGGAAATCATACTTGTCTTTGAAGAAAAGCTGCTGATCAATACCGTAGGAAAGGTCCTCGGACTCCAGACAAATAAGCTGGATTCTATATTGGTCAATGCTGCCAGATATACGGCACAGCAGTTTGTCGGACGCATCAGGGAACATCTGCCAGACGTGGATCTGCAGGAAATGCAGGAGGAAAATCTCCTCAACTATGAGCAGTTCCAAAATATATTTAAAAATGAAAATCCTCAGGTCAGCCTGCTGTTCGATACTGGCGCAGGATATTTCGCATTTTGTGCCGTTGCACCGCATCTGCTCCAAAACGGAGTGGGAAATGCAATCAGCTCAGAAAATGCAATATCCGAAATCGAAGATTATCTTACGCAGAGGGAAGCCAGCAAAGCAGATGAAAAGCAAAAAATACTTGTAGTAGACGATTCTGTGACGATGCGCCAGGGAATAAAACAATTATTGGAAGAGGATTATGAGATCGCTATGGCTACCTCCGGGGTTGCGGCAATCCGTTCCATCACTCTGAACAGGCCTGATCTGGTTATGCTTGACTACGAGATGCCGGTCTGTGACGGCAGGCAGGTATTGGAAATGATCCGTTCCGATGATTCACTTGCAGAGCTTCCGGTTTTCTTCCTGACAGGCCGGGTTGATTCTGAAAGTGTAAAAAACGTCATTCCTTTAAAGCCTGAGGGCTATCTGTCAAAATATCTGAAACCTGAAGACATCAAAAAAAATATCGACAGTTTTTTTCGAAGAAAAAGTCATAAAGTTTCTGATGGATGATCTGGACAGAATATAAAAAATGGATGTTATAAGTATATGAAAGGTGTGTCAAATAATCTTCCATGATTATTAACACACCTTTTCTCTTTCTTCTGTCAGTCAGTATTATCATCAAGAGTTCCCAAAAGATCCTCCAGCACATCCTCCACTGAATCGGTCACATAGGTAGAGTAATACGAAATTCCCGGTGCGGAATTGGACATGGCATAGCTGGTTCCCACAGTCTGCAGCATCTCCACATCATTATACTGATCGCCGAAGGCCATACATTCCTCTGGCCTGATCTGCAGCACATCCAGGAGCTTGAGCAGAGCGGTCCCTTTATTGGTCCCAGGAGCAATAAAATCAATCCAGATATTTCCTGATGTCACCACTTTAATCTCTGTGCTGAACTTTTCTTTCAGATAATGAAGATATTTGTCTATGATATGCGGACCGTCCTTCATATTACAGATAGCGATCTTCAGAATGGGGCCTTCTACCTCCCGGACATCCTTTACAATCCGTGTGGTATTTTTCATGACGTTGACAATATGGTCCACAAAATCCGGATCATTGTCTTCGATAAAGCAGGCATCCTCCCGGGATACGACGATCTCAAACTTCCCGTCCTTTTTCACTTCATCGATGATCTGCCGGATCAGCTCCGGAGCGATCACTGTGCGGGAGATCACCTTTCCTTCATGGATACAGATGGAGCCGTTCTCCGCGATATAGGAAATCTGATCCTTCACAGGCTGAAAAAGATTTACTTCATTGTCATACTGGCGGCCGCTGGAAGCGACAAACACGATTCCCTTCTCCGTCAGCCTCCGCACCAGTTCAATGGCACGGGGCGTCAGTTCCTGCGCTCCGTTCTGAAGCAGTGTTCCGTCCAGATCGCTTGCAACTAATTTTATCATATGCTGTACCATCCCTTCACACCAATCAATCACCTTTTCACACCGCTTTGCTTTAGTTGTTACAGGTCACACCTGGGGCAGTCCGAACTTCATCCGGGCGGCTACGGCCAGATACTGGGCTGTAGCCTCTACCCCCATGGTATTGCTGTCGATCAGGATGTCCTTATACTCTTTATCTTCTGCCAGATATCCGGAATATTCCAGGGAATAGGAGTCACGTATCTCGTCAATCTCCCGCAGGGCCTTGCGGCTGTCCTCCTCCGTGCGTCCCAGCACCTCCATACAATATTTCAGCCTGGCCTTATATTCTGCGAAAATGTAGATATGCAGAGCGTTCTCTTCCTCGGAAAGTATATAGTCAGAACAGCGCCCGACTACCACGCAGCTTCCCTTTTTCACCACCCGCTTCATAAACTCCGACTGCACCTCAAAGATCTCGTTCTGGGTATTGCTGCTGTTCCTCGCCATCGCAAACGGAATCCGGGTGGCCGGCTGGGGCTGGCGCACGGCCGTCTCCTCTTCCCTCTCCACCACATCCTCGGGAATCGACAGTTCCTCCGCCGCTTCCTGAATCATCTCACCGTCATAGCAGGGAACCCCCAGGATCTCACTCAGGCGCTTTGCAATCTCGCGTCCATGGCTGGCAAACTGTCTGTTCACGGTAATCACAAATCGGTCCATATATGTTCCTCCATTCTTCACTCCGAATCTTCCCAGACATACTTTCCTAAAAACATGTTCTAAGACTCTGCTGTATATTCTACAACATAAATTTGAAAATCACAAGAACAAGTTTACATGACAGCCCCCGTGAGCATGAATCCCACGACCGCCAGCACGCACGCAATGACATTATAAGGAAGCTGGGACAGCGCATGCTCCATACTGTCGATTCCTGCGCTCTGGGCTGCAAGCAGGGTTGCATCCGAGTAAAAACAGGCATGGCTCCCGAAGGTTCCTCCAGAGATGACTGCCGCCATGATCAGTACCGGGTTTGCCCCGATCACAGACCCCAGCGGAAATACAATAGGTGTAATGATGGAACTCATGCCCCAGTCTGAACCGGTCGTAAACGCAAGGACCGCCCCAAGCGCGAACACCATGGCCGGGAAAATGGCCGGAAACAGCAGAGGCTCGGTCTTCTCCACAATATACTCCGTCATCCCCATTCGTCCGCAGATGTCCTTGAGTACAAAGGTCACCAGGAGCATGGTGAGCACCGGCAGCATATCGCTGAATCCCTGGATGGTATTATTCATAAATTCATCCACTGTAAGGACCTTACGGGGAACATAGAGTACAAAGCATACGACCAACGCCACAACAACAGACGCCAAGATGTCTCCGGTTGCCACCGCCAGCCCCACAAGCACTCCCATGGGAATCAGGAAATACCAGATATTGCCGTCCGTGTCCTGGTCATAAACCGTTGCGTGGTTGAATTTCCGGCTGAAATCCGAATACACCTTTCCGGTCTCCTCTACTCTTCGGAATGCCTTTTTCATCGGGCCCAGCCTGGGCATCACTCCCATAGCAAAGAGGAATACGAATGCCAATGTAATGATCGGATAAAAGCAGAAGGGAACAGCTTTCAAATAAGCTGCCATCGGTGACGTGACCCCGATGGCTTTTACACTTTCCTGTTCAAAAAACAGGTTTGCATAGAACACCGCCCATGTGGAGATGGGCAGGAGTACGCACACCGGCGCTCCGGTGGAATTGAGCACATATGCCAGCGATTCGCGCGGCAGCTTCCTGTCGTCATAAATCTTCTTCATACATGCCCCGATGGACAGTACGTTCAGATAGTCGTCCACAAAGATCAGAATCCCCATGATATATGTGGTCAGAAATATTTTTTTGTCGCTGTTGCATATTTTTGCAAGATATTTGGAGAAGCCAAAACTTCCTCTGGAAGCCGTAAGCTGCGCGATCAGCGCGCCAAATAACAGGCACACCAGAAATACCCAGACCTCCTCCGCAAGCATTTCCTGTAATACCACGCACCACTGCGCAAGGAAATTCCCTTCAAAGGCAAAAAATGCAGCTACAAGAGAGCCAAGCAGCATACACTCTACCGTTCTTCTTGTCTTGATTGCCCCTATTATAATGCAGATAGTTATAATGATTGCGATTAATCCTTGATCCATAGGCTTCTCCAATCGTCTATTCCAAATTTCGGCGCCTGCTCCGTGCAGTATACCGGTATTTCTGAAAATACAGGAAAGGGCGTATCGGGAAAAAGTTGTTTTGTTTTTCCGGAACGCCCTTTCGCCAAAATATATTTTTAAGGAATTATGGTTAAATCATGTCAGCAGTTCTCAACAAATTCAGAGCCCGTACAACTCTGTGCCTTACGATATACCAGGCCATTGTGCACGATTTCCTTACGCAAATGTGATCACAGTACCGGTCTTTCCTTCCAGCGCATCGATGGCCTGGTCCAGGCTGGTGATGATGGCTTTCTTATTAGGATAGGTCCGGGCAAATTTCATGGCGGCCTCTACCTTTGGAAGCATGCTTCCCGGTGCGAACTGACCTTCCTCTACATACTGCGCCGCTTCTGCAAGGCTCATGTGATCCAGGTTCTTCTGATCCGGCTTGCCCCAGTTGACGGCAACCTTCTCCACCTCTGTCAGGATCATCAGCATATCTGCGTCTACCTGTTCAGCCAACAGCTCTGCTGCAAAGTCCTTGTCAATAACAGCCGCAACACCTTCCAGAGTTCCGTTCATCCGTTCCACAACCGGGATTCCGCCGCCTCCGCAGGAAATCACGATGGAGGAATCCCACAGGTTCTTAATCGCTTCGATCTCTACGATTCTCTTCGGGATCGGAGACGCAACGACTCTTCTCCAGCCTCTTCCTGCATCTTCTTTCATGGAATACCCTTTTTCTTCCTGCAGGGCCTTTGCTTCTTCCTCCGTATAGAACGGTCCGATTGGTTTTGTCGGATTGGTAAATCCGGGATCCTTTTCATCTACGATCATCTGGGTCGCAACAGTCAGTACCGGATAATTGATATTGCGGATATTCAGTGCATAGCGCAGCGCCTGCTGGATGTGGTATCCGATATATCCCTGGCTCATAGCGCCGCATACGTCAAAGGGCATAGCCGGAGTCACGTCCTTTGCGGTCTCCGATGCAAGCAGAATCCGTCCCACCTGAGGCCCGTTGCCGTGTACGATAGCCACCTCATAGCCCTGGGAGCAGATATCTGCGATCCTCTCACAGGTATTCTTTACTACTTCAAGCTGTCCCTCTGCTGTCGGTGCACTATTCTTTGATTGAAGGGCATTTCCGCCCAATGCGATTACAATCTTGGACATTTCATTCACCTCATGCTGTTTTTTCTATTATTCGCTGCAATCCGGGACAGCATCTGCTATGGACTTTTCTTAAACTGCAGTCTGCTGCCCGGAATCGTCATATTACATTTTAAATGGATTAGTTGATGCCTCTCTCAGCCATGAACTTCTCAAGCTGCTCTTTTGCTGCTGCAATCTGAAGCTCTGACGGAGCTGCTTCTCTCTGATACTGTGTCAGGTATACAAGAAGTCCTCTCATAGCGGTCAGACGGTTTCCAGCCTCGTCCCAGCACAGGGAAGAATCAGAATCCGCAACCTCGTCTGTTACGTCTTCGCCTCTGGTTGCCGGCAGGCAGTGCATGAACTTGCATCCGATATTTCCAAGGCTCATCAATTCTCTGTTTACCTGATAGTCGCCGAATACGCGTACACGCTCTTCCTTCGGCATCTCATTTTCATACAGGCCGTACCATACGTCTGTGTAAATGAAGTCAGCCCCCTTCACATCTTCCCTGTTGTCAGAGGTCAGGAAGGTTGCTCCGCTTTCCTTGCAGTTCTCTTCGATCTTCGCCAGACAAGCTGCGCTTGGGCTGTCCTGAAGCTGATGTCCCTTCGGTCCGTAGTGTACGAACTTCATTCCAAGCTTGGTTGTGATCATCGCCAGAGATGCGCAGACCTGTGTTGCGTCGCCTACGAATACAACCTTGCAGTCTTCTAGTTTCTTTCCTCTCGGAAGGTTCTCAACGATCGTACAGAGGTCACCGATCTCCTGAGTCGGATGATTGTAATCAGACATTCCGTTAAGTACCGGAATAGAGCAGGCACTTGCCAGGTCAACCACTGTCTTGTGCTCGATCACTCGTGACATTACGATGTCGATCAGCTGAGACAGAACTTTTCCTGTATCACCGATGGTCTCGTGTCCGCCTAACTGGATCATGCCAGGTCCAAGATACTGTGCGTGTCCGCCCAGCTGTTCCATAGCAGTCTCGAAGGATACACGGGTTCTTGTGGAGGACTGCTGGAAGATCATTCCCAGAGTCTTGCCCTTCATAAGCGGCGGATTGTAGCCAGCCTTGATGCTCTTCTTGATCTCCAGGGAAAGGTGGATGATATCAAGCAGTTCTTCCTTTGTGAAATCCATTGTGTCGATGAAGTGTCTTACGCCATTTGCATACATAGTTATAATCTCCTTTTTTTTATATATTTTATTGATCAAGAAAGTTATTTGTTGTTCCCGCAGGCGGGATGCCTGCGGGATATGTCATATGTTCAGATGGTCTGTGTCTTTCGGAACAGTCGACCGCAGACGCGGTTTCTTACTTCGCCTTCGGCTGCTGCTGTGTAATGCAGTGGATGTTTCCGCCGCCGTAAGCAACTTCTGTTGTCTGCACGCCTACGATCTTGCGGTCCGGATAGATCTCCTGCATCTGTTTGACTGCAAGTTCGTCATTTTCATCGCCGTACTGCGGCAGGATGATAGCTCCGTTTACGATCAGGTAGTTCAGATATGAAGCGATAGAAATCTCGCCTTCCTCACGCGGGATCGCGCCTTCTGAATAATCGATCGTATCTGCGTCCTTTAAGTAACAGGGCTCTTTCGTCATGCACAGCTTATGTACTTTCAGTTTGCGGCCCTTTGCATCTGTCTGCCCGCACAGGAATTTATATGCGTCCTGCGCCTGCTGATAGAATGGATGCTTCTCGTCATCTGTATAAATACAAACCACTTCTCCCGGAGCAACAAAGCAAGCCACGTCGTCAATGTGTCCGTTGGTTTCGTATGGATCGATACCGTCTTTTACCCAGATCACTTTGTCTGCATTCAGATAATCTTTGAGGATCTTCTCCAATTCATCTTTGCTCTTGTCCGGGTTTCTGCTCTCATGAAGCAGGCACATCTCGGTCGTAAGAACAGTTCCTTCACCATCTGTATGGATGGAGCCGCCCTCCAGAACAATACCCGGTCTATAGCTGTCAGCTCCGGCAATCTCACACATCTTGCGTGCGATCATCGCATCCTGATTCCATGGGAAGTAAAGTCCGTCGATCAGTCCGCCGTAAGCGTTAAAATCCCAGTCAACTGCTCTTAAGCCGCCCTTGTCATTGATCAGAAAGGTAGCGCCTGTATCACGGATCCAGGAATCGTCGTTGGTCATCTCGATAATGCTGATATTATCAGTTCCTCCCAGACGGGTGATCGCATTCTCATACTGAGCAGGCGGTACACACATCTTTACCGGTTCAAATTCCGCGATTGCCTTTGCAACCTCACAATAAGCTACCTGTGCAGGCTTCGCGCCCAGACGCCAGTTATCATTTCTCCATGGCCAAAGCATCCATATGCACTCCTGCTCTTCAAATTCGCCCGGCATCCGATAGCCATCCTGCTTCGGGGTTGTTCCTTCAATTCTTTTTGCCATTTTTGTTTCATCCTTTCTTTTTATGATATATTTTCAAGTCCATTTATGGGACTTATCTGCAATGCTTCGTATCTGTTCCAAACAGTTTCAGCTGTTTCCATGCAGTCTTTCCTTTTATTCCTTGCTCTTCATCCGGATGATCACTTCACCAAGTACAATGAAGAGGATCGCTCCAATGGTAATCGGAAGTGTAGCTGAGAGTGTAGCCGGATCAAAGGACAACGGCACTGCCGTGAAGATGATCGACACAATGATCAGGATCATCGGAATATATGCCAGCAGCGTCAGCATGATCCCGCTTCCGGGAACGCGGAACGGCCTCTCTGTATCCGGGTCGTCCTTACGCAGCTTCAAAAATCCCGGGAATACCGGAATGTATGACATCAAGAACATAACCAGGTTCAGTGCAAAGAAACTCCAGAACAAATCCTGATTCGGAATAAACGGCGCTGCAATGACTACAATAGAAGCAACCACTGCGGTCGTCATGATTCCCCCTACCGGCATGTTGTTCTTCGGATCTCTTTTTGCAAATATCGCCGGCATGTCCCCATTCTCTGCCGCTGCCGCTGCCCCTTCATGAACACCTGTGGACCAGGAGATCATGTTTCCAAACAGGGTCATGCCAAACAGGACTGCCACTGCGGAGATAAAGATTCCGCCTTCTTTGCCTGTCAGCAGTATAAATGCATCGATCAGGCCGCTGTCGGTGCTGACCTCAGCAGTAGGAATCGCAGCTCCGATACCAAATGCGGAGAACATATAGATTGCCGCGATCACAATACCGCCGATTACAATTGCCTGCGGGATCTGCTTCTTCGGATCTTCCATATCATCTGACATTGTACAGATCACTTCGAATCCAAGCATGTTGAAGATGATAACGGAGATGAATGATAAGCTGTCCAGGTCAAAGGACGGCAGAAGGTTGGAAAATGTAATCGGATTTGCCATTCCGTTCTTTGCAATTCCCATCACTCCGAAGATACCAACACCGATCGCCAGGATGACCTTAATCGCTGCAGAACCATTCAAGATCCACACCGCGTCTGCGGTAGGCGTCCGTGCGATCAGTGCTACACCCCATACAAATGCCAGTTCTATAATGATAGCTGCAATGGTATTTAACTCTTTCCCTGTGATTACTGTGTACAGGTCCGGAAACATCACTGCCAATGATGCGGTCCACAGCGGGAAATTGATCCAGTAATACCAGGATACTCTTGCGCCCATCTTGTGGCCATATGCTGCGGATACCCAGTCGTAAAGCCCGCCTCCATTATCATATGTAGTTCCCATCTCTGAGGAGATCAATCCATAGGGAAGCAGGAACAGGATAATCATGAAGATCCACCAGAAATACTGTGAGTTACCGATCGCCGCTACAGGAGCAGCCGCTTCTGCTACGAATACCACACAGATCACTGTGAGTATGCAGCTCAGCATACTAAATTTTTTCTTCTCGCCCATTTGCCAAGCTCCTTTCTCTTTCGGAACTCTTCTATTAATAATAGCGGAAGATATTGCGGTATGCCCATTTTATTAAATCCGCTCATTTCCTGCTATTATGTATGAAGCGTTCCTTATTCTTTATTTAGTTGTAAATGTGCCGTGAGCGTCTGGCTGTAATGGAATCTATCTTCTTATAGGAACAAATCCCATTCGGCAGAGCTCTTTTTGTGCGCAGCCGCTTTCCGTATTTTCTCAGAAATAAATCAGAAATATGACTGCTATCGTCCCCGCCTTCACGTCTCAACAAGAAGTGGTGCGGTTGTTATGGTCGTATTCTAGCACGCTAAATCCGGGTTTAAAATATTCCTTTTGGGTTAGTTTTTTTATTTATTTTATAATTAATCCACATAAACCCTTCTAAACTTTTGTGCAGTTTGAACAACACCTTTTTCAGTTTTTTTATTTGCACACAAAAATCATTTTAATTTTTTTCCAAAAAGAATACCCTGCTCATTATCTTCAAAAAAGGATTTACTCTCATTTTCTTTTCTGTTATACTGAAGATATGCCCATTGCCAGAAAAATTTTAAAAGGGGGCATTTCATTATGGAAGTCTTATTACTGATCTACAACTTATTGCTGCAGACTTTATATTGTATTCCTGTGGTCTATGCGTGGATCCTTTATCAGCATACCCGGAAACAACTATACCTGTATCTTACTGGTCTGTTTTTCTTTTATTTCATTGAAAATATCATTATTTTGATTACAGAATTTGATTCGGAGTTTGCTTATTTTTATGATACGACCTTTATGTCCGTCCCTACGATCCGGACGATTATTTTTACTGCTGTCCTGCTTTTTATTTTACAGATCACAACCTCCATTCTGAAAGAGAATACGAACTATATCCTGCTGTCTCTGCTTGGGCTTATCGTACTCTTCATGCTGTTCGTTCCCATGATGAAGGACAGCGCTATGAAAGTATTTATCTATTATACACCTTGTCAGGTATTTTCTTTTCTAATCGGTATCTATGGGATGAAGCGACTGAAAATGCATCCGGAGAAATACGACGATACCCTCAGCCGTCAATTTCTCCGTGTCTTTTTATGGACCGCCATATTTTCAGTTCTTATCATTATTGAAGATGTGATTGTCATTTTCAATTTTGACAATTACGGTGTGACCGGTATCCATATTACAAACCGCAGTTTTACCGAGAATCTGATGAGTATCTATTTTGTATATACTGCGCTGCGGATCCTTGTGCCTTATCTGCGGTCGCTTATGATTTCCGAAGAGGCGGCCGCTTCTGCCGGAAATACCGGTGTACAAGCCATATCGGCAGAACATGAGACGACGCTGGATTCCGACAGCGAATCACAGACTGTTTTTTTAGATGACGTGTTGAGAGGCTCTTTGGATGGGATTGCTGATGTGGAACAAGATATAGAGGATCAGGAAGTTCCCCGAAGCGCCGCTTTTCGCAGTCCTGACGGAACTGCCGTACCAGCAGCCGAAATCGGCGCGTTCTCCGAACAGGCAGATTATTCCAAGTTCTATCTGTTCAGCAGGGATTACCAGCTAACGCCGAGGGAGCAACATATCCTGCAGCTTTTATTGGAAAATAAGACAAATGTTGAGATTGCGGACGACTTATGTATTTCTATCGGCACTGCCAAGGCACATGTACACAATATCTTTGCCAAGGTAGAGGTAAAAAAGAGGCAGCAGTTATTAGATATTTACGGTCATTATAACCCGACAGACGCGGTTTGATCATATCAGCTCCAAAAGAAAACAAGGGATTCCGGCAGCCCTCAGTATGCCGAAATCCCTTGTTTGTGTCACAGTAACTATATATCTTTATTTTCCACATTGTGTATTGACAATACAGCGGATCCGAAAGATACTGCCGTTAATACAAGCGGAGTTTCCTTTCAAAACGGTCCTTACGCAGGTCTGCCGGAATTTTGGTCGGATAATCCCCCTGAAAGCAGGCAGCACAATAATCCTCACTGTCTATCAGTTTATCCAGCTTTTCTATTGGTAAATATCCCAAAGAATCTACTCCGATGATCCTTTCTATCTCATCCATACTATGATGGCATGCGATCAGGTTTTCTTCAGAATCAATATCCGTGCCGTAATAGCAAGGATATAAAAATGGGGGAGAAGAAATTCTCATATGGATCTCTTTCGCTCCGGCATCACGCAAAAGCTTTACGATGCGTTTGCTGGTCGTCCCTCTGACAATGGAATCATCGATCAGCACGACTCTTTTTCCATCAATCACTTTCTTGACAGGGCTCAGCTTAATCCTGACCTGATCCAGACGTTCATTTTGTCCCGGAGAAATGAATGTCCTACCGATATATTTATTTTTGATCAGGCCAATCCCGTAGGGAATACCGGATTTTTTCGCATATCCCAATGCCGCGTCCAATCCGCTGTCGGGAACGCCAATCACGATATCCGCGCATTTTGGATAGCTCTCTGCCAGTAATTCTCCGGCTTTCATACGAGATTCATGTACGGATATGCCGTCTATCACAGAATCCGGTCTTGCAAAATAGATGTATTCAAAAATGCAGGTTCTCCGCCTCTGTTTTTCACAGTGTTCCCGCCTCGATTCCACACCGTTTTCCGTAAACACCAGAATCTCTCCCGGCAGCACATCGCGGATAAATTCTGCTCCTACCGCTGACAGCGCACAGCTTTCGGATGCAGCCACATATGCCCCGTCCGCCGTCTTTCCATAGCAAAGCGGCCGGAACCCATATGGATCTCTTGCCACGATCATCTTTGTAGAAGAAATCATCACCAGCGAATAAGCACCTTCCAGTAAATTCATGGTATTGCTGACTGCTTCCTCAATGCTTGGCGTCATGAGCCTTTCTCTCGTAATCACATAAGCGATGGTTTCCGTATCACTGGTTGTATGGAATATTGCTCCCGATAATTCCAGTTTATCGCGAAGCTCCAATGCATTGCTCAGATTTCCATTGTGCGCCAGCGCCAGCTTTCCTTTCTGGTGGTTCACTTCAACAGGCTGGCAGTTATTTCTTGTATTTCCTCCGGTTGTGCCATATCTTACATGTCCCACCGCCATTTTTCCCATCGGAAAATGGGTGAATGTATCTTCTGAAAATACTTCACTGACAAGCCCCAGATCTTTATAGGAAGAAAATACACCGTCATCATTCACAACAATCCCACAGCCCTCCTGTCCTCTGTGCTGCAGAGCATACAGCCCATAATAAACAATGCCTGCCATATTTTCCTTTTTTGTACCCATCACTCCGAATACGCCGCATTCTTCGTGAATAGCCATTATCTCATTCCCTCCCCCTGTTTTATTCTGGCTTTTATTCCACATCCTGGAGGGCGTCAAAGCCTTCTTCTCCGGTTCTTACTTTTACCACATTTTCCACATCATAAACAAAGATCTTTCCATCTCCAATATGCCCTGTGTAAAGTACCTTCTTCGCTGTTTCAATCACTTTACGGACCGGAACGGCGCTGACTACAATATCCACCTGTACTTTCGGAAACAGATTTGCTTCAACCTGTACGCCACGATAATATTCCGGTTTGCCTTTCTGAATCCCGCATCCTAAGACATGGGATACTGTCATCCCAGTAATTCCAAGCTGCATGATCGCATTCTTTAATGCTTCAAATTTGGATTCCTTGCAGACAATCTCAATCTTTGTAAACTTCGGAGTTCCTTCTTCAAATGCAGGAACTTTCTTAACCGGGATTGCTTCGGCAGCCGGAATATCACCGGATACCACCACTGGATCATTTCCTTCTTCCATATACTCCGGGAGCATTGCAAAGCCTGCATATGCAGAAGGAAGACCATGTTCTGCCGTATCAAGGCCAGCCATTTCTTCTTCTCTATCTGCCCGAAGACCTGCAGTCGCTCTGATCACAAGGAATGTAATCGTAATTGTAACTGCCGTCCATGCTGCGACACTGGAAAAACCGATAATCTGGAGTTTTAGTAATTCAAAGCCGCCGCCATAAAACAGACCTGTTAAAGTTTTTCCCGAAGCATTCGCAATACTGTATCCGGGCGCCGTATCCGTAGCAAATAACCCGACTGCCAGTGTACCCCAGATTCCAT
>Ga0137306_102411_pt1 | contig 15715 bp, 13 predicted proteins | sample Inofroosms_March_FD_97187 | JGI IMG/M metagenome (GOLD analysis project Ga0137306, IMG submission 97187) | Mouse cecal microbial communities from Vienna, Austria - N-Acetylneuraminic and N-Acetylglucosamine D2O microcosms_March | ecosystem: Host-associated > Mammals > Digestive system > Large...
GCTTTTAAACAGAGTTAAGGGCTCCGAGATGACGGTTACCACCTATGTGGGATTTTCCATTATCGCATTTATGAATATGATGTGGATGCTCCTTCCCTTTACAGACGGTGAGCTGATCTGGCCCAATGCCGGAAAAGGATTGAGAAATACGATCTCCCTGGCAGCCTCCTTCAGCAATGTCATGAACAAAACACTGGCCTTCAATATCGGAAATCTGACGGTACCCACAGGCCTTCTGCTGTTTTTCTTTTTCATGTGCTTCCTGGTATGGCTGTTTATGCGGTCCAGAACAGGCATGGCCATGAGCGCGGCAGGAGCCAACCCCATGTTTGCCACGGCGGCGGGCATCAATGTGAACAAGATGCGTCTCATCGGGACGGTCCTGTCCACAGTGCTGGCGTCCGTAGGAATCCTGGTCTATGCTCAGGGATACGGATTTATGCAGCTGTACAACGGTCCCATGATGATGGGCTTTACTTCCGTGGCTGCGGTCCTTATCGGAGGGGCCAGTCCAAAAAGAGCAAAGATCACCCACGTGCTCATTGGTACCTTCCTGTTCCAGGGGATTCTGGCACTGGGACTTCCGGTGGCCAACCAGTTCATACCGGAATCCAACCTGTCGGAAGTGGCCCGTCTGGTAATATCCAACGGTATTATTATCTATGCCCTGAGTCAGGTGAAAGGAGGAAGCGGACGTGAATAAGAAAAAATTTAATGCAGCGGACTTTCTGTTTCAGAACAAGGTAGTCCTGATCTTTCTTGTTTTGTGTGTGGGAGCGACCGTAGCCTCCAAACAGCCTCTGACTTTCGTGATCCCCGAGCTGTTTACCCGTATTGCCCGAAATTCCTTTATCGTGCTGTCTCTGATCATCCCGGTCATTGCAGGCATGGGTCTGAATTTCGGCATCGTAATCGGTGCCATGGCGGCTCAGATCGCCATTTTCCTGACCACTTACTGGGGTATGACAGGATTCGGCGGATTTGCCGCCACAGTGGCTCTGACTACCCCTATTGCCGTGTTTTTCGGCTATCTGGTAGGAAGGCTGTTTAATTATATGAAAGGAAACGAGATGATCGGCGGACTGGTTCTGGGATATTTTGCAGACGGTCTCTATCAGCTCCTGTTCCTGTTTATCTTCGGCGGCGTCATCAAGATGAACAATTCCACTCTGATGATCCCTACGGGAATCGGAGTAAAAAATACCATTGATTTGAAAGACACGGTAAAATATGCTCTTGACACAGTGCCCATGCTGACGATCGTGGAGGTCCTGTTCTATGTGGTTCTGGTCCTTCTGGTATGCTCTGCTGTCTTTAAACTGGCAAAGAAACAGGCTGTGAAGTGGAAATCACTGATCCTGAAGGCGGCTGCCGCGGCGGCAGTTTACGGACTGACTTTTATCGGACCTGTGGAACGGTTCCTGTCTGCAGACCGTCTTCTGCTTCTGTCGGCCGTAGAGCTGGGCTGTCTGACAGTGGTTCTGTGGCAGATATACGGACTGGCAAAATGGAAGATCCAGAGCACCAGGGGAGGAAAGGACGGCGGGCCGGAAACCTTTTCCGTACAGAAGGCCGTCGCTTATGTGGTCCTGGCGGCTGTCGTCTATGGTCTGACCTATGTGCCCATGCTGTACAATGTGCTTATCGCCGTCCGTCTTCCGGTCATGACCTATCTCTGTATCGGAGCGCTGTGCTGTTTTAACAATCTTCTCATGAAGACCCGTCTGGGACAGAACATGAGGACCGTAGGCCAGAGCCGGACCGTAGCCAATGCGGCAGGCATCGATGTGGATAAGACCCGTATCATCGCCATGATCTTTTCCACGGTTCTGGCAGGATGGGGACAGCTGATCTTCCTTCAGAATGTGGGAACCGTGTCTACCTACGGCGCCCATACACAGGTGGGACAGTTTGCCATCGCAGCTCTTCTGGTAGGCGGCGCCTCCGTGCAGAAGGCGACCAACAAGCAGGCTATCCTGGGAATCATCCTGTTCCATACACTGTTCATCGTGTCTCCGCTGGCAGGCAAGGAGCTGTTTGGCGATGCGGTGATCGGCGAGTATTTCCGGGTGTTCGTATCCTATGGCGTCATCGCCATGGCTCTGGCCATGCATGCATGGAAGAAGCCGGAGAAACCCAAGGATGCAGGAAAACCGGAGAAGCCGGGAGATCTGAGAAAGACAAAAAACAGTTCCGCGAAAGCGGCCTGAGAGGGAAAATAAAAGAAGTTTTTTCAAACAGGAGCCGGAATCCGTAAACCGGCTCCTGTTTTTGGCAGTTTTCAGGATCCCGGTGTTTCTGATCTCAGGTTCTGATCTGACACCTGTATCTATACCTGCCGGGCATGAGCTGTTATAGAAACAGAGTACTTGATATCCCGCTCTATTTAGGTTACAATAGGGGAACGGAAAAAAATGACAGAAAGGATGAGACATGTAAACCATGATAAGTGAACGGTTATACAGCATTTTGGTGGATTCTTTTTGGAAGATCCTGCTGCCGGGGCTGAAGGTGACCATCCCTCTGACGGTGATCGCTTTTTCCCTGGCCATGGTGATTGCAGTGATCATGGCTCTGATCCAGTTTGCCAATGTAAAGGTGCTGAAGCATGTGGCCAGATTTTACATATGGGTCGTCAGAGGCACCCCTCTGCTTGTTCAGCTGTATGTGGTCTTCTTCGGTCTGCCCAAAGTGGGCATCGTTTTGGATCCCTTTCCCTCAGCGGTCATTGTATTTGCACTCAATGAAGGGGCTTACGGTTCAGAGATCATCAGAGCGGCTCTGGAGTCTGTGCCCAGGGGGCAGATGGAGGCCGGATACTGTGCAGGCATGTCCTATCTGCAGATCATGAGGAGGATCGTTCTTCCCCAGGCTCTGAGGACGGCCTTTCCCTCCCTGTCCAATTCCCTCATCGCCATGGTCAAGGATACTTCTCTGGCCGCCAATATTACGGTTGCAGAGATGTTTATGGCCACTCAGAGGATCGTGGCCAGGACTTATGAGCCTCTGGCGCTGTACTGTGAAGTAGGTTTCATCTACCTGATGTTCTCCACAGTGCTGACCAGACTGCAGCGCATGGGAGAGAAGAGGCTGGATTTTTACGGATATCACGGGAGGTAGGCCATGCTGGAGATCAGAGATGTAAGGAAACGGTTCGGCTCCCTTGAAGTTCTGAAGGGAGTGGACCTGCATGTGGATAAGGGAGACGTGGTGGCTATCTTGGGTCCCAGCGGCTCCGGCAAGACCACATTTTTAAGGTGTATCAATTTTCTGGAGATCCCGGACCAGGGGACCATGGAATTTGACGGAGAAACATGGGACATGAGCCGTATCTCCAAAAAAGAGATCGCGGGGATCAGGAGAAAAACCGCGTTTGTGTTTCAGAATTTTAATCTGTTCCTCAACAAGACTGCCCTGGAAAACGTGACAGAAGGCCTGATCGTGGCCCGCAGGATGCCGCGGGCCCAGGCGGAGGAGACGGGGAAGAGGGCCCTGGACAAGGTGGGGCTGTCTGACCGGTATGACTACTATCCTCATCAGCTGTCCGGCGGTCAGCAGCAGAGAGTGGCCATCGCCAGAGCCGTGGCCCCGGAGCCGGAGATCATTCTGTTTGATGAGCCCACATCGGCACTTGACCCGGAGCTCATCGGAGAGGTGCTGGAGGTCATGAGAGAGCTGGCCAGGGAGGGCATGACCATGCTGGTGGTGACCCATGAGATGAATTTTGCCAGAAACGTGTCCACCAGAGTCGTCTTTATGGAGCACGGGAAGGTGGTGGAACAGGGCACGGCCCGGGAGATGTTTGAGAATCCCCGGATGGAGAGGACACAGGAGTTTTTGAGCGGGACGGCAAACAGGGGCTGAGAGAACGGAAAAACCGGGTGCAGCCCGGGAGGCGGCTTCCGGGCGAAATCATAAAAATTTATTTCAGAGGAGAGATGAGAGATGAGAAAAGAGATGTGTCGGTTGGCTGCCGCTTTACTGGCAGCAGGAGTGATGTTTGGCGCGGTCGGCTGTTCCGGGAACGCAGGCGGGTCGGGAGCCGGCGATTCCGGCAAGGGGGCAGCAGGAGTTCAGACAGAGGGTAATTCCCAGGAGGAGAAAGCTCAGCCCGGGAGCGGTTCCCAGGGAGCAGGAGCCGACGCTCAGGAAGGCGGAGAGAAGGGGCAGGCCGGGGCGGATCAGCTGGAGCGGATCCGGCAGAAAGGACAGCTGGTGGCTGCCATGGAGGGAACCTGGTCGCCCTGGACTTACCATGACGAGGATGACCGCTTGGTCGGCTATGATGTGGAGGTGGCTCAGCTGATCGGGGAAAAGCTGGGCGTGGAAGTCGTCTTTGTGGAAGGAGAATGGGACGGCCTGTTTGCCGGCCTGGATGCGGGACGGTATGATCTGGTGGTCAACGGCGTGGAGATCACGGAGGAGAGAGGGGAGAAATATGATTTTTCAGCCCCATACGCCTATATCCGCACAGCCATCGTGGTCAACGAGGATAATGAGGAGATCAGGTCCTTTGAAGATCTGGACGGAAAAAAGACGGCCAACACCATTTCCAGTACTTATGCGGAGCTGGCGGAGAGCTACGGCGCCATAGTGACAGGCGTGGATGATCTGAACCAGACCTTTGAACTGCTGCTTTCCGGGCGTATCGACGCCACCCTCAACGCGGAACTGACCTACTATGATTATATGAAGGCTCATCCTGACAGGGGCCTGAAGATCGCCGCCCTGACAGAGGAGGCTTCTCTGGTAGCTATCCCCATGAGGAAAGGGGAGGATTCGGCCAGTCTGAGAGAAGCTGTGGATCAGGCTCTCACCGAGATCCGGGATTCGGGAGATCTGGCACGTCTGTCGGAGAAATATTTCGGCAGCGATATTTCCGGAGATCCCCAGAGCCATGAGTAGAGAGGGAGACAAAAAGCAGCTGCTGCACACACTCCTTGCTCTGTCGGTCCCCACCATGGTGGAGGAGGTCCTGTCAACCCTTCTCCAGTATGTGGATACTGCCATGGTGGGAAGGCTGGGAGAGCAGGCCACGGCCTCTGTCAGCATCACCACAACCATTAACTGGCTGGTGGGCAGTATCGCAGGAGCCATCGGAACCGCGGTTCTGGCCATGATCTCCAGGGCAGTGGGAAGCGGCGACAGGCAGAAGATACAGAGCCTGTCCAAACAGGCCCTCTTTCTGGCCACAGGCTGCGGTGTGATCACCGGAAGCCTATGCGTCCTTCTAAGTCCGAAGATTCCGGTGTGGATGGGGGCGGAGAAGGCCATACAGGCTCAGGCCTCCACCTATTTTCTGATCATCAGTCTCCCCATGATCTTCCGGACCTGGACCACCATCCTGGGAGCCGCTGTCCGGGCAACTCAGAATACCAGGACGCCTATGATCATCAGTATGACGGCCAACAGCTGCAATGTGGTCCTGAACTACGTGTTGATCTACAAGATGAGCCTGGGAGTCACAGGAGCGGCTCTGGCCTCGGCATTGTCCTACTCGGTTTCCGGGATCCTGATGTTTGCCGCCTACCGGAAAAACGAGATGCTGTACTGGAGATGGAGAGACTTTGCTCTGGAGCTGCCTCTCCTGAAAGAGTGCGCCCGCATCGGGATGCCGGTTCTGGGAACAAGCGTGACCTCCTGTATGGGATACGTGGTCTTTGCCGGGCTGGTGTCAGGCATGGGGACCGTGATCTTTGCGGCTCACTCCATCGCCGTCACGGCGGAGACGATCTTCTATATCCCCGGCTATGGCCTGAGGACAGCCACGTCGGCCCTCACCGGAGCCGCCCTTGGGGAGCGGAATCAGGAGAAACTGAAAGACACGGGAAACCTCAGCGTCATCCTTACAGTAGTACTCATGTGCTTCAGCGGACTCATCCTGTATCTCCTGGCCTATCCCCTCATGTGTCTCTTTACCCCCAGCGGGACTGTGGCTTCCCTGGGAGCGGCCATGCTGCGGCTGGTGGCCCTGTCAGAGCCTTTTTTCGGGCTGATGATTGTGCTGGAGGGAATCTTTTACGGCCTGGGCCGGACCCGGTATGCGTTCTGTGTGGAGACCTTCAGCATGTGGGGGATCCGGATCCTGTTCACCTTTCTCTGTGTAAAGGTATGGCATCTGGATCTTAAGGCCGTGTGGTTCTGCATGATCGGAGACAATGTGTGCAAGGCTCTCCTGTTTGCCCTGCCTGTAGTGACGAAAAAGCAGAGAGAAAAGATATTTTCCGTGTAAATTCCAAAGAAGGAGCAAAAGTTCCATGAGAAGGGGGAAGACCAATGACAAAGAAGGAACGGACTCTTGAGATCATAAAACGCCTGAAAAAAGAATATCCCATGGCAGACTGCACCCTGGACTATGATCAGGCGTGGAAGCTGCTGGTCAGCGTCAGGCTGGCGGCCCAGTGTACCGACGCCCGGGTCAACGTGGTGGTGGAGGGCCTCTATGAAAAATATCCCGATGTGGATGCCCTGGCCGCCGCCCCGGTGGAGGAGATCGAGAAGATCGTAAAACCCTGCGGCCTGGGAAAAAGCAAGGCACGGGATATCAGCGCCTGTATGAAGATCCTCCGGGACCAGTATGGCGGCAGGGTGCCCGATGATTTCGACGCCCTCTTAAAGCTGCCGGGAGTGGGGAGAAAAAGTGCCAACCTGATCATGGGAGACGTGTTCGGCAAGCCTGCCATCGTCACGGACACCCATTGTATCCGGCTTGTGAACCGCATGGGGCTGGTAGATGACATCCGGGATCCGAAAAAGGTGGAGATGGCTCTGCGGAAGCTGGTGCCGCCGGAGGAGGGCAGCGACTTCTGCCACCGTCTGGTGAACCACGGAAGAGAGGTGTGTACGGCCAGGACAAAGCCTTACTGCGACCGCTGCTGCCTTCAGGACATCTGCAAAAAGAACGGCGTGTAAGATCTGCCCCCGTCCCGGGGACAAATATGGTACAACCTGCATAGGATATATCAGGCAGACATCCGGACTGCCCGATATATCCTTTTGTGCATCCGGAAAAATATGATTTTTAGCAGAGAAAGGAGTGTTTGTCCGTGAGCGGAGCAGAGAGAGTGATCGCCGTCGCAAAAGAAGAGGCCGGATATCTGGAGAAACGGTCTGCAAAAGATCTGGACAGTAAGGCCGGCAACAGCGGAAACGGCAATTACACCAAATATGCCAGAGACCTGTACCCTTCCCTTCAGGGCCAGCCATGGTGCGACATGTTCGTGGACTGGTGTTTCGTGAAAGCTTTCGGGGAAGTCAGGGCCCGGCAGATGGTGGGAGGAGGCTTCAGCGCCTACACTCCCACTTCGGCCCAGTACTACAAGGACAAAGGAATGTGGAAAAAAACCCCTCAGAAGGGAGACCAGGTATTTTTCAAAAATTCCGTCCGTATCTACCACACAGGCATCGTGGAAAAAGTTACTTCCCAAAAGATCTATACAATAGAAGGGAATACAGCCAGAGGAGGCGGCGTGGTGGCCAACGGAGGAGGCGTGTGGGAAAAATCCTATGACCGGTCCTATGAGCGCATCGCCGGATACGGGCGGCCTGACTGGAGCCTGGCCAAAGAGCCCGGATACAGAGTCGGCTGGCATGAGGATCAGAAAGGGTGGTGGTATGCGGATACGGAGAGCACTTATCTGAAATCCTGCTGGAAGATCATCAATTCCCACAAATACTACTTTAACGAAGGCGGATACGCCCTGACCGGCTGGCAGGAGATAGACGGAAAATGGTATTACTTTGAGCCCAGGAAGGGGCATCCCCTGGAGTGCGCCCTGTACACCACGGATCAGGAAGGAGTACAGACTCCGGGCACCTTCTGACAGAAGTTTAAAGATTCTTCCGATATTCTGACGGCGACATACCGGTCTGCTTCTTGAAGAGGCGGCTGAAATACAGAGGATTGTCATAGCCTACGAGAGAGGAGACCTCGGTCACATTGTACTCCGACGTGCCCAGGAGACGCTGGGCCTGCTGGATACGGAGGGAGATGATATACTGCATGGGAGTGACGCCGGTGTACTGCTTGAAACTCCGTATGAACCAGACCGTGCTCCGGTGCATGGCGGCGGCATATTCGTCGATGATGATCTCGGTATTGTAATATTCACTGAAATGACGAATAGCCGCCTCCATTTCATTTTGTACATAATCAGCCAGTCTGGGCCCCTGTTCCAGATGGCGGCTGATCAGGATAAAAAGCTGTCTCAGCATCATGGACAGCAGTTCTTCGTAATGGGGCCTGCAGGTCTGCAGCTCCAGGATCATCTCCTGAAACAGTTTCTGATACTCCGGATATTTACCGGAGTAGAACACATGTCCCGTGAGAGGGATATTGTAACTCTTTAAAATATTTCTCACTTCACTTCCCGTAAAATGAACCCAGAACACTTCTGTCTGGTCAACCCCGTAATAGACATATTTCTGAACTTCCTTGGGCTGATAGAGGACCATATGGCCTGCGGTGACCACTACATCCTCCCCGTCCAGGAAAAAATGGGCCTTTCCTCCGGCCACATAGAGAATCTGAAAATCGATGCGCCCTCTGGGACGGTAAGTAGGGAGTCTGGGCCGGGTGTACAGGCGGTAGGTGCCGCAGCTTCCCACTACCAGAGGCCTTGTCTTATCTTTAAAGTCTACCATGGAATTGTGCAGATAACCGGAATTCATGTACATGATGGAGGCTCCTTCCGTCAAAATTACATTTATATCATTTTGTGCATGGTTTGTCCAATACAGTTCATGGACGAAAAAGAAAAAAATTTTTATAATATTTACATATTAAGTCCATTATAAAACAAGCTGGGCTTAAGGTAAAGGGTATTAGGCGCTGGATGCATGCAGATTCCGGAAAAAACAGCGTTTGATGGATCAAAAATCAACAAAGAAAGGAAGGATATGATGTATAACGCCAAGAAATTAAGAAAATATTTTCCGTTTTACATGTTTCTGCTTCCGGCGATCATCCTTGTGATCCTGTTCTGCTATATGCCCATGGAGGGGCTGATCATCGCCTTTAAGGACTACAAGATGGCCAGAGGGATCGAGGGGAGTGAATGGGTGGGGCTCAAGCATTTTCAGGCACTGTTTTCGGATCCCAACTTTTACCGGGTGCTGGGCAATACTTTAAAGATCAGCATCCTGACCCTGGTGACCACATTTCCGGTGACCATCCTTTTCACCATCCTGGTCAACGAGATTGCCAGCAGGAAATTTAAAAGCGTAGTGCAGACCATCACATACATGCCCCATTTTCTTTCCTGGGTCGTTGTGGGTACGTTCGTATACCAGCTGCTGTCTCCGACCGGGGGCGTAGTCAACGGAATTCTGGTAAAGCTGGGGATTCTGGAAAAACCTCTGTATTTCATGGCCCAGAAGGACATGTTTGTGCCCATTTATCTGATCACCAATCTGTGGAAGACCACAGGATACAGCATCGTCATCTACCTGGCCACCATTTCCGGCATCGATACTACCATGTACGATGCGGCCAGCATCGACGGGGCTAACCGGTTCCACAGGATTCTGTACATCACTCTGCCGGCTATGTTTCCTACCATGTGCACCATGCTGATCCTCAATATCGGCAGCCTGGTGAGCGTAGGCTTCGACCCGGTGTTCAACCTGTACAATGATGCCACTTATCAGACGGCGGACGTGATCTCCACCTATGTATACCGAAAAGGTATGGTGGAGAGCCGGTACGATTTCTCCACCGCCATCGGCCTGTTCCAGAATGTGGTCAGCCTGGCTCTGGTGATGATCGCCAACTGGTTCGCCAGAAAGGCCAATCCCGAGTATAAGATCATCTGACATATCCCTACGGCCATGAAGGCCGACAGAAAGGAGAAAACTTATGGCACGTCAAACTGCGAAAGTGAAGATGAAGCAATCCACGGGAAGCCGTATCTTCGATATCTGCAATACCCTGTTTATGATTGCCTTCTGCATAACTATTTTTATTCCGTTCTGGGATGTGGTGGTCAGATCCTTTTCCAGAGCACAGGATATTTCCTATATGCATATCAATCTGTTTCCAAAGGTATGGACATGGGATGCCTACAAATACTGTTTCCAGGACAATGAGATCATCATGGCGTTTTTCATGTCCGTCTTAAGGACTGTCACAGGGACGGCTATTCACGCCATCGTCTGCTGTATGGCGGCTTATTCCCTGACCAGGACGGATATGCCTTTCAGGAAATTCATAACGGCCGTACTGCTGATCCCCATGTTTTTCTCGGCAGGCATGATCCCGGCTTATTTAAATATGAAGAGACTGGGACTGCTGAACAACTTTTTGGTATATGTGCTGCCGTCGGGATTTTCCATCTACAACACGATTATTATCAGAAACTATTTCTTTTCCATCGACAAGAGCATGGAGGAGGCGGCCAGCATCGACGGCGCCTCTCAGGTAAAGATCTTTACATCAATTATCATGCCCCTGTCCAAGCCTGTCATCGCCACCGTGGCTCTGTGGCAGATGGTGGGGCAGTGGAACGCATGGTTTGACAATATGGTATACTGCCGGAGGACGGCCAGTCTGACGACTCTTCAGTATCTGCTGAGAAGGATGCTGGACAGCCTGACAGCCAATACGTCTACAGCATCGGGAGTGGAGGCCATCGGCGCCCTGGTGGACACGAATCCAGACACCATCAAAGCGGCCACGACCATCCTGGTGGTGCTTCCTATCGTGGCAGTATACCCCTTCCTGCAGAAATATTTTGTTCAGGGCATCATGGTAGGCGCCGTAAAAGGATAATCAGGGGGAAAACAGATGAGAAAGATGAACCTTGGAGAGATCACGGCAGAGTTCGGACCGGGAAAAGGCAATCCCAGAAACAGCGAGGGCGCCTTCCTGACTCTCAGGGACAACCGGATCCTGTTCGTCTACTGCAGGTTTAAAGGAGATAATCCGGCAGACTGGATCCCGGCAGACCTGTGGGGAGTGGTGTCCGCAGACGGAGGACGTACCTTTGGAGAGGGCAGGGTTCTTCTGACCTGTGAGGAAGAGGGGGCGGAGAATATCATGTGCCCCTCTCTCATGAGGATGGATAACGGGGATATGGGGCTTTTCTACCTGGCCAGGCTTACATACACCAGAATTGGGATGTTTCTGCGCAGATCCGCCGATGAGGGACTGACCTGGAGCGAAAGAGTGCTGTGTACTCCTCAAGAGGGGTTCTTCGTGGTCAATAATGACAGGGTGACAAGGCTTTCCAGCGGCAGGATCCTGATCCCGGCGGCCTGCCACAGAGCGGGAGAAAAAAGAGGTCCGGTCCAAAGGGATGGGACAGGACCAAAAAACGGAGAAGACTTTTTTTTCGACAGCCGTTCCGAGGCAGTATTCTTTTATTCTGACGACGACGGAAACACCTGGCAGGCGGCAGAGGGAAAATGCTGTATACCGGTTATGAGAAACTGCAGCACCGGGCTGCAGGAGCCGGGGGTTATGGAGCTGAGTCCGGGGGTGCTGTGGGGATATGCCAGGACTGATCTGGGAAGACAGTACGAGATGTTTTCCATGGACAACGGAAACACGTGGACCGGAGCAGGGCCCTCCCGGTTCACAGCTCCCAACAGCCCTCTGAGCATGAAAAGAGGGCCGGAGGGATCTGTTTACGCAGTGTGGAATCCTGTTCCCGAATACAATGGACGGGAAAAAAAGACAGAAATTTTTACCGGCGGGCGAACCCCTCTTGTTCTGGCCGTGAGTCGGGACAACGGGCAGACCTTTACGAAGGAGGCGGCCTTTGAGACGGAAGAAGACCATGGGTACTGTTACTGCGCTATCCATTTTCTGGAGGACGGACTTCTGCTGGCCTACAACGGAGGAGGCCCGGAGGACAAAAGCTGCCTGTCCAGGATAAAGATCCGCCGCATCCCCTGGAGAGAACTGGAGAAGCTCTAAGGAAAGGAAAAGGAACCGATGATCAGGAGCCGGCGGGAAAGCCGGCAGTGAAGCTACGGGGACGGACATGTCCATCCGTAAGAAGGAGAATGAAAAAATGATGAAGAAAACGATAAAAAAGACGATACCGTTTATACTGTGCGGGACCATGGCCATGGCAGGCTGCTCCGGTCCTTCGGGAACCGGATCTCAGGGAGGGGGAGGCGGGGAGCCGGATCCCGACAAGACTTATGATATCAGCTATACCGGACAGTGGTGCTACTCGGACTATGAGGACGGCTCTTTTGCGGAGAAAATGATCGAGGATGCCTTAAACATCAATATTACGGTCGAGAAGGCAGAGACATCGGATACCATCGATCTTCTGCTGGCATCGGGAGAGATGCCGGACTGTATGTGGACAGAGTCCAAGACACCCAACTGGATGCAGGAGCAGGAACTGATCCGGACCATACCCAGGGATATGGTGGAGAAATACTGTCCTCAGCTGATCCAGTACTATGAAGAGAATCCTCTAATCTACAAGATGGTGCTGAATCCGGAAAACGAAGACGAATTCATCTACCTGGCAGGCCTGACCTTCCAGTTTGTGGACTACTATCTTCCGGGAGACTGCTACCGCTACGACTGGATCGAGAATTTGGGCCTGGATCCTGGGGTCGGCGTGGAGCAGGTATCCGACAGGATCTATGTGGCCGACAACGGCATCGAACTGAGCAAATTTGTGGAGATCATGGATGCATTCGTCAACAGGGATCCCGACGGAAACGGCAAGAACGATACGCTTGGGGCGGCGGCTCCGGACTGGGGCATCGGCCAGATCGGCCAGTTTTATTCAGCCTACGGCTTTGCCAGAGAGACAAACGATGTAAACGGCAGAGCGGAACAGAGCTATGCCACTGAAGAATATAAAGAATTTTTAAAAGGATTTCATGAACTGTATGAAAAAAACCTTCTTGATCCGGAGATCATAAGCTCTGACCGGACCCTGGCATGGGACAAGGTAAATACAGGAGCCGTGGGATACTGGCTCACTTCCACCAATACGCTGAACAGCTGGGCAGTGGATCGTCCGCCTCTCACCCTTCTGGACAGAGATCCGGATGCCAGGATCCTGGTGACTCCGGGTCTGAGACCTGACGGAGGAGAAGTCATGGCCACAGTCAATCCGACTCCCGCTTATGGACGTTTCTTTATCAACGCCAATGTGGACGACGAGAAGCTGGCCAAGATCCTGGAATTTTTCAATTACTCTATCTTCGGAAACGGAGACAGGGACATTATGGCCAGTCTGTTCTATGGAGAGAAGGACGCAGACTGGAAATGGGATGAGGCAGGAGAGAAGCCGGTGAAGATAAACAAGCTGAACTCCGGCGATAAGGGAACCTGGAGCTTCAGCCAGTTCGGACAGACTGAGGAGGTGACCAGCTGGATCGGCGAGGAAGAACTGTTCATGACAGGAAGCAGGTACTGGGCGGCAGGAGACGACGGCATCTGGCTGAAGTGGCAGCACAGGCCTTATAAAGTGGACCTGGCCAACGAGACAGAATATGAGCAGATCTTCCAAGAGATCAAGGGAGACCTGGATGCCTATGTGTCCAATTACCGGACTCAGGCCATCCTGGGGCAGGTGGACGTGGACGCCACCTGGAGCGACTATCAGGCAGAGCTGGATCGTCTGGGATATAACCGGATGATGGACGAGCTGGAGAAGATTCCGTCTATCGAGGAGATGATCCAGGAGTACAATAAGTAGAGGAATTATCAGGAAAGAAAAGAAAACAGCGTCAGAACCGCCGGAATGACAGGCGGTTCTGACGCTGTTTTTCGTGTTACGGAAAGAGGCCGGGGCTGTTCCACGGAGCCTGCATCCTGCAGAAATCATTATCCAGTTATGGCCGCTGAAACAGGAACAGGATAAGATAGAGGAAGCAGGAATGCAGCGACAAAAGATAAGGAGAACGAGAGGATGAGCATGTATGGATATGCCCGGGTCAGCACAAAGGAACAGAGAGAAGACCGACAGCTGATGGCTCTGACAGAAATGCGGCTGTCTTTGGAAAATATCTATGTGGACAAGCAGTCAGGCAAAGATTTTGAGCGGCCCATGTACAGGCGACTCATAAAAAAACTGAAAGAAGAGGATCTGCTGTATATCAAGAGCATCGACCGTCTGGGTCGCAACTATGAGGAGATCCTGGAGCAGTGGAGACTGCTGACCAGAGAGAAGAAGGTGGATATCGTGGTTCTGGATATGCCCCTTTTGGACACCCGGAGAGGGAAGGATCTGATGGGCACGTTCCTCAGCGATATCGTGCTGCAGGTTCTGTCCTTTGTGGCAGAAAACGAGCGGAAAAATATCAGGGAGAGACAGAGGGAAGGCATCGAGGCCGCCCGTCAGCGGGGAGTCCGGTTCGGCAGGCCCCGGAAACCGCTGCCGGAAAACTTCGATCAGCTGAGCCAGAGCTGGCTGGAAGGGGAAATCACGGGAAAACAGGCAGCAGACCTGTGCGGGATGCCGCTGACGTCGTTCCGGAGGAAGAGCCGTGAGAAGAACAGATGTGAAGGGGGGTGAGAAGAAGGAGGGCGAAAAAGAAAAAAGGACCAAAAAGTAAAAAAAGAGCCAAAAATAAAAGATCAAAATGTATAGGTTTTGGTACACCATTTGTCAAGATAGATTTTTATCCATTCCTTCTTAATATCGCCATATTTTCTATAAACTTTAGCTTTTTCTTATGAATTTTCACCTGACAGCCAAGTGTACCAAAACCTATAGTTTTTGGTAGAGAGGAGGAGTCAGGATGCCGTCTGATACCGCATGCCGGACGATCCGCCAGTACAGCAGCGAACCTGTTTCCGGCGAGGATATGAGGAAACTTCAGGCGATTGCGGATGATTACTGTAAAGTAAAAAATTACATTTACAGTCGTTACGGCGGAATTTCCGGTCTTCCAAAACTCTACCCGGGCTATACAATCCAGAATGAGATGACCAAAAGCGGTCTGCGGGAGTCTCTGAATCTGCCGTCCGTATATTTTTATCTGGCTCTCTTTGACGCTCTGGGAGATATCAAAAGCCAGTGGACCAGGACGAAAACCAAAATATCGGATCTGATCGGCAAAAACCAGGAGCTGTCCCCGGAGGAAAAGCACTATCTCCGTTTTCTTATAAAAGCCAGTCCTGCATTTGCGGCAGTACTGAATCAGAAAGAATTTCAGCTCCCGGAGGAGATGGACAGAAAATATCAGGAGCTTGCCGCCTCTGTGGACACAGAAAAAATGCACCGCTATGTATGTAGGCAGGTAAGAAAATATCACAGGAAGCAGCATACGGAGAAGGCATCTGGTTTTTTCGTCTCACACAAGGCATACCGCTATGAGGATCATGGAATCTATCTTGCGGTAAAAGAGAAGAGAAAAAGGGTTTTTATTCCATTAACCGACAGCAATCAGTACACCAGCCAGATTTATATCATGCTGTTCCCGGAAAAGGAAAGCATCGAGATCCGGGTTCCTGTCAATGTGGCCGTAAAGAGCCATGAAGATTACACTAATGAGACAGGGATCGCCATGGGTATGTTCACCATGGTAACTACTGACCGGGGAAACCGTTACGGAGAGGATCTGGGAAAATACCAGACAGAGTACGCTCAATGGATCCGCAGTCAGACACAAAGTTACCAAAAGAACAGAGAACACAATCCGGGAAGAAAGAAGTACAACGCTAAAAAACAGCGGCTTACCCAGCAGATGCACAGCTATATCAACCATGAGCTGAACCGGTTTCTGCAGACAGAAA
>Ga0137306_102413_pt1 | contig 15703 bp, 14 predicted proteins | sample Inofroosms_March_FD_97187 | JGI IMG/M metagenome (GOLD analysis project Ga0137306, IMG submission 97187) | Mouse cecal microbial communities from Vienna, Austria - N-Acetylneuraminic and N-Acetylglucosamine D2O microcosms_March | ecosystem: Host-associated > Mammals > Digestive system > Large...
ATTAAAAAAATGATTGAGACTATTATTAGTTTGGAATAGTCAGTGTCTGAGGTAGTGTAAAATAGTTTGTGTTTTTGGTAAAAAATGCTTCCTTTTTGGTAAGAATTAAGATATGACAATTCTTATGGAAAAGGAGTATTTTTATGGCAGTTGCTAAGGAGCAAATTCGACAAATTATCTCACAAAATAACATTAACAACGTAGCAGATGTGTATTCTCTTCTTAAAGAAAGTTTCAAAGATATCCTCCAGGAACTTATGGAAGCAGAACGCGATGCTGCCCTCGGCTATGAGTAAAATCAAAAGGGTAATCTTCTGACAGATAACAAAAGAAATGGTCATTCACCCAAAACACTCAAAAGCCAATACGGAGAATTTCAAATTGATGTCCCACGGGATCGAAACGGAGAATTCGAACCAAAGCTTATCCCTAAATACCAAAGAGACATTTCTGAAATCGAAGAAAAAGTGATCTCACTTTATGCAAGAGGAATGAGTACACGTGATATTCATGATCAGATCAATGACCTGTATGGGATTGAAGTATCCGCTGAAATGGTCAGCAAGATCACAGATAAAATCCTGCCCCAGGTAAAAGAATGGCAGTCCCGCCCTTTAAATCCAATCTATCCTTTTATATTCATGGACTTCATCCACTATAAAGTGCGAGAGGATGGAGGGATCCTGAACTGCGCTGCATATGTTGTGCTTGGTGTTACGCTGGATGGATACAAGGATATCCTGAGCATCACAGTCGGTGCAAATGAAACCAGCAAGTTCTGGCTTGGCATGTTAAATGACCTGAAAAACCGGGGCGCAAAAGACGTATTTTTTTCTGCGTAGACGGACTTCCCGGCTTTAAGGACGCAATACAGGCTGCTTATCCACAGGCAGAGATCCAGCGGTGCGTGATCCATATGCTGCGGAATTCTTTCAAATATATCAACTACAATGACTTGAAGAAATTTTCCGCAGAATTTAAAGTAGTGTACCATGCCCCAACGGAATCAGCCGCTCTTTGTGAATTGGAATCCGTAAAAGAACGATGGGGGAAAAAGTATCCTTATGCCATTAGTAATTGGGAAAATAACTGGGAAGATGTAAGCTCATTTTTTCAATTTTCAGATGATATCAGACGGATTATGTACCACCAACATCATAGAAGGAGTAAACTGCCAATATCGAAAAGTCACAAAAACGAAAAGCGTATTTCCAAGCGATACATCCTTTGAAAAAATGTTATATCTGGCCAGTGAGAATGTAGTGAAGAAATGGACGCAGAGATATCGGAACTGGGATCAGGTATTGAATCAATTGATCGTCCTGTATGGCGAGAGGATAACCGATTACCTGTAAGACAAACGGCGGGATGGCGTCATCACGACCTGCCATCCCACCCTTATTCCATCGGCATCTGTATTATTGCCAGAAACCCCCAATCTTATTCCGGAGACCGGGTGTGGGCAAGAGCCCACGAATAAAAGCAATCAATACAGAGCCTTAATAATTGTGCAAAAAATTACAAAAAACAGTATAACTTTACTGGAAATAGTTATACTATAAATACAAAGAAATATTCGACAAAAAAATTGACAACACAAAAGATGTAAAACTGACAAATATTCCCTTATATAGTAAGCGTCAAATAAGATAGTGGATAGAAAAATAACCACCACCCCTCTATACTGAAAGGGCAGTGGTTATCGACAACGTTCTTGTACCATGGGATCCCGTGGCAGATAGTCATCCAGATATTCCGGGGTTTCAAGGAATGTATTTTCACGTAGATAATAGCGGAGTAATTCAACAACATCAGAAGAAATAGGTACTTCCCTTGTTTTATTACCTTTACCATGAAGCCCGATTTTTGACGTTTTGCCAAACGTAATATCCCTTACATACAAATCACACATTTCCTGTGCACTGGCTCCAGAATCATACAAAAGTGAAAGGAGTACCATGTCACGGCTTCCAGACTTTCTATTACATTGAGGAATATGCAATAATAATTTTATCTCTTCTCCAGTAAAATACGGAATGCGCTTAAAAGACTGTTAATGCAGATAATCAAGGATTGAAACTTCCTGATGCTGGAAACGGCATCGGAACCATGTGCGCAGATCTGCCAAGGCGCAGATCCATTCACTAGGCTCTACAAGATAAGTCATAGTTTCTGTACGGCGGTAGGATGACCTGTAATTTGCATAAGAGCAAAGGACTATGTAATAAAAAAGAAAAGAGCCTCCGTTTGTACGGATGCCCTTGTTAGTGATTAATGACCGTATGAAATCTCTGTAGATTCTGCAGTGTGGAAGTTCTACGATTTGTTTCAGTTCAATTGATATTCCATGATAATTCCTTTCTTTGAATTGTGAAACAGCCCTATGATTTTGCTGAATTGTATTGACAAAATATAGATATGATGTTAATATTTGAATAAATTTATTGATGTACATCTATTTTTTTTACTCATTCTGATAATATCAGAAATAGTATTAGTAAAATAACAGTAATATGAGTAGGAGAGGAATGATTAGAATGAAAAGAAGAGAACGTGTAATATCAGCAATAAAAAATGAGCCTGTAGATGGAATACCGTCTAGTTTTTCGCTTCATTTTCCAAAAGGATATGAATATGGTGATCAAGGTGTAGCTGCACATCTGGACTTTTATAAAAAAACTAATACAGATATATATAAAATTATGAATGAAAATTTATTGCCGTATTGCGAAGGAATTCATTGCGGAAATGATTGGAAACATATTCCTGCATTTTCAAAAAAAGACACGTGGATAACCAGACAGATTGACATGGTAAAGGGAATATTGGAAAAGAGTGATTCTGATAGATTTACTATGGGGACTCTTCATGGAGTGGTTGCGTCAAGCTTACATCTGATAGAAAAAACATATGGTTATGATATGGGAAGATTAGTGATGCCTGAACATTTAAGACAGAATAAAATTGCAGTTAGTGATGTATATAAAAGAGTTGCAGATATTTTGTGCGTTTTGGCTGAGGAGTATATGAAGGCAGGCGTTGATGCTATATATTATGCTGCGCTTGGCGGAGAATTCAGATATTATACAGATGAAGAGTTTGCAGAGTATATAGAACCGTTGGATAAGCAGGTTATGACGGCAATTCGTGAAAACGGAGGATATTGTTTTTTACATATTTGTAAGGACAGATTGAATATGAAGCGTTATGAAGGATATAACAAATATGCAGATGTTGTTAACTGGGGAGTGTATGAGGTTCCATTTTCTATAGAAGAAGGAAAGAAGCTTTTTCCAGGAACCACCATCATGGGAGGCCTGGCAAACAGAAGTGGTATATTAGTTGAAGGAACAGAAGCGGAGATACAACAGGCGGTAAAAAGCATCATTAGAAGTACTGGAAAAACGGGATTTATATTAGGTGCGGATTGCACACTTCCTACAGAAATTGAGTATTGGAGAGTAAAAGCTGCTGCAACCGCAGCTAGAGAATAAGGAGGGGCTTTTATGTCATATAGATTAGCAGCGGACGTTGGGGGTACTTTTACAGACATAGTACTATTAAATGATGCTACAGGCGTTTATGAAACGACAAAGGTATTGACAACTCCCGAAGCATTAGAGAAAGGAATATTAAAAGGATTCGATGAGCTGGCGGGAGATAAATATGCAGAGGTCACGAGCATTGTTCATGGAACAACGTCCGGTTTAAATTCGGTCATTGAAAGAAGAGGTGCACATTGTGCTCTTGTAACAACCAAGGGTTTTCGTGATGTGTATGAAATTGCAAGAGCTAATCGTCCTGAAATTTATAATATTCATTATCATAAACCAGAACCTTTAATTCCAAGAAAAGATATATATGAAGTTGATGAAAGAACTTCATTTGATGGAACGATAGAAAAAAGAGTTACAAAGGAGATAATGCAAGAAGTCATTGATAAATTGCGTGGAAATTATGATTCGGTTGCAGTATGCCTGATTAATAGTTATGCGAATACAGAAAATGAAAAAGAAGTTTGCAGAATTCTGGAAAAAGAATTGGATGAAAATACAATTATTACCGCATCCTATGAAATTGCAAAAGAATCCAGAGAATATGAAAGAGTCAGTACATCCGCATTAAATGCTTATGTAGCACCAAGTACAAGGAGACATGTATATGCATTGTCAGATGAATTGAAAAAAAGAGGATTTACAGGAACCCTGTATATGATGCAGTCAAGCGGCGGTGTAATTCGCGCCGAGCTGGCAGCTTCGAAAGCAGTATATACACTTATGTCTGGTCCTGTAGGAGGAGCAATTGGAGCAAGTGTAATCAATCGTGACAATATTATTGGATTTGATATTGGCGGAACAAGCTTTGATGTTAGTATCGTAGTAAATAATCGCATAGAAACAACTGTAGAAGCAGAAATTGAAGGATTCCCTGTACTTGCTCCGACAGTAAACGTATTTAGTATCGGAGCTGGCGGCGGAAGCATTGCATGGAATGAAGCCGGAGGAATGAGAGTAGGGCCGAAAAGTGCAGGAGCTGTTCCTGGGCCGGTATGTTACAACAGGGGAGGAAAGCAGCCTACATTAACAGATGCCAATCTGGTGCTGGGTCATATGTCTCCAAAGCATTTCCTTGGCGGAAGAATGAAAATGAATGAAGAAAAAACATATGAAGCATTTGAATTCTATGGCAACCAATTTGATCTCGATAAGATTACTGCTGCTGAAGGAGTATGTGAAATTGCAAATCATAAAATGGCTGATGCTATACGAGAATTAACCGTGAAGAGAGGCATTGATCCGAGAAAATTTTCTATACTTGCATTTGGAGGAGCCGGACCTATGCACGCAGCTTTAATTGCTGAGATGCTTGATATTAAGGAAGTAATTGTACCAGCTAATCCGGGAGTGTTTTCAGCGTGGGGAATGTTACATGCGGATATTCGGCATGATACAGGAAAAACAAAAGTTAGCTTATTAAATGATTTACAGGAAGAAGATTTTCACAGAAATTTTGATGAATTACAAGAAGAGCTTGATGAAGTATTAAAAAAAGAAGGAATACAGGGAAAAGAAAAGAAATATCTCTGCACTCTTGACATGAGATATTTTGGACAAGAATATACAATTTCTGTAGAGATTCCGGATGAGACAATATTTAATAAAGCTCAGATTGAGGAGGATTACAGTAAAATTTATGAGAGATTATATGGACATCATTCTTCTGAAAATATTATTGAAATAGTAAATTACCGAATGACTGTTTTAGTACCGGTAAATAAAGTGTCTGCACCGCAACGTACCAGCGATTTGCCGGCAAAAGCGTTGGAGCAGATCCAGGGATATTTTGAAAGCAAGAAATACGATATTGATATATATAAGAGAGAATGTCTGGTGACAGGAAGTGAAATTCATGGACCGGCAATTGTTGTTGAACTTACTTCTACAACAATAGTTCCTCCAGGATGGAAACTTTGGGTAGATGAATCAGATAGTATGATTATGACAAACGGGGAGGAATAGAAGATGGAAGATAAGATTAATCCTATTGTAGTTGAGATAATCCGTAATGCAGTTAATTCTGCAGCAAGAGAAATGAATAACTGTCTGATCAAAAGCGCATTCGGGCCGGGAATATATGAGATGAAAGACTGTAGTGTCGGCATCTTTGACAAAGATGCAAAATTGCTGGGCCAGTCTTCAGGACTCCCCATATTTCTGGGAAATCTGGAAATCTGTATTCAAATAGTTACAGAAAAAATAGGAATTGATGGGTATAAAAAAGGTGATGTCTTTGTTATGAATGATCCATATCTTCAGGGAACACATGCTGCAGATATTACCGTATTTTCTCCTATTTTTTATAACGGAAAATTAGAAGGCTTTTCAGCAGTGCGTGCTGCAATGCAAGATATGGGAGGTAAAAATCCTATGGGATGTGCAGACAGCACAGAAGTTTATCAGGAAGGCCTGCGAATTCCGCCTGTCAGGTTATGTGTAGAAGGAGAAATTAATGATGATGTTATGGATTTGCTTGCAATAAACTGCAGATATCATTCGATGATGCGAGGAGATTTAAATGCATGTATATCTTCCTGTTATACCGGAGAAATTAGAATGGGAGAGCTTTTTTTCTGCTATGGAACAGAAACTGTACAAAAGGCTGCTCTGGAGATCTTCAGACAGTCAGAACAGATGGACCGGCAGGCAGTAGCAGCAATACCTGATGGAGAATACTTAGCAGAAGGTTGTCTGGATAATGATGGTATTACTGAAGAAGAGCGTCCGGTGAAAGTTAAGGTAATCATAAAAGGTGATGAAATGACTATAGATCTATCCGGAAGTGCCAAAATGGGAGTCGGACCAATTAACTGTGGAGAGGCGCAGACAATTGCAGCATGCCGTGTAGGATATAAAGAACTCATTAATCCAGAAAAACAAGTGTCTGGAGGAACTTTTCGCAACCTAAAAGTGATTGTAGAAAAAGGCAGTTTTCTGGCGGCTGAGGAACCGGCACCTTGCGGATGGTATTTTACAGGACTTGGTTTACTAATTGATCTGATTGTTAAAGCATTGGCTCCTGTAATGCCTGAACATGCTGCTGCCGCACATTATGGTGATTCAAATGTTATTCAATTCAGCGGATATGACAGTACTCGTAAGAAACAATTTGTAATCTGTGAAGCAACGGCAGGAGGATGGGGTGCATTTAAAGGGAGCGATGGCCAGAACGGGATGATAAATGTTGTAAACGGAGATTTAAAAAACTGGGGAACAGAGTTTATTGAAAGTAAGTATCCTCTTAGAATTTTATCTTATAAGATTCGTCCGGATTCGGAAGGAGCAGGAAAATACAGAGGAGGTATGGGGCTGGAACGGACATATCGCATTGAATCAGAGAATGATTGTTATCTGATGCTGTGGGTAGAACGCTCTAAAACAACTGCATGGGGATTAAATGGAGGTTTGGCAGCTAAAGCACCTGATGTTGTCGTGAATCCCGGTACCGCAGAAGAAAAGCATTATCTAAAAACAACGATGCTTCCAGTTAAAAAAGGTGATGTTGTAAGAATAAGTACTGGCGGAGGAGGTGGATATGGAAAACCGGAGGAAAGAAGTGAAGAAGCTTTAAAACAAGATATTGAAAATGGCTATTTGACACTGGATCACGCAGAAAAAATCTATCATTACAAACAATAGGAGGAAAGAGAATGAAAAAGAATTTTAGAAGAATGTTAGCAGTATGTATTATTTTGGCTATGATTTTCGCTCTGAGTGCATGTGGTAAATCGGAAGATAAAAAAGAAGAAACCGATAAGAACGTATCCATTAGTGAAGAAGATAAAACATTTTCAGTTGCACTGGGCGTAATGCCGGCCGATTTTGATCCGACTAATTTAGTAGGTGCTGGTGATATGAACGCATCTAGAACATGTTATGAGCCGCTTGTTGAAGAAATCCGCGGAACAACAGAGTTACAACCCTGGCTTGCAGAAAGCTACGAAGTACCAAATGCTAAAACATACATTTTTAAACTTCGGGAAGGTGTAAAATTTGCAGATGGAACGGATTTGAATGCAGAAGCAGTTGTATATTCTTATGAGCGTACGATGGCATTCGTCAATCCGGTTTCTACACTGGTTCAGGAAATTGAGAGTGTCGAGGCAACGGATGATATGACTGTGACGATTAAGTTGAAAAGTGATAATTCTGGATTCCTGTATAACGTAGCAAAGGTAGGTATCATTTCTCCGACATGGTGTAAAGAAAATGAAAAAGATGGAGATTGGGCACAGGATTATTGTACAAGAAATTCTTGCGGCACAGGTGCCTATCAAATCTCAGGATATGAAGAGGATCAGTATTATACTATGGAAAAATTTGAAGATTATTGGGGAGGATGGAAGGATAATCAGATTGATACCATTCAGACATTAATTGTAAAAGATAATGCAACTCAGATTCAGATGTTGAATTCAGGAGAAGTTGATAAATTACAAATTCCGATTACTGAAAATCTGGATATTCTTGAAGCGAACGAAAAAATAGATGTTTTAACAGAACAGTCATTGCAGACAAATATCTTTACATTTAATACACAAAAAGCTCCTTTTGATAATCTGTTGGTACGTCAGGCAGTTACTCTGGCAATGGATTATGAAGGTGTAAAGGATAATGTATATAATGGAAAAGCAACTGTACCAAGTGGATTTATGCCAGCAAAATTTACAGATCATGATAATAGTATTCCACAACAGGAACAGAATCTGGAAAAAGCAAAAGAATTAATGAAACAATCAGGCGCCGGAGAGTGTACAGTTTCCGTCCACCTTTGTGAAGGCAGTGATGATCAGGTTCAGATGGCACAGATTTTACAGGCAAATCTTGCAGAAATTGGCATCACGCTTGAAATAAAAGTAATGCCGTGGCTTTCTCTGGTAGAGGAAAATGCATCTCCGGATACAGCACCTGAAATGTCAGCGTTGAATATGGGCGCATTTACCGGCGATTCTGTTTTCTTCCTGAAACAGAACTTCCACAGTATGTACAGTGGTCAGCCATACAATTGGAGTTTTTACGAAAATCCAGATTTTGATGAAGCAATTGACAAGGCTGCAGCAACTGTCGATGAAGCTGAAAAACAGGAGTATTTAAATACAGCACAGAAAATTCTGGTTGATAACTGTGCAGCTCTTTATATCATCTCACCTGATTCAGTGGAGGCAATTAATAATAAGTATCAGGGCTTTAAGATTCATCCGTTAGATTATTACTATTCTATTCGTTTTTATCAATTAACGATTGCAGAATAGATATCAATCGTCCGGAAGATTAGGGGGAAGTTTATGGCTAAATTTTTAGCAAAAAGATTTTTATCTTTAATATTTGTCGTAATAGGAATTACTTTGATTGTATTTTTTGCGACGCATTGTCTTCCGGCTGATCCGGCGCGGGCGGCGGCAGGGCCGTCCGCGTCAAAGGAACAGGTTGAAGAGAAAAGAGCGGAACTGGGATTAGACAAACCTGTTTACGAGCAGTACATAAGTTATATGAAAGGTCTGCTGCACTTTGATATGGGAAAATCATATAAGAGTAAACAGCCGGTTACAAAAGAAATATCTACCAGATTAGCAGCAACAATGGAGCTTACGATATCGTCTTTAGTGATTTTTTTCATACTTGCACTTTTGCTTGGAAGCATTGCAGCCTTAAAAAGAAATAAACTTGTTGATCATATGATCCGATTTTTCTCTGTGGCGAGTATGGCGGTTCCTCCTTATTGGCTTGCTTTGATACTGCAGTATGTATTTTATTTTAAAGCTTCATTAATGCCTGCCGGATATCGCCTGCCCGTCGGAGTAGCAGGGCCGGATACAATAACAGGATTTTATTTGCTGGATAGTGCATTGCAGGGTAATTGGGAATTGTTTTTCCTTTCTGGTAAACATCTGGTATTGCCGGTATTAAGTCTTGTGATTGGTTATTGCGGGATTACAACCCGAATGATGAGAACTCAGCTTTTACAAGAATTGCGTCAGGATTATATTCGAACGGCAAGATCGAAAGGATTATTAGAACGTCCTGTTATTTTAAGACATGCTATGAAGAATGCTATTTCTCCGATATTAACAATGCTTGGTATGCAGGCAGGCGGAATGATTGGAGGAACTGTATTGATAGAAAAGATTTTTAGCTGGCCAGGACTTGGTTCTTATGCCCTGGAATCAATTTTGTCTATGGATTTACTTGTGATAGCAGGAATAACAATGGTAATGGCTATTATATTTATACTGATAAATTTGATCGTTGATATTTCCTATATTCTCATAGATCCGAGAGTGAGGTTGTCGTGATGAAAACAATAAAAAAATATTTTTTCAGAGATATCCCTTCTGCTATGGGAACTATTATTTCCCTGGGAATTATCTTATTTATGATAATAGGACCAGCAGCTACAAAATATGATCCTTTGGAAGTGGATATGGGAGCAAAATTAGTTGCACCAGGAGCATCGCATATATTTGGAACAGATGAAATGGGAAGAGACCTGTTTTCAAGACTTGCTTATGGATCATGGTATTCTATGGGGACAGCATTAGCTGTAGTTCTTCTTGCGGCGGCTTTTGGTATTGTTGCAGGCGGTATTGCCGGGTATGCAGGTGGGGGGGTTTACAATGTGCTTATGCGAATTTGTGATGTGTTTTTATCATTTCCTCAAATTTTTCTGGCAATGATTATTGCTGCTGCGATTGGCGCAGGAATTGGACCGACAATTTTTGCGTTAGCAGTATCCTGGTGGCCTAATTATGCCAGAATGGTTCGTGGAATGGTTATTGTAATTAAAGAAAAATTATATGTTGAATCGGCTAAATCTATAGGAATGCATCCAGTTAGAATTATCTTTAGAATTATTATTCCACAGACAATGTCTATGGTTATTCCACAAATTACAATGGGAATCGGCAATGCATTGATAGCAGCTTCAGGATTTTCATTTATAGGCCTGGGTGCACAGATGCCGACACCGGAATGGGGAGCTATGATATCACAGGGAAGCAGATATGTTTTTAACGCCCCGTATTATGTAGTAATTCCTGGAATTTTCATTTTTCTTTCTGTGCTGGGGTTCAGTTTATTAGGAGATTCTTTGCAGGAAGCAACAAATCCTGAACTAAAAAATATATAGATATAAGGAGAGTAACTTATGAGTATTCCTGAAAGATTCGAACGGGTAAGAGTCGAAATGGAAAAAAGACAAGCAGATTGCCTTGTGGTTTCTCCGTCTTCTGATTTGCGGTATTTAACTGGATTTTGTGGGATTTCACTTGAAAGGCCTGTTTTGCTTATTTTAACAATGAAAAGAGCATGGTTCATTGCACCAGAATTTGAAAAAGAGAATTTGTCTTTACAATTAAAAGAGTCTGCTATTATTGTTGGATGGAAAGAGTCTGAAAATCCGTATAAAAAAACAAAAAAGATTTTAATAGAAGAAGATATTCAAAAGATTCTGGTGAATAACCAAATGCCTGCAATTATGGTTTATCACTTACGTAATATATTTTCTGAGCAAAATATAATCCCGGCAGGAGGTTTGCTCAGTGATATTAGAGCAATAAAAAATGAAGAAGAGTATGAATATCTGAAAAATGCACAAAAATTATCTGGAAATGCGTTGATTAGACTAATCAATGAAGGAATATGCGGAAAAACCGAATTAGAAACCGGAAGAATTTTAAGAGAATATCTATGTCAGGAAGGCTTGGAGTGCAGTGGAACTCCTTTGGTTGCAGCGGGAAAAAATGGTGCTCTTCCTCATCATAGCGCGGATCATACCATAATATGCGAAGGAGATTCTGTCATTATTGATTTTGGGGGATGTTATCAAGGATATTATGCAGATATTACAAGAACGGTTGCGGTTGGTAATGTGCAAAATGAGTTTAAAAAAATATATGATATTGTGAGACGGGCTAATGAATACGCGGCAAAACATGCAAAACCCGGAATGACTGGAGAAGAATTGGATATGATTGCTCGAAATATCATTGAACAGGAAGGATATGGAGTATATTTTACACATCGTCTTGGTCATGGAATAGGACTGGATATCCACGAAGAGCCTTATCTAGTGAAAGGAAATAATTCGTCTCTTCGTGATGGAAATGTTTTCTCTAACGAACCGGGTATCTATCTTCCGGGTAAATTTGGAATTCGTCTGGAAGATGTGCTATTTCTTCGGAAAGACGGTGCTGAATGTCTGACCGATTTGCCACATGATATTTTAATATCAAAATAGGAGAGGGGTGAGAAAATGGGAAAAGAAATACTCAGAGTAGAAAATCTGGTAACAGAATTCTGGGGAGAATCACATCCGGTAAAAGCAGTAGACGGAATTTCTTTCTGCATTAATGAAGGCGAAGTGCTGGGGATTGTAGGAGAATCTGGTTGTGGAAAAAGTGTAACATCTATGTCTGTTATGCGTTTGATACCTGAACGCGCAGGAGGTGTTACAGAAGGAACAATCACGTTTGCCGGAAACGATATATTGACAATGAGCAAGAAAGATTTTTCTAAAATAGAAGGAAAAGAACTGACAATGATATTTCAAGAACCATTGTCATCCCTGAATCCACTATTAACATGTGGATTTCAAATAGTAGAATCTTTACGGTATCACGAAAAGATCAGTAAAAAGGATGCATGGAAACGTGCGGTGGAACTCCTAGATATGGTCGGAATTCCGATGCCCAAGAAGCGTGCAAAGGAATATCCACATCAGCTTTCCGGCGGGATGCGTCAAAGGGTGATGATTGCAATGGCGATAGCGGGAAATCCAAGATTATTAATTGCAGATGAGCCAACGACGGCATTGGATGTTACAATTCAGGCACAGATATTGGATATACTGAAAAGACTGCAAAAAGAAAGAAATATGGCAATGATGTTTATTACTCATGATATGGGAGTTATTGCAGAAATGTCTGATCGTGTTATTGTAATGTATGCGGGAAATATTGTAGAAGAGGCTCCTGTTAAACAGTTTTTCAAAGATCCGCTGCATCCTTATACCAGAGGGCTTTTGAGAGCAATTCCAAGACCTGATAAAAAGCAGGAACGCTTATTTATGATAGAGGGAACAGTACCAGGGTTAGGCGATCAGTATAAAATAAGAGGATGTAAATTCTGTGACAGATGTAAAAGTGCACTTCCGGTATGTAAAGAAAAAAGACCAGACATGAAAGATATGGGAAACGGACAAAGGACTGCATGCTGGCTTTATTCGCAAACATAATGATTGGTATCTGTTAAGAGAGGAGAAAGAAAATGGAACTACTTTTTGATATATGTCATGTCTCTAAATATTATTCTGCAAAGTCAGGAGCATTTTCTTTGGATCATCGGGTAGTAAAGGCGGTAGATGATATTAGTTTTCAGATTTATAAAGGAGAAACGATTGGCATTGTGGGTGAGTCTGGGTGCGGAAAGACAACGCTCGGAAAACTAATCCTGCATTTGTTTGAACCAACGACTGGAGAAGTATTATTTCAAGGACAGGACATTCTAAAGTTAAAAGGAAAAGGGCTTCGGAAGTTTAGAAAACATGCGCAAATTGTTTATCAGGATCCGTATACCTCTTTAAATCCGAGGATGAAAATTGGTGATATTATTGGTGAACCATTAAAAATACAAAAATTAGGAAATAAAGACGAGATTAAAGAAAAAGCGTATGAAATGCTGAAAGTAGTAGGTCTTGCAAAAGATTTTTATACAAAGTATCCTTTTGAATGTTCCGGAGGACAACGGCAGAGAGTAGGAATTGCAAGGGCTTTGATCTTAAAGCCAGAGTTGATCGTATGCGATGAAGCTGTGTCTGCTCTGGATGTTTCAACACAGTCACAGATTATTAATCTATTGCAAGATATTCAGAAAGAATTTGGAGTAACTTATCTGTTTATTTCACATGGACTGTCTGTTGTTCGTCATGTATGTAATCGAGTAATTGTCATGTATTTGGGACAGGTTGTAGAAATGGCTGATTGTGAGGAGTTATATAAGAATCCATTGCATCCATATTCTCAGGCATTGTTTTCTGCCATTCCGATTCCTGATCCAGAGGCGGATATAAACAGGATTATGTTAGAAGGAGATGTGCCAAATCCTGTAAACGCTCCGAAAGGATGTGCTTTCCATACCAGATGTAAATATGCAGTGGAAAAGTGCAGAGAAATACGTCCGGAATTGTGTGATGCAGGAGATGGGCATAAGGTGTCCTGTCATTTACATATCTGACAGAAGAGAGGAAAATGCTATGAATATAAAAAAGGCCAGGGAAGATACACCTTGTGAAAATATATATTTTAATCACGCCTCTACATCTATTCCACCTATTCCTGTTATTGAAGCTTCAGAGGATTATTATCGTATGGCTATGCGTTACGGAGCAACCAGCAAAAAAGCAGAAGAATTGACAGCAATAAGATATAATGCTGCAAAGCAGAAAATGGCAGAGTTTATCAATGCTGATCAGGAAGAGATTATGTTTTTGCCAAATGGAACTGTGGGTATTCATATAGTTGCACAAGGAATGCAGTGGAAAGAGGGACAAAATATAATATTAGATTCCATGAGCTTCATCAGTAACACGGTACCGTGGATACAGGCAGCGAAAACGTACGGACTGGAAATTAGATGGATTCCCTCAAAGCTGCCAGGAATACTGGACATTCAGAACATGGAAAACTTAATAGATAAAAATACGGCTTTGATCTGTGTAACGCATGCGGCAAATAGCCTTGGTGTATTACAGGACATTGAAAAAATCGGGGAAATTGCCAGTAAGTATCAAATACCATATTGTGTTGATGCGGCAGGATCCCTGGGTGCAGTATCACTTGATGTTGAGAAGATTAAATGTGATTTTTTGACAGCATCTGGAAGAAAATATCTCCGAGGGCCTTCTGGGACAGGAGTTTTATATGTTAAAAAAGAAAAAATCGTACAGCTAAATGGATGGGTAGCAGCCTGGAACAGCGGTGTCTGGGACTGCAATAAGAACGATTTTTCGTTCTATGATGATATACAACGTTTTAATTATGGTGAAAAAAATTATCCCGGCATCTTTGGCATTGCAAAGGCTGTAGAATATATTGATGAGATTGGCGGTATTTTTGAGATTGAAAATAGAATTATTGAATTGATGGAATATTTGTTCAACAAATTGAAAGAAATTAAAGAAATTGAAATTATTGGCCCGCAAGATGTGTTTTGCCGTCGAGGTACGATGGGACTTACGATGAATAAAAAAACATGCGGAGAGATAGCAGATTATTTAAATCACAATGGAGTAGGAATGATGGGGCATCACTTTTTTTGCCCAGGTGTATGCCGTCTTTTTGGAATTGAAGGAACAGCGAGGATTTCTCTGCATTATTGGAATACAGAAGAAGAGATAGATCAACTGATAATATTATTAAGTCAAATCGTATGAGGAGGGTATAGTATGGGGTATGAAGACAGGTGTTTTATTGAATTATTAGAAAAAGAGCTGATTCCGGCATTTGGGTGTACGGAACCTATTGCTCTTGCTTATGCGGCAGCCTATGCAAGAGAGGTACTAGAGACTATACCTGATAAAGTAGAGATAATTGTAAGCAACAACATCATAAAAAATGTTAAAAGTGTTACGATCCCGAATACAAATGGACTTCGTGGGATTGAATCTGCAGTAGCAGCTGGAATCATCGGAGGAAAAGTAGAAAAACGATTGGAAGTTATAGAAGATATGACCTGCGAGCAGATTAGTGATATCATAAAATATCTTCAAAATGCACCAATTCATGTAAGGGCAAGTAAAAGTGAAGAGGTATTTGAAATTGATGTAAGGGAATGGTCGGGAAAAGACTGTGCTGAAGTTAAGATTATAAAAGAGCATATGAATGTTGTACTTGTAAAAAAGAATGACACGGTAATATATATAAAAGAAAACCATTTAAAAGAAGAAAAAGGAGAAGAGTTTCTTTCGATTGAAAATATCCTCAAATTTGCAGACAATGTTCCGTTTCAAAATATTGAATTTTTGATACATAGACAGGTGAAATATAATATGAAAATTGCAGAGGAAGGGATAAAGCAGGAATACGGCGGAGCTGTTGGAAAGACAATACTCAGCTGCGCTAATGGTTCTGTCAGAGAAAAAGCACGAGCAT
>Ga0137306_102414_pt1 | contig 15693 bp, 13 predicted proteins | sample Inofroosms_March_FD_97187 | JGI IMG/M metagenome (GOLD analysis project Ga0137306, IMG submission 97187) | Mouse cecal microbial communities from Vienna, Austria - N-Acetylneuraminic and N-Acetylglucosamine D2O microcosms_March | ecosystem: Host-associated > Mammals > Digestive system > Large...
TGCACCAGACGCACTGTGCCGCCAATCTGTAGTGTATTGACACTCTCCTGAATTAAATTGCGCTCTTTAAGACCAATCCGACGTTTCATAAAAATAGCAAAAAATACGCCAATTGTGATAAACCCCAATCCACCAATCTGAATCAAAATTAAAATAACAACTTGGCCAAACAAGGTCCAATTTGTATAAGTATCTACCACCACTAGTCCTGTCACACAGGTGCTGCTGGTTGCTGTAAATAATGCGTTGAGAAATCCGGCGCTCTCACCATTTTTAGAAGCAATTGGCAGCATCAGGAGTATAGTTCCTATCACAATAATAAATAAAAATCCAAGCGCAATAGTTTGGACTCTGCTTAATCTTCGCATTGTGTCCTCTCCTTTTTAAAAAGAGTGTTTTGTAATCCATCATGGGATTACAAAACACTCCTATCTTTTTATTTCTCTTAGTATTTCCCAAATTCACCATCAAGAGAAATAATTTTTTCATTTTCTTCTGATTTATCACTATAAGTCATTTCCTGTGGTACCATTCCATAGCTGCCTGTGGATTTTAATTTGTAACGTCCAATCATGGTACGCAGTGACAATGCCTGGTTGGACAATACCTCACTTGCTGCGGCACACTGCTCACTGGTAGCAGAATTGGTCTGTACCACTTGTGATACCTGACTAATTGCCTGGTCAATCTGGCTAACTGCTGTTGCCTGATCACTGGAAGCAACGGCAATACTGTCAATCAAAGACACAATATTGTCCACCGTTTTGATAATCTCTGTCAGAGATGATGCAGTCTGTTCTGCAAGATTGGAACCATGTTCCACTTTCTTAATAGAATCTTCAATCATCTCTGCTGTCTCACTGGCAGCAGAGGCACTCTTTCCAGCCAGATTACGCACTTCCTCAGCTACCACTGCAAAGCCTTTTCCATGAACACCCGCTCTTGCTGCCTCCACTGCGGCATTTAAGGCAAGGATATTTGTCTGGAACGCAATGTCGTCAATTACTTTGATAATCTTGGAAATATTTTCAGAAGCTACATTGATCTCTGTCATGGCAGCAATCATTTCTTTCATATGATGATCGCCAGCCATTGCCTCTTCCCTCATGCTATGTACAGAACGATTTGCCTCATTCGCTTCCTCAGCATTGTGCTTGGTACGCTCGGCAATCTCTGCCATAGATGCCGTCACCTGTTCAATCGCACTTGCCTGCTGGGTCGAACCCTGTGCCAAAGACTGACTTGCATCTGATACCTGCTCTGCTCCAGTAGTAAGCTGTACTGCGGACTCACGAATATCAGAAAGCATATGGTTATTCTCAACTACAAGCTCTTTAAAAGCATTTCCAAGGGCATCATCGCTTCCCTTAACATCCACATCAAAATCCAGATCACCGGATGATACCTTGACGGCAACTTCTGCCTGGTATTTGACATTATCAATAATCGTCTGAAAATCATCCAGCAATTCTCCAAACTCATCATTGCGTTCCTTTTTCAATTTAATATCCACTTTTCCCTGTGCCATCTGCACTGCTGCATCACGCAGTTTATTTAAAGAAAGCCGGATATCTCTTAAAATCCCAAACGCCAATGTCATGGTGATAACAATCGCTGCTACCGTCAAAACAATCACTACAATCTCTGCTTTCTGCAGATAACTTTCCGTCAAATTTCCCTTACGGCTAAACTGTAAGGTTCCCATACCAGCATAGCCAACGATAATTGTCATCAAAATAATGATCCCAAAACAAACCAGCAAACGTGTTCTTATCTTTGCATTTTTCATTTCAATATCTTCCTCCTTTATCCTTACACTTCAGCAAGTGCATCCTTGCCTGAGACTGCCCCATCCAATGCTGAAACATCTTCATCTTGAATCAGCCTTTCTGGATCCAGCAATAATTTAACCTCTCCCTCAATCCTGGCCAATCCAAATACATACTTTCGATTGGCGCTGGTAGACTGTGACAGAGATGGGGGGAGAATAATCTCCTTCTCATCCACAGTAATTACGCCGGCAATCCGATCTACAACCAACCCTACTACTGTAGATTTTACAGCAATGACAATGATGCAGGTACGATCCGTATATTCAAAAGAAGGTTGCTTGAACCGTATTCTGACATCCACAACTGGTATAATCTTTCCACGGATATTGATCAGTCCCTTAATATAATCTTCAACCTCTGGAACAGGGGTAATAGGCTGAATGCCAATAATTTCCTGGACATAATTGATCGCAAGCCCATAGCACTCTTCGCCAATTTGGAAGGTCATAAATTTCCCCTTTTGAGTATCTTCCTCCCCTTCCAATTCTTCCAACAACTCATCCGCCATATTTTACTTCCTTTCCTCTCCTGCAATCAATCCTGCAATATCCAGAATTAATGCAATACTTCCATCTCCAAGCTGTGTACAGCCGGACAGCCCTTGCACCTTCTTGATATAGGGCGGAATGGGCTTTACTACAATTTCTTGCTCTGCGATCAGTTTATCAATAAATACACAGATATACTTGTTCTCATGCTCCAGCACTACCACAATGCCATCTTCGCCTTCGGTTAAGGATTCTTCCAGATGGTATCTTCTGTTTAAGCGGATAAATGGGAAACACTCACCGCGAAGCATAATATATTCTTCTCCGTCTGGCTCTTTGATAATCATATCTTTGCGAATTCTCACAAATTCCTTAACGGCATTTGTCTCAATCACAAACGTAGACTTTCCAACCTGCATCACAATTCCATTGATAATTGCCAAGGTAAGAGGGATCTTCATAATCATCTCACTTCCAGCGCCCTCCACACTATCAATTTCCAGATTACCGCCTACTGCTTGGATATTTTTCACTACGACGTCCATACCAACGCCTCTGCCAGAATACTCTGTAACCTGCTCCTTAGTGGAAAAACCTGCAAAAGTAATAAACTGATAGATCTCTTTTTCAGAAAAATCCGTAATTGACCGGTTGCCGATCAAGCCATTCTTCAATGCCTTATCATACAATGCCTGCTTGTTCAGGCCTTTACCATCGTCCCGAACAATAATATACACTTTTCCGCCTTCATTCTTAGCTTCCAGTGTAATCTTTCCTTTAGGACTCTTACCTGCCGCGATACGTTCTTCTTTGGATTCAATTCCATGATCTACGGAATTACGAACCAAATGCATCAGAGGATCGGAAATATGTTCAATAATATTCTTATCTACCTCAGTATTTTCCCCGATTACCTCAAGTTCAATATCCTTACCCAGTTTCCTGGAGACATCAAAGACAATACGGTTCATCTTCTGGAACGTATTTGTCAAAGGCATCATACGCATGGACATAATTACATCCTGCAGCTCTGTTGTAATCTTGGCAAGCTGACCTGCTGCTTTTTGAAAATTGGTAAGATCCAAGCCTGGCACCTTAAGATCCGGATTTTGAAGCACGACAGCCTCAGAAATCACTAATTCCCCAATCATATCCATCAAAGAATCCAGCTTCTCCACACTGACGCTGATATAGGTCTGTTTGGGTTGTTGTTTCGGCTGATTCTTGGCAAGCTTCTTACCTTTTCCAGCTTCTTTACTCTTGATGACATAATCACCAGGCGCTGGTTCCTTCTTCTCTTTTTTCTCTGGCTCTTTTTCTTTATCTTCCAGTTCAATAACAATCTGTTCTGGCCCATGATCATGAAAGCCCATCTCAAATTCTTGCTGGGTACATTCATTGACCTCTACACGTTCCATACCGGAAGTCTCACCCATAGTACTGAGAAGTTCATCTTTGGAACATTGACATTTGATCAGCATATGGAAACCATCTTTTAAAATGACATCCCCGCTGCTCTCATTACTGATAATATCGTCTGGAATATACTGCATATCCTCTACAACTTCTTTCAGAGAATACACTGCTGTATAAGCACGGATATTACACATCTGTGTATCACTGCGCCAGTAGACAGACATTTTGTAATACTTATTACTCTCATTTCCAGTGGGCGCTACATAAAACTGACTGGGCGCCACATAGGTGTTTTCAGGCGGAAGTTCCTCACCTTGCTGCGTAATTCCAGATTTTAAATTTGTCAGAAACTTATCTATATCAGCAACAATACTACTCTCATCACCATCCGGCGTATCACCTTCTTTGATCTTATCTAATTCAGCTGTAATAAAATCAGATACCTCCAGCACATGATCTACCAACTCCAAGTGCGGAACATTTTCTGGATGGGACTCTCTCAAATAATAGAATACATCTTCCAGCTTATGGGCGATCTTCGTAATATTTTCATACATCATAATACCCGAAGATCCTTTGATCGTATGCATGACACGGAAAATTTCATTGATGGACGTCTCGTCAAAACAATCCTCATCTTTCCTCTCCAACACCACATTCTGCAAATTTTCTAAAAGCTGCTCGCTTTCGTACAGAAACATATCTAGCATACTGTCTGTATTAAAATCCTCTCCCATTTTCCAGCCCCCTTTCTTCCTCCAAATCGTAATTTTTGACTTAGTTTATCAGATTCAGCTTCTTTAAAATCATTTCAAATTTTTCCAGATCAATTGGCTTTCCGGCATAGACGGTACATCCCATCTCAAAAGCCTTTTTCACATTCCGCTCCTCATTGAGCGCAGTTGTCATAATAATCTTCACACCATCATTACCTTGGATTCCCCGCTCTCTCTCGATATCGCGGATCGCCTTAAGTGCCTGGTATCCATCCAGCACTGGCATCATCACATCCAGACAGATTAAATCATAAGGCTCATCATCCTCAAGCGCCATCAGAAACGCATCCACTGCTTCCTCTCCATCTACAGTAATGTCACAATCACCATATTTTCCCAGATAATTTGACATGAATTTGCGGCTCGCAAAATCATCCTCAGCCAGTAAAATTTTCATGATTCCCGTCTCCTTTCTAATTGGTCTTTAATACAGAATATATCTTATTTGAAATACTGGAAAGTTCCATTTGGTACTGAACTGCCCCAATATCATAAGCAACTTTTGGCATCCCATACACAACACAGCTCGCTTCATTCTGTCCAATCGTAATGGCGCCTGCCTCTCTCATCTCTAATAGACCTTTGGCGCCGTCTCCCCCCATACCAGTAAGAATTACCCCCACTGCGTCTTTTTTTGCAGCTTTTGCTACAGAAGAAAACAACACATCCACGGAAGGGCAATGACCGCTTACTTTCTCTCCTGGCTTACATTCCACCTGATAAACACCGTTTATTTTGACCAAACGCATATGTTTATCTCCTGGGGCAATCAAGACCCGCCCCTGATACAGACGATCGCCAGTGGCAGCTTCCTTGACGGCCACTTGACATTGGTTATTTAAACGATTGGCATACATTTCTGTAAAACCTGGAGGCATATGCTGAACGATCACCACACCGGGAATATCCTTGCGAAATTGGCGCACTACCTCAAAAATCGCCTCTGTTCCACCAGTGGAAGCCCCGATCGCCACAACCATGTCCTTCTTAACATTGGATAAATTACCAACCGGAAAGGATTCGGCACGTTTGAGCTTTCCAACCTTTACTGTGGAGGCAATTTTAATTTTGGTTCCCAATTCTTTGCGCAAAAAACCATCTATTTTTGACGGATCTACTGTACTAGGTTTACAGACGAAATCTACTGCTCCTGCTTCCATAGCGTCAAATACCCTTGCATCCAAAGCACTTATTACCACTACCGGAAGAGGATATTGAGGCATCAGCTTTCTCAAAAATTGGATTCCATCCATTTTCGGCATCTCCACATCTAATGTCATTACATCTGGACGATACTGCAAAATGGCGTCTCTGGCTGCATAGGCATCTCCCGCCTGCGCCACTACCTCTATATATGGATCTTTCTGCAAACTATTTACCAGCAGATTACGAAACAGCATCGAATCATCTACCACTAATACTTTGATCTTACGCATCCGCTTTTCCTGCTTTCTTCTCTAAAATTTATTTTTGGTATATTGATGGCTCCACATATTTAAATTTTGTTGCTTTCCTATCTATCGATTCTGTGGTTCCCACAAACAGATAACCTTCCGGCTCCAGAAAATCATATATTTTGCGAAGAAGCTGACGCTTTGTATCCTCATCAAAATATATCATTACATTCCGCAAAAAGACCACATGAAACGGCCTTTGAAATGGAAATGGATGCATTAAATTAAACTGCCGAAAAATAACTTCATTTTTCAACTCCGGCTTCACTTGATACTCCATCTCACTTAAACTGGTAAAAAATCTCCGGCGCCAATTCTCTGGCAAAGGTTCAATCTGTTCCCGCAGATATTTTCCAGAACTGGCATGTGACAAAACCTTTGTGGAAATATCTGTGGCCAAAATTTTGGTATCCCATCCTGCATGATCCAACCCAAAAAAATCCTTGAGTACCATAGCTATCGTATAGGGTTCCTCTCCTGTGGAAGATGCCGCAGACCAGATCCTCAGATCTTTTCTCGCTGCCTCTTTCACTTTTAATTTGGGAAGCACTACACTGCGCAAAAATTCCATATGCTCAAACTCTCTCATAAAATATGTATGATTTGTTGTCAAGGCATTGATCAAATTGCGTGCTTCTTTCCCACCAGAATCCTTTTCCACCTTTTCCATATACTCATCACAATTGTTGTAACCATTTCGCAGAAGATAATTCTGCAATCTTCCATTTACCAGTATCCTTTTTTCACTGAGATCAATCCCTGTCGTCCGCTTTACATAGACTACAATCCGGCGAAATTCACTATCCGTAATCATTTTCTTGCTCCTATTACCAAAAATTTCTGCCTATCTCTCACTTTATCGGCTATATGATACTATATTTCTCCCTATTTGTCAAATGCGTTCCTGCCTGAAAAAAGCAGTCTTTTTCTAATATTTAACTATGCCGTAAACGCTTTTTCACCTTTAAAAACACATCCACAATCTCTGGATCAAACCAAGTTCCGCTCCCTTGTTCGATAAACATAAAACAATTCTCCAACGCATCAGATTCCCTGTTTTCAGGCTCTCCCATCAAAGTATCATAAACATCCGCAATCATTGTAATTCGAGCTGAGAGTGGAATCTCTTTTCCTGCCAGTTCAAACGGATATCCTTTTCCATCCCAACGGGCATGATGGTAACGGGCAATTTCAATCGCCATTGGCAGGAAAGTATTACCAGGGGTATTTTGATATACTCTCTCTAAAATCTCAGCGCCCTGGAGCGCGTGATTTTTGCCTTCCTTTAACTCCTGTGGATCCCATGTATCAAGAACCATCAGCAAATCTTTGGGAATCTGGAGCTTTCCGATATCATGAAGCCTGGACGCCACCTCTATAGTATCAATAAATCCCTCAGAAATCTCCTCTGTAAATTCTGGGCTAAACTGTAAGCTTTGTGCCAGCGTTCGACAATTATATGCAACATTTTCCATATGATTATCTGTCTGTGCGTCCCGCTCCTCTGTCAAGGCTGCCAGCGCATAGAGGATATGCTTCTGCTCATCTTCAATCCGCCTTGCCTGACTGCTGATTACGGTATGCAGCCTGCGGTTGCTCATCTCCAGCTCCTGCTGCATCTCATAAAGTCCGACATGGTTTTTCACCCGCATGGTCACTTCTGTGATCTCAAATGGCTTGGCGATATAATCTACTGCCCCAAGCTTAAAACCTCTAACTTTATCTTCACTGGAATCAGCCGCCGAAATAAAAATAACAGGGATATCACGGGTAATCGAATTTTCTTTCAAACGTTCACAAAATTCATATCCATCCATCTCTGGCATAAACACATCCAAAAGAATTAACTGCGGCCGGCTGTCTGCAATCAGCGCTGCAGCCTCAGCAGCGCTGGACGCACATTGGGGAATATATCCCATCTCTTGTATCATATTTTCCAAAATCATCAAATTGGTTTCCACATCGTCTACAATCAAAATCTTTGGCGCTGTCCCAGGCTTTTCCGTATTTTCCATCTTATTTTCCTCCGACATTCTCCTCAAATAATGTTTTCAAATTATTGTACTGTTCCACACTCTTATCATAATTTGCCTTCCGCACATTCATTTCCAGACGAAAAGCAGCTTTCTTAATCTCCTTCGGTCCTTGCTCCACCAATTCTTTGATATTATGCGCAAATGCTTCTGCCTTATCCCAGGCTTCCACCTCCATACATAAGATCAATTTCTCCATTTTGCCAGTAAGCTCCTTGATATTCTCAGCAGTGCCAAACTGAAAAATTTCCTCCAGATTGTCAAATTGGGACATATCCTGATTCTGATTGATAAATTCAAACTGTTCACTGCTTTGGCCTTCCTGTCTGGCATCCTCTGCCATATGTAAGCGGACTGAGAAGGAAAAACTGCTTCCCTTTCCCTTTTCGCTGTCCAGATGAATACTGCCATGCATCAATTCAATCAACTGCTTGGTGATTGCCAGTCCCAATCCCGTGCCGCCATACTTTCTGGTAATAGAAGCATCCACCTGTGAAAAGCTCTTAAACAACTTATCTTTTTCCTCAGGCGAGATCCCAATCCCTGTATCTGAAACCACAAAAAACAGTTCAATCTCATCATCAAACTGCACTGTCCTAGTTACTTCTATATTAATATATCCAACACTAGTAAATTTTACAGCATTCGAAAGCAGATTATTCAGGATTTGTGTCAGCCGCAGTTCATCTCCCACCAGATACTCAGGAATCACCTTGTCAATATTAACCATAATATGCAAACCTTTGGCATTGATCGCTGTAATATTTGTCTCCACTGCATGGTTCACCATTTTATAAAAATTAAATTCCTTTTGCTCAATCACAAATTTCCCTGCTTCCAATTTAGAGAAATCCAAAATATTATTGATAATGGCAGACATATTTTCACAGCAGCGGATCACAATGTCCATCGTATTTTTCACTTCTTTGCTGACTTCTGTCTCCAACAGATTCGTCACATGACCCCGTATTCCATTGACTGGCGTCCGAAGTTCATGAGTCACATTGGCCACAAATTCATTTCGAACCTTAATGGTCTCCTCCATCTCTTCTTTCATGCGCACAAGCTTACGTTCCGTCTCAATACGTTTGGCAATATTGATAGCAAACAAAAGATTACGGCCGCCTTCTGCCACGACACTCATACGTACCGGAAAACAAGTTCCATTTTTGCGGTACATAGTCCCTTCCTTCAACTTTGCCACAATATCTATCGGAAATGTACTATCTTCGGAAGAAAGTTCTGCCGGAAACAAAACATCTAAGCTGATATCTGTTAATTCCTCACCATACCCCAACTCTTCCTTTGCCAATGCATTTCCGTACAAAATTTTCCCCTGGTCGTCAAACCTTATGATAATTTCCAGGGATTGGTCTGCAAAATTATATATGTCCTCTCCCTGCAATGCTTCCTGTCCCATCACATCCACCTCTTTCCAGATACAGTCTCTCATCATCCTGCTGTCCTAATTCTTCTGTTCTCCCGTTTCCGGTCTCACTATAGTAAAGTATACAATCCCCAAAATAGGGTGTCAAGAAATATGATACCAATGGCACAAATAAATTCAAAAATAATTTCCCAAATGACAAAAAACAGCCGCAAACCCTTGGTTCCACTAAGAAAACCTTGGATTTACGGCTATTCTAAATCGTGCGGATAACAGGACTTGAACCTGCACGTCGTTTGACAATAGAACCTAAATCTATCGCGTCTGCCAATTCCGCCATATCCGCTTAACACAAAAGAGAAAAATAAGAATCCTTGTAAACCAAGGATTCCACTCATTAAATCATGAGACATCGGGGATTCGAACCCCGGACAACTTGATTAAAAGTCAAGTGCTCTACCGACTGAGCTAATATCCCATAAATAAACTGGGCTAGCTGGATTTGAACCAGCGAATGCAGGAGTCAAAGTCCTGTGCCTTACCGCTTGGCGATAGCCCATTAAACACACAGCGATTCTCAGACAGAAATCCTGCAGTGTGAAAGACGCAGACTACAAAAATAATCTTCCAAATATACCCGTCTGTCACTGAGGGTGGATACAGGGATTCGAACCCTGGGCCTCCAGAGCCACAATCTGGCGCGCTAACCAACTGCGCTATACCCACCATAATCTTAGGAATGGTTCCCGTATCATCCTCTTTCAAGAGAAAATGTGCTCGAAGGGATTCGAACCCCCGACCCACGGCTTAGAAGGCCGTTGCTCTATCCAACTGAGCTACGAACACGAACAATACCACTTCTTCAAACCCGAAGCTATCAGCAAGACATCTAACATACAACTGTATGCTGACCCTCTGCCCACGCCCTTGCCAAAGCTAGACGCAAGCGGGTGATGGGAATCGAACCCACGTATCCAGCTTGGAAGGCTGGTGTTCTACCATTGAACTACACCCGCACACAATCGGGGTGACAGGATTCGAACCTGCGACCTCCTGGTCCCAAACCAGGCGCTCTAGCCAAGCTGAGCCACACCCCGATAATCAGGCTGCACATTCATATCTGTATCAACCGTGACGCAAGATATATTATATGTTACTCTTGTCCAAATGTCAATAGCTTTTTTAATTTTTTTTAATTTTTTTCAAAAGCGCTTCCAGATTCGGATAATGCTCAAAATTGTGTTTCAGACAACAGGTACAAGCTGGCGGTATCTGCAAGCAATGTATCAGCAGGATGGATATGAATGTTATCTCTAAGTTAGATAATTCCTGTTCTACTGTTCCACTGCATACAGGAAACTTTTTATCACAGTCAAATATCCATGCAAACAAGGCTGCTTTCTAAGTGCCCTGCGGTACATTGCTCGCGCGAATAATAACAAAATATTTACAATTATAACATTACGCCTATGGGTTCTCGCTTACCTGATCTGAATGCAGTTCTGGTATCGGGAACATCGACTTTTCTTTCTCCGCCGGCTCTGTTTCCTTCCCATTATGATACTTGATTCTGCGTATCTCCTCGTCTGTCTCTCCCCGGTAGAACACCGCATAACAATTATAATTTGTGTCCGTCTCTCCTTTGTACTGCAAATTCTCATCAAACGAAGCATTTCTGGTAAATTCATAGTAATCCATAACATCCAGCATCTGCTTCTCTGTCATGTCCCCGTTCACATTGAGAGATACCCGCACCGTTACGCTCTCAGTGATTCCTGGGGTTGTTGCCATAGTATTCACGGAGAGATACCGGACGCCCCAGACGCCATCCCGATACGTCTTGATTGCCGCATGGTTTTCTACCATATCAGCATAATCCTTCCCTGTGCATCCGCCGGCCAAACAAGCCAGCAGGACAATCAAAACCATTGCGCTAATCCGAATTTTTTTCATTTTCATCTTCCTTTCCAGACACTCTCTTTGATTGGCTGCTATGTTCTTACTTTTTCGTTTTCCTGCTATCTATCAGATAACAGAAAAACAAGATTACCGTGCCAAGTCCCACAGTCATCCCAAACGCCTGCACAATATCCATCGCCTTCATCTGTATCTCTTCCAGCGCCAGGGAAAACAGTGTCATCAGAAACAGCCCCGCAGCAAAACCGACGCCTGCCGCAAGATAGTAACGTTTCGCCGTCTCCATCCCCTTCATTCGTTCCCCATAGCCGCAGAGCTGGCAGGCAAAAAACAACGGCCTGCGGAAACGGAGCCAAATAAAGGTTACTAGAATCGTACTCAAAGAAAAACTAACCAATATCATGACATACATAGTGTCCATGATGGCGTCGCTCGACAGAAAACGCGCCATAAATGAGATTCGTTCCACCTCCCCCTCATAAATCTTTACGTCTGTTGCATGATAACGGAGGGAAAATTCATGCATATCCTGCGCAATATCTACCAGAGCAGATTCCTTCTTGGCGTCAAGTATGTAATCGGTATTGACTCCCACCATGCGGACGGCCGATTTGAAATCCAACAACGCCATGCGGTTCAGCCTGCTCTCCTCTTTCGTTCCCATGACGCCGAGCACCTCAAAGTCTGTTCCCCCATAGGTATAATACTTCTTCCCGTTCCGTTCGGTAATCCCCTCCTGACAATCCTTGCCCAGCACAATACACGGTGTATCTGACCATGAGGTATCAAAATCGAAATATTTTCCCTCTATCATTGGCGGAACTTCCACCCTGCCCTTGACACAGACGCCGCGCATCACGATTTCCGGCGTCCGCATGGGAAGATAAATCGCAAAATCCTTGTGCTGTCCTGCAAGTTCCGGCATCACCTTTTCCCATAACCCGTTCTCTTTGGCGTCGTCAATGTAAAATGACCGTTCATGACCGGTATACAGCATGTTCTGACTGAGGTTGTTAATGCGCTCGCTACGCGTTGCCGACACAATCAGCAGCAAGCACAAAGAAACCATCATAAAACTTAGAAACAGAAAGAAAGTTCCCTTCGGAAGTTTTTTGCCGGCTATCTTCATACAAACACCTCTTCCTCATAGGCGTCCCTGCCAAGCCCATCATCTGAGACCATGCCGTCCTTCAAGTGAATGATCCGCTCACAATGCTTTGCCACCTTTGCGTCATGTGTCACAATGATAATCGTCTTCCCATTTTTATTTAATTTATGAAAAATTTCCTGTACCGCCTCCCCAGTCGCTTCATCAAGATTTCCCGTCGGTTCATCGGCGAGGAGCAGCCGCGGCTGCTTGACAACCGCCCGTGCGATCGCCGCCCTCTGCTGCTGCCCGCCCGATAATTCACTTGGGTACGCTTTCGCCTTGTCCTCTATTTCCAGCTCCCGTAAGGCTTCCATCACCATTTCCTTTATCTTCTTCCTTGAATATCCCTGGTATTTCAGCGGCAGCGCCACATTCTGGAAAATATTCAAATCATCCGCTAAGGCAAAATACTGTACCACGAACCCCACCTCATTGCGGCGAAACTTTGTCAGTTCCCTCTGGCTTCTGAAATTAACCGTCTTCCCATCATACCAATATTCGCCGTTGTCCATAGACATCATCCCGCCTAGGATATTCAAAAGCGTGGATTTGCCGGAACCGCTCTTTCCCATAATGGCAACCAGTTCCCCTTCCCGAATGGAAAGATCGATTCCGCGCAGCGCTTCCACGCGGGCTTCCTTTTTGCCAAATGTCTTGCTTACATTCTTTAACTCAACCATATCTCTCCTCCACATTCCCCTTATAATACTTATGTAGTCTTACCTAATCTCTCTGCCTAATTAAATGTTCCGTATCCACGCCGCGCATCAGATATACTAAAGAAGCTGCGCCCACAAGGAACGCCGCGCCTATCATGATATATACCGCCTGCATAATCGGCCCCGCCCGGAAATAAGACACCGCAGCGGCTGGAAGCACATATCTTCCAATTACAACGGCTGGAAATAATATTACCGCAATTTCCAGGAGGCATGGCACAAGTATCATACTCAGAGAACATCCATTCATCAGATAAATCCCATAGTTCTTACTATTAGACTGGATTTTATCATAGAAAGTGACAAACAGCCCATAGAAAGAAAAGCACAAAAGGACAACCGTCAATATCAGCAAAATCCTGATTTTGGCGGCGGACTCCCTGCGCAGCAAATCCAGCCCCAGAGAAGTACCGATGATCTGTACCGGCGGGTACCCAAACTGATCCGCTATCTGCCCATATGTCTCCACCAGCTCCCGGATATGCTCCACCTTCGTCTGGGCAATTCCATTCTGCAGCGCCATAAAAGCATTCCAGGCATAGCGCTCCATCTGCTGCGCACGCTCTGGATCTTCCAAAAGCTTGATCCCATATGGGAAGATAATCCGGTTGTCCAAGTATTGAAACTCCCCAAGCTCCATATGCCCTTGTACTGGCAGTTTCGAGCCTTTTTCCAGGATGCCCACCACCTTACAGTGGTAAGCGCATGTTTCAAAATTAACACCTATGATTGTCCCAACCTCAATAATCCCCTTATAATCACTTCCGAGCAGAAGCGGTATCGGGTCTCCATCGCGCTCAATCGTCATATTCTCCTCCGTGAACCCCTCCCCTTCCTGCGTCACCAGCCCAAAATAACGGTAAGCCCCCAGATCAACCTGCGCTCCCTTCATAGATCTTGTCAAATAGGTATCGCCGTCCCAAAACGGCACTTCTGCCACGTTTACTTCTCCACCACTTGTAAACGGAAGAACATCTTTTTCACCAAAGAATTTCTTTACATCCTCCTCTTTCAGCCCAACACTCTGCGACGTATGTATGCTGAGAATCGGAGCCTCCTCCAGTGATTTCAGCGTCTCATAATAATCCACCATATCGCGGCAGCGGCCTACCGTTGTTAATTGGTTACTCACTTCCTGGCCGCTTTCCGTCAATAAATCCAAGGGATACCATTCCCTGCCGTCCACCTTCTGGGTCGTGGTTTCATAGCGCTCCCCTAAGCCGACATAATAGGAACACATGACAATTGCCATGAGCAGGCTTATGGTAAACATCAGCATTAACAATATATTCTTAAACAGACTTTTCTGGAAACTGCGAAAAAATTCCTCTGCCATAAACCTTATTCTTTGCATATGCGCCTCCTTGTTTATCGTTAATTCCCATATTTTAGATTATCCGGCATTCTTGCGCCCGCTCTTGCCTTTGCTACATATCCAGCATCCGTGTTAGGCTTTTATCTTGATTATACTGTAGTATCTAAATATTCTATAGAAAAATGCGCTTCTCCTTTCTGATCAATCTCCATCAAAGCATAGGAGGGCAAATGTCCCTCCTGCCTTGGATAAGACACGCTGCCTGGATTGAGCACAATCACACCTTTGCTGTTATCTAAAAATGGCCTGTGTGTATGTCCAAACATCACGATATCCATACCACGCCCGCAAGCCTCTTTGCGCAGATCCTCCACTCCCATTGCCACATAATAATAATGGCCATGCGTGATCAGTACTTTATATTTGCCAATCTGAAGCTCCTTTTCCCTTTCCAGATCACAAAAGAAATCGTTATTTCCAGAGACCATTTCTACTGGACATCCTGCCATCTGTATAATCTCCTCTTCTCCTCCCTCAACATCTCCCAGATGTATCATTAAATCAATCTCTTTCTCTCGCGACAAAATCTCTTTTAAATTTTTATGTTTTCCATGTGTATCGCTAACAATCAATATTTTCATAACTTTTTCCTTATCTATGCGCTAATTTTTCCTTCATGGCACGCAATGCCTTTCCCCGATGGCTTAACTGATTTTTAATTTCCATAGAAAGCTGCGCAGTGGAGCAATTGTATTGATCTACGTAAAAAATTGGATCATAGCCAAATCCATTCTCTCCTGCCGGCTCCCAGCCGATATAACCTTCTATCGTCCCTTGAACTACACAATCCTCTCCATTGGCAAATGCTGCGGCAATTGCACAGACAAACCGTGCACTCCTTTTTTCCTTGGGCACTCCCTTTAGCCGATCAATAATATTTTGGTTTTTAATCTCATAGGAAGTATCTTCACCCATATACCTTGCAGAGTAAATGCCTGGTTCTTTATTTAAGTAATCCACTTCCAAACCGGAATCATCTGCCAGAACGATCTCTCCGCACACTTTTCCTACCGCTCTTGCCTTTATGACGGCATTCTCCTCAAATGTGGCTCCATTTTCTTCTATCTCAATGTCCGCTCCGATCTCCGCCATGGAGACTACCTCCAGATCCATGTCCGCCAGGATTTCCCTGATCTCCCGCATTTT
>Ga0137306_102417_pt1 | contig 15674 bp, 11 predicted proteins | sample Inofroosms_March_FD_97187 | JGI IMG/M metagenome (GOLD analysis project Ga0137306, IMG submission 97187) | Mouse cecal microbial communities from Vienna, Austria - N-Acetylneuraminic and N-Acetylglucosamine D2O microcosms_March | ecosystem: Host-associated > Mammals > Digestive system > Large...
TCCAGGTGCTGCCCCAGATATTCCATCACATCCGGCTTCAAAGTATCTTTATACTTCTCCTGGAAATCCTCCCAGGAAGAATTCACGTAATCATTAGCCACATCCAAAGTATCCATAATATCGATCTCATTGGCCCCGTCAAACACAGGGGTGGCGATGTTAAAGCCAAGGGCCTTTGCCGCCAGGCTTAAATGGATCTCCAGCACCTGCCCGATGTTCATACGGGAAGGCACGCCCAGAGGGTTCAGCACAATATCCAGGGGACGGCCGTTGGGAAGAAACGGCATATCCTCCACAGGAAGCACTCTGGACACAACACCCTTGTTTCCGTGACGGCCGGCCATCTTATCACCTACGGATATCTTTCTCTTCTGGGCAATGTAGATGCGCACCGTCTCATTGACGCCCGGAGACAGCTCGTCACCGTTCTCCCTGGTAAACACCTTAGCATCCACAATGATCCCGTAAGCGCCGTGGGGAACTTTCAGGGAAGTATCCCTCACCTCTCTGGCCTTCTCGCCAAAAATAGCCCGCAGAAGCCGCTCCTCCGCTGTCAGCTCCGTCTCCCCCTTGGGGGTAACTTTACCCACCAGGATATCCCCGGCCCGGACCTCCGCGCCGATGCGGATGATCCCTCTCTCGTCCAGATCTTTCAGGGCATCCTCGCCTACGCCGGGCACATCCCGGGTGATCTCCTCCGGCCCCAGCTTCGTATCCCGGGCCTCGGCCTCATACTCCTCAATATGCACGGATGTATACACGTCATCCTGCACCAGTCTCTCGCTTAACAGGACCGCATCCTCGTAGTTGTAACCCTCCCAGGTCATAAACCCGATCAGAGGATTCTTGCCCAGGGCGATCTCACCATTCTGGGTACTGGGACCGTCCGCGATGACCTCGCCCACCTCCACATGGTTACCCTTAAACACAATAGGCTTCTGATTATAGCAGTTGGACTGGTTGCTTCTCTTAAATTTTGTCAGGCGGTACACGTCCTTGCCGCCGTCTAAATCTCTCTTAACAATGATCTCATTGGAAGCGGACCGCTCCACCACGCCCGCGTGCTTTGCCACCACGCACACGCCGGAGTCTACCGCCGCCTTTGCCTCCATACCGGTTCCCACCACAGGGGCCTCCGTAGTCAGAAGAGGCACGGCCTGACGCTGCATGTTAGAACCCATAAGGGCGCGGTTGGCATCGTCATTTTCCAGGAACGGGATCATGGAGGTAGCCACGGAGAACACCATCTTCGGAGACACGTCCATCAGATCAATATTCTTCTTCTGGAACTCGGACGTCTCCTCCCGGTAACGGCCCGACACATTATTCCGCACAAAATGCCCCTCCGCGTCCAGAGGCGTGTTGGCCTGCGCCACCACAAAGTTGTCCTCCTCATCAGCGGTCAGGTAAACCACCTCGTCCGTAACCCTGGGGTTTGCGGGATCTGACTTGTCAACAATGCGGTACGGCGCTTCCACAAAGCCGTACTGATTCACCCTGGCATAGGTAGCCAGAGAGTTAATAAGGCCGATGTTAGGACCCTCAGGGGTCTCAATGGGACACATGCGGCCATAATGGGTATAGTGAACATCCCGGACCTCAAATCCTGCCCGCTCCCTGGACAGACCGCCAGGCCCCAAGGCGGACAGACGCCGCTTGTGAGTCAGCTCTGCCAGCGGGTTATTCTGGTCCATAAACTGGGACAGCTGGGAACTTCCGAAGAACTCCTTCACCGCCGCGGTCACAGGCTTAATGTTGATCAGAGACTGCGGCGTGATCCCGTCCATATCCTGAGTGGTCATGCGCTCCCGCACCACCCGCTCCATACGGGACAGACCGATGCGGTACTGGTTCTGAAGCAGCTCGCCTACCGCGCGGATACGGCGGTTGCCCAGATGGTCAATATCATCTGCCGTACCGATCTGCTCCTCCAGATGCATATTATAATTAATCGATGCCAGGATATCCTCCTTGGTAATATGCTTTGGCACCAGGTCGCTTACGCTTCTGCGGATAGCCGTCTTCAGCTCCGCCTCATCATCGCCAAATTCTGCCAGGATATTCTGGAGCACAGGATAATATACTAACTCCGTAATCTCCGTCTCTGCCGGGTCAAAGCTGACGTAATGGGACAGATCCACCATCATATTGGAAAGGATCTTCTCATTCCGCTCGATTCCCTGGATCCACACAAAGGGAATACCGGAATTCTGGATCTCCTCTGCCAGATTCTTATCCACAGCGGTCCCCGCCTCTGCCAGAATCTCACCTGTGGTCTCATCCACCACGTCTTCTGCCAGAGTGTGGCCGGCAAGGCGGTTTTTAAACGCCAGTTTTTTATTAAATTTGTAGCGCCCCACCTTAGCAAGATCATATCTTCTGGGGTCAAAGAACATGCTGTCAAGCAGGCTCTTGGCGCTGTCCACAGAAAGAGGCTCGCCGGGGCGGATCTTCTTATATAATTCCAGGAGGCCGTCCTCATAATTGTCCGATACGTCCTTGGTAAAGCTGGCCAGAAGCTTAGGCTCCTCGCCGAACATATCGATGATCTCCGCGTTGGTCCCGTATCCCAGGGCGCGGATGAGAACCGTCACAGGTACTTTTCTGGTTCTGTCAACACGAACATAGAAGATGTCATTGGAGTCCGTCTCGTATTCCAGCCATGCACCTCGGTTGGGGATTACCGTGCAGGTATACAACTCCTTGCCAATCTTATCATGTCCAATGCCGTAATAAATACCTGGGGAACGCACTAACTGGCTGACGATAACACGCTCTGCTCCGTTGATCACAAAGGAGCCTGTATCGGTCATAAGCGGAAGGTCGCCCATAAAGATTTCATGTTCATTGATCTCATCTTTGTCTTTGTTGCAAAGTCTAACCCTCACTTTCAAAGGTGCTGCGTAGGTAGCGTCGCGCTCTTTGCATTCTTCAATGGTATACTTGATATCATTTTTACATAATGTAAAATCAACGAACTCCAAACTCAAATGGCCCGCGAAATCCGAGATTGGAGAGATGTCGCGAAAGACTTCTTTCAACCCCTCATCAAGGAACCACTGATAGGAGTCTTTCTGAATCTCTATCAGATTTGGCATCTCAAGAACTTCCTTCTGCCTTGAGAAGCTCATTCTAAAGCTTTTCCCTGCTGTTACAGGACGCATTCTGCTTTTCTCCATTAGACGTCTCACCCCTGTTTTCTTTCATTCTGATTTTGGGCATACTGGTACCATCAGCGCACAAGTTGCCACAATAGTGCAATTTCCATCTTAACATAGGGGTTTTGGCGTGTCAAGCTTTTTTTCTGTTTTTTGCCGCTTTTTGTTGCCTTTTTCCTCAATCAATGGTATACTATACTGTATCTATTCCCAAAAAGACATAAGTTGGAGGTATTCCCAGGTGAACACGATTTTAAATGTACTGCTGGTCATTCTTGTTATTGTGGCCATCGCCTTGGCTGTGCTGTATTTTATGGGACGGAAACTGGAGAAACGCCAGGTAGCCCAGCAGGATCTTTTGGAGGCTGCTGCCCAGACTGTCACCATGCTGGTCATTGACAAGAAAAAGATGAAGATCAAAGACGCCAATCTTCCCAAGATTGTTTATGAGCAGACTCCCAAGTATTTAAGGTGGGCCAAGGTCCCGGTAGTAAAGGCAAAAGTAGGCCCCAAAGTCATGACTCTTCTGGCAGACGAGAAAGTATTTGCCGTTCTTCCTCTTAAGACAGAGGCCAAGGTAGTGATCAGCGGCATCTACATAACCCAGTTAAAGAGTGTCCGCGGAGGCGCCATTCCCGCTCCGCCGAAGAAAAAAGGGTTTTTTGCCAGATTTAAGAAGGACAAGAGTGACAAGAAGAAATAAAAAGACGATTCCCCCGGCCCACGAAGCGGCGCGGGGGATTTTTATGTCCTGACAAGACCTGCAGCCGTCAAACTTCCCGTGGACAGATCCTTACTTCCATACAGTTGTCCGACACATGGCTGTGGCCGGAGTACAGAGCGTACTCCACCCGGGCCCATAAAAGCCCTTCCTCCTCACGCGCTTCAAACGCCCGGGTACGGATATCCAGACGCAGCCCGCCCTGGGAGCCTCCGTAGAACACGCTGGTCTCCTTTCCCTTCTCAAAGACCATCTCGCCTCCCCCGCCATTTCCCGTAATCGCCATAAGCTTCTCTGTAACCTTCAGACGTTTTACCACGCTGCCTTCCTGGCTTCCTATTATATAATGCTTTCCGTTTTTCTTATAATAATCGCCAGGCCCCGTCTCATCCACCAGCTCCTGCTCCCCATCCATGACCCTGACGCCTTTTATATGGATCCACACCTTCCTCGTCACCGGCTCCCATCTCCTTGTCAATACTCTTCCACATGGATCTTCTTTGTCTCCTTCACCTCATTTGGCAAGATCGAGGTGGCAAATGCTGTAAATTTCTCCGCAAGATCGCTGACATAAAACTGATACTTCTCCTCTTCCCCATCTTTGCGCGTCTGACAGGTCAGCTCCTTTTCCCTCAAAAGCTCCTTAAGCTCCACCGCCGTCTCATAGGCAGGGTTTACTAAAGTCACCTCATCTCCCATGATCCGCCCCAAAGTAGAACGGATGAGGGGATAATGGGTACACCCCAAAACCAGGGTGTCAATAAACCTCCCTTTTAACACGGAAAGGTATCTGGAGGCGATCTCATCTGTCACCGTGTCATGTAAAAGCCCCTCCTCCACCAGGGGGACAAACAGCGGGCAGGCTTTTACCGATACCTCTATGTCTGGCCGCATCTGCCTCATCACATCTGTATAGATACCGCTGCTGATGGTCCCCTCCGTGCCGATCACGCCGATCTTTCCGTTGCGGGTGCTGTGGACTGCTGTTCTGGCCCCGGCCCGGATCACCCCGATGATGGGAATATCCAACTCCCGCTCCACTGCCTCCAGGACATAGGCGCTGGCCGTATTGCAGGCGATCACAATGGCTTTCACCTCTTTTGTCATGAGAAACCGAATGATCTGCCTGGAATAGCGCAGAACCGTGTCCTGGGATTTGCTGCCGTAGGGCAGACGGGCCGTATCTCCAAAATAAATAATCCTCTCCTCGGGCATCTGCCGCATGATCTCCCTGGCCACGGTCAGCCCGCCGACTCCTGAATCAAACACTCCGATGGGGGAATTTCTGTCCATCTATCCTTCCTCCCTGCTGCTTTTCTAAATTGATCTTCTTTGACGGGTTTAATTATACCATATCTGGGTAGAATTACCAGTAGAAAAGAGAGAGGGGTGGCTGTTTCGCTTATGAGATATCAAAGGACCTTATTAATGTCTGCTTCTTGTTTTTTGCTTGCGGTGCTGTGTTGTGTGTTGTGGGGGTATGAGAGGGAGAAGGGGTTGGCAGGGCGGGTGGCACTTTATGTTTTGCGTTTTCATGTGTTGGCTAACTCCAACGGAACCAGGGATCAGGCTGTGAAGGAGGAGGTTAAGTCCTATGTTTTGGAGATGCTTCATGATTGTCCGGCACGGTCTAAAGACGAGCTTTCTTCCTATATTAATGAGAACAAAAAAGAGCTTGAGGAGCTGACCAATGAGTACCTGGCCCTGAAAGGTTGTGATTACCGGGCCAGTATCTCGGTGACAAAAGCCTATTTTCCCACAAAGGCCTACGGGGATATGGTGCTGCCCTGCGGGACCTATGACACGGTTCAGGTGGAACTTGGACAGGCCAGGGGACGCAACTGGTGGTGTGTCCTCTACCCAAGACTCTGCTTTATCGACGCCACCCACAGCGTTCTCCCCCAAAGCTCCAGACAAGAATTGCAGGCCCTTCTTCCGGAAGAAGATTACCTGTCACTCTTTGAAGAGCCGTCCAGGATCCGCATCCGATTGAAACTACTTCATTTTTTCGACGGGACTCCATAATCGGATAATGGTATGATAACCATTGACACCAATGACTACTTACAGGCGCTGCCTTCTTTCGGGGATCTCCCCCCAGTTTAGGCATGCTCCACAAAAGACAAGGAGGACACACATGATTCAAAACTCGCCCCAACGAGAAAGTTACGTAACCAGCCAGATTGACGGCTTTCGGCTCTGGCTGGAAGAGAAACACCGGGCGGAAAATACCATCCTGGTTTACACCTTTGCGGTCCGTCAGTTCTATGAACTGTATGAACAGCCGGATCCCAACACCCTGCAACTGTACAAATGCTTTCTTTTAGAGCATTACAAGCCTCAGACCGTCAACCTGCGCATTCGGGCATTAAACTGCTACATGGAATACCAGAACTCCTCCATAGCCCCCATAGCCATGCTGCGGATGCAGCAGAAGACTTATGTGGAAAATGTCATCAGCCATGCGGATTATGAGTACCTAAAGCGGTGCCTTATGCGGGACGGCAACCACCTTTACTATTATCTGATCCGTTTTATGGCCGCCACCGGCGTCAGGGTAAGCGAGCTGGTCAGGCTCCGCACCGAAGACGTGGAGAGAGGCTGGCTGAATCTGTACTCCAAAGGCAACAAGATCCGCCGCGTATACATACCAAAATCCCTTCGGCAAGACGCCCTTGCCTGGATAGACCGGGAGGAACGCCCTCCCGGCTTTCTGTTCCTCAACCGTTTCGGAGAGCCTGTGACGCCTGCTGCCATCCGCGGCCAGCTGCGCAAATTTTCTGGTCTCTACGGTTTAAACACTGCGGTGCTCCATCCCCACTCCTTCCGCCATCGGTTTGCCAAAAATTTTATTGAGGCCTGCGGCGATATCTCTTTTCTCTCAGACCTTTTAGGCCATCAGAGCATTGAGACCACCCGCATCTACCTTCACCGCAGCCGCGCGGAACAGCAGGTGATCGTCAACCAGGTTGTCAACTGGTAAGGGGGTGATGACATGAAACTTCCCGAAGACTTTGAGGACTTCCGGCTATACCTCCAGGAACAGAAGCTGTCCGAGAACAGCATCACCTCCTACATGGGCAGTCTTAGGCTGTTCGGAAACTTGTATACGTCCGTCACCGCCTCCACGGCAAAAAAATACAGAACCTACCTCATAGCCCATTACAAGCCTTCCACGGTGAACCAGCGGATCTGCGCCTTTAACCATTATCTGGATTATGTGGGGAAGCCCAAATACAAACTTCCCTCCATACGGCTTCAGAGGGCTTCCTATCTGGACGCGGTCATCTCCAACAAAGACTACCTGGCCCTGAAACGCAAACTCAAAAAGAACGGCCCGGAGCTGTGGTTCTTTGTCGTCTGGTTTTTGGGGGCAACCGGGGCAAGAGTCAGCGAACTTTTAAAGATCAAGGTGGAACATCTCTCCGCAGGGTACATGGATCTGTACACCAAAGGCGGAAAAATGCGCAGAGTCTACATCCCGGACGCACTGTGTCAGGAAGCCGCGTCCTGGTGCCACCGCCGCGGAACCCCCAGCGGATACCTGTTTATCAATCGCCGCGGAGACCCCCTCACCCCCCGGGGCGTCAACAGCCAGCTGAAACACTATGCCAAGCTGTATAAGATAAACCCAAAGACTGTCTACCCTCACTCCTTCCGCCACAGGTTTGCCATCAATTTTCTCAAGCGGTTCAATGATATCGCCCTGCTGGCTGATCTGCTGGGCCATGACAATGTGGAGACCACCAGGATCTACCTGACCCGCTCCACCAGCGAACAGCAGAAAATGATCGATAAGATGGTTACCTGGTAAAACATAGATCCATAAGAAAACGGGAGGTTCCAAACACCTCCCGTTTTCATTCAATCAGTTTGCGGACTGGCCTTCCAGTCCCTGGACGATCCATCCATAATTTTCAATGGCCTGTGTCAGACTGAGGGCGGCTGTTCTGGCTGCCGCCTTCTGCTGCAGATAGGCCATCTTCAGCTGGAGATACTCCAGATTTCCAAGCATTCCCATCTGATATTTCAGGTCATTGCCGTTCATGGTGATCTGGGCGCTCTGGAACGCTACATTGGCCGCCTCATAGGCAGTCCTGCTCTCCAAAATCCCCTGGTATGCAGATTCCAGCTGGATCTTTACCTGGGCTTCCGTGTCATCCATAATCCTGAACTTGGCCGTCCGGTTAGCGTCACCCTTGCCTGAGATCCCCCTCTGTTCAATGAGCGTATAATTATTTCCGATAGCCCGCTCCAGATCCCGCTCCAGATCCATGGCCTGGACCTTAGCAAAATCCGGGGCGGGCACATCCCCCAGCTGCATATCCGCGTCATAACTCCAGCCGGTCATCACGCACATCTGCTGCCGCAGGTTGGTCATGGTGTCATCCAAAGTCTTCAGCTGGCCCCTTGCGGACTGAAGTGCCTTCTCGGCCGCCTGCACATCCGTGGCCGTGGCCATGCCCAGACTCTGCTGGGTTATGGAGGATTCGTAGGCCGCCTGGGACAAGGCCACCGCTGTGTCCAGGATCTCCCTGGAAGCCATCGCCTGATAGTATCCGATCATCATCTGCTGGAGCCCGGATACCGTCATCTTCTTCACCCTGCTCAGCTGATGGCGCGTCTGATTGTGGACGGAAGTAACCGCCTTATCAAATCGCTCCGCCGCGTCGCGGTATCCCTTGACCGCCTCCCGCATCCCCTTGTACATCACTGGGTCCAGATCCTTGATGTCCTTTGCGTCCGAATCCATCTCATCCGCTGACTTGCGAAGCTCTCTGGCCGCCTCCTCCATAGGCTGGGCGTTAATCTCGATCTGCTCCACGATCTGGCGGTAGGTAGGATTATAGTACTCCACCAGATCGCTGATCTCGTCATACTCCAACACATTGTCCTGAAGTCTGGCCCAGGTGGCGTCATCCATCTTCTCCGGTTTCTCTATGGCAGCCATAGCGCCGAAAGGCACGCTTAAAGTCAGGATCCCTGTCAGTCCCAGGGCCAATGCACGTTTGCAGCCTCTCATCATCTCACCCCTTTTATGATCCAGTCATAGTTTTCCATTGCCTGAAACAGGTCCAGGTTCTTCACTTCCCGGTCCATCTGAGCCTGTACCAGGCCCGCCTCAGCCTGCAGATACTCCATACGGCTGATGGAGCCCAGCTGATATTTGGTGTTAGCCGCATTCCAATTCTTCGTCTCAACCTCCAGGTTCAGCACAGCCTCGTCATAGCTGTTCTTGGCCTGTATCACCTTCTGATAGCCGTCATTGACCGCCACCGCGATCTTCTGTTTATCCTCCTCCACAGTCTTCTTGTAGATATTTTTGTTGGCGTCGGTGATGGAGTTGTTCATCTTGCGCTGATCCAGCTGCAGGGTGTAGTCCGCCCCCAGGGCTGTTCTGGTGTCCTCCTCCACATTCATGGCGCTGATCCTGTCCATCTGCACTGCCGGCATGGGGCGGATCTCCGGCATATCCCCCTGCTTCCATCCCAGCATGATAATAAGGTTCTGCCTGGTATCCTCGATCTGGCTCTTCATAGCAATGATCTGGGCGTCCGCGCTCTGCACATTCTGCTGGGCATTAAGCACCTCCGCATAGGTAGCCATGCCCTGGCTCTGCCGCCCCTGAACCGATCCCACTGTGGCTGCCAGAAGCTCCCGGTTCTTTTCCAGAGCCGTCAGCTGATACTGAAGCTTATAATAGGTGTTCATAGCAGTCTGGGCCTGCTTGGCGATCCCCTTCTCTGTCTGCTTGTATCCGATCATGGAAGCCGTTCTGTCGCCCTCCAACACATTATTCTCCGCCGCCTGCTCCGCCCGGTTTGCGGCAACCAGAAGATCCGGGCTGGAAGTGTAGGTATACGCGTCCAGCGCATCCGCCGCCTGGTCCATATACTCCTTCACCACTTCTCTCCGGTCTCTGGCATTCTCCCTGTTATAAGTCTGCGCGTTGTTGAGGACAGTGGTATTGTACTCATAGACCAGATCCTCGATCTCCTCATACTCCAACACATTATCCCGAAGTCTCGCCCACTCCTCGGCGCTCCGGCCAAACTCCGGAGTACCCGCAAGCGACGTCACCGGCGCCCCAACACTTAAAGACACCGCCATCCCAAAAGCCACAGGTCCAATTAATCTTCTCCTTATCATAACTCTCCTTTTTACTGATCTGCTAATCTACTAAACTGCTAATCTTCCAAAACAACCTGCCTTTTCTTCTTACCGCTCATAACCGAATAGTAAGCCGGCAGCATCAACAGCGCCAAAACCGTGGAGGCCACCAGTCCTCCCACATCCACCAGAGCCAGACCCTGCATCATCTCCCCAGCGTCCCCGAAAGCCAGGCACATGGGGATCATAGCCACAATGGTGGTCAGAGTCGTCATCAGGATAGGCCGCAGACGGGTAGCGCCCGCCTCAATAAGAGCTGTGGACATATCCATCTCCTGGCGATACTGGTTTACTGTATCCACATACAAGATACCATTGTTTACCACAGTACCCACCAACATCAGAAATCCAAGCATGGAGGGCATGCTGATGGTCACATCGGTCAAAAACAGAAGGCCAAAGGACCCAATGAGAGAAAACGGAATGGTCGTCATAACCATAACCGAGAACTTCACCGACTCAAACTGGGCCGCCATCACCACAAATACCAGGAAGACAGCGATAAGCACCGCCTCTAACAGAGCACCCAGCTCCTCAAACATACTCTCATCCATGGCATTCTGGGCAATGGACACATCTGCCCTCAAGGCAGGCGTCACCACCTCATCAAACAGCATCTTTTCTATTTTATCCACAACCTTGCGGTCCTCGGTATCCACAAGCTCCGTGTAATCGCTGCTGATGGTCACCTGATACTGCTTATCAGATCTGGTAATGTTTAAGGGGCTGTCCTGGAACGAAATCTCCCCAATATCCGTCAAAGCCACGGAAGCCCCGGTGGCTGTAGGAAGTACGATCCCTTTCACCTGGTCCAGAGTTTCATACTCCTCCTTAGGATATTCTACCATAACACTGATCTCATTTCCATCTACTTCTAAGGTAGTTGCCTCATTTCCGCTTAACATGGTGTTAATAAGTCCTGCCACCTGCACTGGCGACATTCCCTCCGCGGAAGCCTTGATGGGATCAATATTGATCTTCACCACAGGAGCGGCATTTTCCAGGGTCGAATGAACTCTGGTCACCTCCGGCCTGTCCGTAAGGCCCTCCACGATCTTATCCGAAGCCTCCTTCAGGCTGTCATACTGGGTACTTTCCAAAATCACCTCATAACCGCTGGTCACAGTCATCATGGAACTCATCATGCTGCTGGACTGCAGCGTAATATCACAGTCCGCGATCTTTGTCAGCGCTGGTCTCCACTGTTTTATGACCTCATCCGTCTCCAGAGGACAGTCATCCCTCAGATACGCGTTCAGGGTCGCTCCGGAACCGCCGCCCATACTCAGACCCGAAGAACCGAAGGACAGCATATACGATTCCACGTATGCCTGATTCTCCTGGGATGTCACAAAAGCTTCCACCTGCTGTAAGATCTTATCTGTTTCTTCTATATTAAGACCTGGCTTAGTCTCCACGGAAATGGTGATCGTCCCCTCATCCGCGGAAGGCATCAGCTCCATTCCCAGCTGTGTCCCCATAAAGACAGCTGCCACCAAAAACACCACGGAAGTAAAAATAACCGTCTTTTTCTTGGGGAGCAGCACTTCCATAATACTGCGGTACCCGCTCTGCATCCGCTCCACCATGCCCGACAGAGGCGCCCGCTCCCTCTCCTTTGGCCGGTACAAGGTATAGCACAGCGGCACAATGGTCATGGCTGAGATCAGGGAAGCCAGCATACAGAACACGATGGTAAAGCCAAGAGGCTTAAACATCTGCCCGGACATTCCCTTCTGAAAAGCCAGCGGCAGAAATACCACGCAGGTAGTCACCGTTCCGCCGATAATCGACTGGAGCACAATACCGCTTCCCTTTAACGCCGCCTCTGTGTACTCCCGAAATCCCACGCCCTTGGTTGAGCGGAAACAGCTTTCCAGCACTACGATGGAGTTATCCACCATCATGCCCACGCCCAGCACCAGGCTGCTCAGAGTAATGACGTTCAGCGAAAATCCCATGGCGCTCATGGAAATAAGAGCCGCCAAAATCGAGATGGGGATGGACGTGCCTACGATCAGTGACGCTTTCAGGTCCCCGAAAAACAGGAATATAATCACCATGGACACAACTACCGCCATCACCATGGTTTGAAGCACGGAACTTAAGGATGATTTGATCATGGTGCTGTTATCATCCACCACCACAATCTCCAGATCCGGATCCCCGGCCCTCATCCGCTCCACGATGCGCATAACATCCCTGGAAACCTCCACATCGCTGCTGCTCTGCTGCTTCTTGATCTGCACGGAAATGGTATCCCTGCCATTATACCGTCCGATGCCTGCGGCATCCTCCAGAGCCGGGTAGATATTGGCCACATCCTCCAGATAGATGATATTGCCGCTGCCCAGCGTAATAGGAATGCTCTTTAAGCTCTCCACAGTGCTGTAATCCACCCCGGCGGATACGGACAGAGTCTGCCTTCCCACCTGGGTATCTCCTATAGGAAAAGAAAAGTCCGCGCTGGTGACTGCGGAAGCCACGGCGTTCATGCTCAGCCGGTACTGGGTCAGTTTCTCCGGGATCAGCTCAATCCTGATATACTCCTTCTGTCCCCCGCTGATATCCACGCTGGCCACGGACGACAGCTTCTCAAACTCCGGGACAATGGTGTCATTCACATAGTTGTATAGATTGCCCTGAGTATCATTGTTCACTGCCAGGGAAATGCTGGCCATGTCATTGATGTTCATCTCCATGATGGTGGGCGTCTGCACATCATCCGGAAGATCTGACTGGAGGGCATCCATTTTCTTCTTCAGGTCATCGTAAGCGTCATCAATATCAATGCCATACTCGTACTCCAACAGCACGATAGAATAGTTCTCGCTGGAAACACTGGTAACGCCCTTCAACCCGCTCAGCGTTCCCGTCTCATCCTCAATAGGCTGGCTCACCAGCTCATCCACATCATCAGGGCTGGCCCCCGGATACAAAGTAAACACCACCAGCATAGGCATATCCATGGAAGGGATCAGCTCCAGCTTGGACGACAACACCGATGTAAGGCCAAATACGATCAGGCACAAGACCACCATCACCGTGGTCACCGGCCGCTTCAGGACAGTTTTTGTCAGATTCATACGCTGTCCCTCCTATTCAGCCGCCGCTTCCGTGGCCGGCTCCAAAACTGCCGGAGCGCCTTCATACAATTCCGGACTCCAGGTAGTAATAACATAGTCAGAGGCAGTCAATCCTGATGTGACCTCCATTTTCTCCGAATCGCTGATCCCTGTCTCCACATCCACTTTATGTACAGTTCCATCATCAAATGTATAGACATAGGGTACTCCGTTATCATAGTAGACCGCATCCACCGGAACCGTCATTACACCCCGGGCTTTATCAGAGGTTACATACAATTTTACGGAAGACCCGTTTGCCAGGGCGCTGCCATCCGTCACGGAAGCCTTTACCTTAAAAAGGCCTGTGGCCGCGTCCACCATGGTGCTGACCTCCGTAACCACACCTGTGTACTCGCTGCCTCCTTTCTCAATACGGATCTGATCTCCCTCCCTTACATTATCCAGAACCGCCTCCGTGACAGCAAAGTTCACGGTCTTCGTCCCCTCGCTGGAGATCACGCACAAAGGACTGCTCTGGCTGGCCATGTCGTGGACTTCCATATTGCTGGACTCGATCTTTCCGGCGATGGTGGCTGTAATGGTGCTGAACTCCACCTGATAATCGTAAGCCAGCTTTGCCGAATCATACTGGATCTGGGCTGACTTCGCTCCACTCTCCACTTGCTCAAAAGACTGGGCGGAAATATCTCCGCTGCCATAGAGGACTCTCATCCTCTCCAGGTTTGTTCTGGCATCATGAAGAGCGACCTCAGCCGCTTCCAGCTGTAGCTTAGCTGCATCTACCTGCTTGGTATCAATCTCGCACAGAAGCTGCCCCTCCTCCACATAATCCCCTGTCTTCACATAAACCGCCGTGATCTCCCCTGCCGCCTTGGGGATCACATACACCGAATCTGCCGGTTCTATGGTTCCTGTCATACTGCGAAACAGCTCAATATCCCCTGTCGAAGGCTGTTCTATCCTCACTGCAGGAGGAGCCACCACCTCCGGCGCGCTCTCCGGCGTGAGAAAACTCTGTGCCACAAAGGCTCCTGCCGCCACGACCACCACTGCTGCCGCCGCAATTATTGTCTTTTTACTCATCTGCTTGCTCCTTTGCCTGGTCTTGTTGGGAGTCTTTACAGGCTCCATACTTTAATATTGACAATGCTTTCTTATACTCTCTCTTAATGATCTCTTCATGGTCAGGGTGTTTGTGAAACTCCCCGATCCCCGCCGTCATGGCGACGAAACAGAGTTTAACCAAAAGCAGAACCCCCCCAGTTGAGTTGTCCCGCAGCTTGGAGCGGTCAATCCTTCGAAAGAATTCTTCTCCCACCAGTCTCTCCAGTTCCCCATCATCCGCCCTGCATTCCATAAGCACGTCATCAGGATACATAATCAAATTCTTATGCAGCCGGAACATGTCATTATTCTTACAGAATCTCAGGGCGTGATCCATCATAGACTCCATCAGGGAAAACACGTCGCCATAAGTCTTATCCAGTTCTTCCAGGCAGAATTCCCTCCACTTTCTCGTGGTATCCTCTAATAAAAACGACAAAACATCCCTTTTATCTTCAAAATATGTATAAAAACTGCCTCTGGAAATGCCCGCGTCCCGGATGATCTTGTTGATGGAAACTTTCTCGTAAGGTACAGCTATAAATTCTTTCATCGATGCTTTCCAGATCAGGTTCTGCTTCTCCTTGGAAAGCCTGTGAAAACGTTCACTCGGCATCTTCAATCCCCCTCCTGTTCTACAGGAAAAAACAAAAGTGACAACCTGTCATTCATTATAATGACAACCTGTCACTCTGTCAATGGAGTTATTATTTTTTAATATTTTCCTAACAAATCAGTTAGATTCTTCCTTTTCTTTAATATTCCTGGAAACGGTTATCTCCTGATTATCAATGTGCTCCCGCATAGCCGCCTTGGCCTCCGCCACCTTGCGGTTTCTCACTGCTTTTAAAATGTTGTCATGCTCGATCAGCAGGATCTGCCTCTTGTCCGCGTCTTTGATGTATTCCAGGCGGTAGCGGTACATCTGTTCCCGAAGATTGTTGAGGATCTGCACCAGGCGGCTGTTTTTGGTCCCCTGATAAATGATCTCATGATATTTTTCATCAGTTTCCGCCATGAGCATCACATCTTTGCTGTCAACAGCTTTGCGAAACGCTCTCTGGGCGTCTTCCAGCTCGTCAATCTCCTCCTCCGTCATCCTCTGACAGGCCAGCTCAATGGCCAGTTCCTCCAGAGAACGGCGCAGTTCCAGAACATCCCGAAGGCTCTTCTCTGAGATCTTGGCTACCTCCGCCCCCTTCCTGGGTATCATCAGCACCAGCCCCTCCAGCTCCAGTTTCCGGATTGCCTCCCGAATCGGGGTTCGGCTGACCCCCAGCCGTTCCGCCAGCTGTATCTCCATAAGCCGTTCCCCTGGCTCCAGCTCCCCCTTTAAGATAGCCTGCCGCAGAGTGTTAAACACCACATCCCGCAGCGGAAGATACTCATTCATATTAACTTTTAACATACTTCCTTCCATATTATATGGTC
>Ga0137306_102419_pt1 | contig 15660 bp, 12 predicted proteins | sample Inofroosms_March_FD_97187 | JGI IMG/M metagenome (GOLD analysis project Ga0137306, IMG submission 97187) | Mouse cecal microbial communities from Vienna, Austria - N-Acetylneuraminic and N-Acetylglucosamine D2O microcosms_March | ecosystem: Host-associated > Mammals > Digestive system > Large...
CAAAGCGATCTTGGGCGTTTATAATTCAAATAGTGCTTCATCGAATATTATACCCTATAAGACATCGGGTGCTTTAACAAGCTCAAATAATACTCTTTCGCTAAGTGTAAAAAACATAGCTGATGGAGTTGTGCACAATGTCATTATTTCTGCACATATATTGTATGTGAAAATTTAATCTGCTTAGAGCACACCAAAACTACAGAATAAAGTTACATAGTAATTGGATAAATGTACATAACCCCCTCATTATCATATGTAATAGCTTCTCCTATATAAATACTGCCGCTCCCCAAGCTGCTTATTGTTGCGGAATTCAATTTTCCATTGTCCATTGCGCTTTGTGTAGATGCATATATCCCATATACAGTTGCCTTAGGAAAGTATCTAGGGTTTGATATATGGAAAGGATGCGGTCCTGGCTGAATTCCAGATTTAAGTAATAACGAAATAACAGCTATACCATTCAGAACATATGCGTATGAAACAGTTATTTTTGATTTATCATCTGATATAACGTCATTTAAGATATCTGTATATCCGAACTTACTATATTACAAAGCACCTTCCAGCGATTGCGCCGGCGCAATTTCCTTTTTCCTGTACGCCCTCAAAACACGCCTAAAAAGCGACCGTCTCCGCCCGCTTTAAAAAGGCGTTTTCACTCTATTTACGCATACTTCCGATGAGACATTTTGACACTCTCCTGTGACACGGTGCAGTATAGCATCGTCGTGTCAAGCTTCTCATGGCCCAGGAACTCCTTCACTTCCTCTATTTTCATGCCACGGGCCAGCAGATCGGTGGCAATTGTCCGCCTGAATCGGTGGGGATGCACATTTTCCACTTCTGACCGTTTTCCAAGCTGGCGAAGCATATATTGGATCCCAGCTACTGTCAGCCGGTTATGTGGATAGTCCAGTGTTACAAACAGCGGTTCTCTTTGCAGCTCCTCAATTGTCTTTCCGTCTCTGCAGCGGCTTGCCAGATATCTCCGCAAGTAGAATTTTGCTCCGTCCGTCAGATATGTCCTCCGCTCTTTGCTGCCTTTTCCATACACTATCAGCTCCTGTTTTCCCATTTCGATGTCATTCACATTCAAGGATGCCAGTTCCGAAACCCTGACACCCGTAGAGTATAAAAACTCAACCATGGCCCTGTCCCGAACGTTGTCACAGTTTACCCGCAGAGCTTCCAGTTCTTCTGCCGAAAATGGTTTTTTAATGGTTTTTTCCACTTTCAGCATCCCAACTTTTTTAACCGGATTGCTATGTACCAATTCCTCCGTGATCAGGAAATCCCAGAAACTGCTGAGATAATGCAGCCTGGTCTGCATGGTAGACATCCCGATCCCTCTCTTTTCTCGCATGACACCGTAATAATAGCGCAGATCCATCCCTGTTATGTCCTCTAAGCGCTTTCCCAGGAAATTCAGCATGTTATAAATTTCGTTGGCGTAATTTCGCAAGGTATTATCTTGCCGGTTGATAGCTTTCTTGCTGGCAATAAACATCTTAATCTTTACCTCATCGCCATCTTGTCCGGTGGCTGCCAACTCCGTACACTCTTTTTGTACTTCCAAGCCGTGAAAGTTGACGTATAACACATTTTTCAGATGCTCCTGCTGCCCTGGTTCCAGATGTGGAGTCATTTCAGTGATCACTTTCTCTAAAATTTTTTCTATCATTGTTATCTCCTCCTTCCTCCAATTATAACAAAAAAGAGGGCTTGAAACCCTCCCCTGAACATGGTATATTATAGACATAAGGAAAGCAACCGCCCACAAAGTGGTTAGCCTCCAGATGTGCAATAAGCCTACCTGCCTGCTAAGTACAAGGTAGGCTTATTTATTTTCGCTTGTTGTTCCTATCTATGTAGGCAAGCAGCGTGATGAGGAATGAGCCGCCCAAAAATAGCAGGCTAAATGCTTCATATGTCGTCATACACACCACCTCCCTTCTTTTGCAAGTTAGGGAGGCTTACCACCTTGTAACACGGTTGTTTTCCATGCTGTAATCATATCACAGTTCCCACCATTCGACAATATCCTCTTTTCTCCGCTCCATAATATAGTAATATGCAGGCAGTCAGCTCTGTTTTTTGTAATTAATAAAAATTTTTTCTATCATGCAACAAAATGGGAGGAATGGTACACTATAAGATTGTAGAAACGAAAGTTGTGAAAATATGCGCTTCCGGCATTTTGGTGGGAGCACATAAATGTAATCAGGAGGAATCATTTTATGAAAAATCGTTTTGATCATCTGTTTTTCGCATTGATGCTTGTACTTATGCTGGTATTGGCAGGCTGTTCCGGTAAAAAGGATGAGGGAGGCACGACTGCCGCCGATACGGCGGGAACGTCGGAAGGAACATCCCAGGGAGCCTCAAAGGAGGAAAGCGGTTTGCCGCAGACGGACGCAGATGGGGAGGCACCTTTGCGGGCCATGTATCTGACGGACAAGATCGGAGAGTACCTGTTTATCGGCACGGAAAACGGCACATTGTTTGTAGCCCCTGTCCCGGAAGAGCTGTACGGTATGGACGGAAATCAGCTGACGGCGGATCAGCTGTCCGTGGGCACGGTGGTAGATATTTACGGAAATAATATGATGCTGGAATCCTACCCTGGTCAGTATCCCGGCGTATCAAAAATGGTAGTAGTCAAGGAAGGAACGGAGGCCGATACGGAGCCTTACCAGTATCTGATCGATGAAATCTATACGGAGCCGGACCCTTCCCAGCCTCCTTTTATGGATCTGGAATATCAGAATGAACAGGCAAACGTGGTAGTGATTTTGAGCCAGGGCGGCTATTCCTGGTCTTACACCGATGAAAACGGTGAGACGCAGAACGTGGTAGCTGACAGCGCGCATATTCTGGCATGGGAACAGCTGGTAGATGTGACGCTTAAGGAGCCTGCAGATATGAAGCTTTCTCCTTCGCAGCCTCTAAAAGACGTGGAGGTAACCCGCTGGCCGGCAGAGGCCAGAGGAACAGAGATCGGCGACATGCCGGAAGGTGAAACCGTGGAAGTGACTGAGGAAGACGGCAGCTTCCGGATCAAAGAGGTGGAGCCGGGTTATGTGTATCTGGTGAAAGGAATCTGGGAGAACGGAGAGGCAGAGTTCGGATTTTATACGAAATAAGGGAAAAGAAAGCCCGCGGCGGAAAGCTGCGGGTTTTAACACTTCAATTCTATGATATGAAAAATCGCCATATATCAACCGATATATGGCGATGAGAGCTGGGCTACAAGGATTCGAACCTTGAAATGCTGGAGTCAGAGTCCAGTGCCTTACCGTTTGGCGATAGCCCAATTTCTGTGAACGAAAAGATTATATAACATTCTCCTGGAAAAAGCAAGCCCTTTTTTAAAATTTCAATTAAAAAATTTTTTATAAAAATCCATAAAAATAAAAAAGGATTCCTGAGCAAATTACCAGTCAAAAAAACCTGCACACAAACGCCGCCCCGCCTCCTTCCCGGTCCTGAACGGAGATTTTTCCATTGTGGGCATGAACAATCTCAGCGGCAATGGACAAGCCCAGGCCGAAGTGTTCCGTTTGCTGTCCGGTCTGCCGGGTTCGGGCTTTGTCTGAGCGGTAGAATCTGCGGAAAATTTTTTCTTTTTCTTCATCGGGCACACCGATCCCGGAGTCTTCTACCCGAATCTCAAAGCTGCCGCTTCTGTCATAATAGTCCAGCCGGAGGGAAATCTGCCCTCCGAAAGGCGTATAGCTGACGGCGTTGTGCAGCAGGATTTCCAGCAGCTGTATCATCCGGTCCTGGTCGCAGGCAAAGGCGGGAACGGACTGTTCGGGCAGATCGATCAGAAAACGGATATTTTTTTCGCGGGTTACAGGCAGAAACGCCTCATAAATATTCAGAATCAGCGTATCCAGCTCCAGCGGCTTTTTTTGGACAGTAAGTGCATGGCTGTCTGCCTTTGCCAGCGTCAGCAAGTCGTCCACCAGACGAGACATGCGCAGGCATTCGGAACGGATGATGTCCGGAAACTGCGTCTGTCGCTGTTCCGGCGGGCATTGGCAGGCGGGCAGGGAGGAAAGGACCACGGCCAGCGGTGTGCGCAGTTCGTGGGAGGCGGCGGCGATGAATTCATTCTGCTTTCGCTGGCTGTCCTCGATGGGCAGCAGCAGCTTTCGGGTAAAATGCCAGGAAAAGAGAAACAGGCAGAGAGCGGCGGCGGCATCGATCAAAAGGAACAGGATTCTTTGGGAGCGGATCTGTCTGTTTAGAGGTTTCATGGAAGTCAGGATCAGGATATCGATCTGTTGTCCGTTTCGGGCAATATAAGCCTGGCAGCCGTAAAAAGCTTCCTGTCTCACGGCCGAATCGAAAATAAATTCATTGTGCTGGAAAAGAAAGGGAGACAGGCGCAGTGTTTCCGGTGGGAAATTTTCCTGCGCGTAAGCGCGTCCTTCCTCTGTCAGAAGCCGGATATCCGGCTCCTGTTTCAGCCGGTCGTGCAGCAGAGGCGTCCCATTGTCCAGGATGCTGATCAGGTACCGGCCGTTTGATTCTGCCTGGGCCAGCCATTGGTGGGTCAGTGTTTCCTGGCGGCCGATATTGGAGAGAAGGGTGCTGACATGATTCCGGAAAAAGAGAAACTGACTTTCTTTCATGCTCTGTTCCGAAATAAAGAGATAGAGCGCCGACATGACCAGCAGGATAAAGATTGTGACGCCGGCGCATAAAAAAGCCAGGCGGTGATGCACTTTTCGGAACATGAGGTCCTCCTTATTGTTCGCTTTCTGTCAGCCGGTATCCGACGCCCCGGGCTGTCATGATGGACGCATGGCTTCCCACAGCTTTCAGGCGCCGGCGCAGGAAATGGATGTAATTGTCCAGATTTCCTTCCTCCACCTCGAATTCCATGCCCCATACCCGGGAGAGCAGGATAGGGCGGGACAGGATCTGACCCGGATTGCGCAGGAATATTTCCAGCAGGGTTCCTTCTTTTTTGGAGAGAGAGCATTGGCCGGCGGGTCCGTGCAGCCGGTTTTCCCCCATGTCCCAGACGAGATCGCCGAAAGAAAGCTTCTGATTTTGCTCCAGACGGCCGGGGCGGCGGCTGACACAGCGGATGCGGGCCAGCAGCTCTTCAAAAGCAAAGGGTTTGACCAGATAATCGTCCGCGCCCAGATCAAGCCCCCGGACCCGGTCGGTCAGCTCTCCCAGTGCAGTGATAAAGATAATCGGGACGCTGTTATGTTCCTTGCGCAGTTTTTTCAGGATGGCGGTCCCGTCTATGGAGGGCAGCATCCGGTCCAGCAGAATCAGGTCATAGATCGGCTGTCGGGCATAGTACAGCGTATCTTCTCCGTCAAAACAGGCGTCCACATCGTAACCTTTTTGTTCCAGCTGATCTTTTAACGAAGCATTCAGATTCCGGTCGTCCTCCGCAAGTAAAATCCGCATAATGGTCTCCTTCCGTATAAAATTTGCTGTTTTGACATTGGCACTCCTAAATGATTTTGAATAAATAACAGTAATGCCTGCGATTTTTTTATATCCTATGATATTAAAAATGCTTCACGCGGATGCGCAGGGTCTGCCCCAGCGAAGCGAGGGTACGCAAACGCAGGAAGCATATAAGCTATGGTCCGCCTGTCGATATCGTAGCAGAGAAATCTCTAAAAAAGTATTAAAATCCTGATAAAGCTTAATTTGCTGATTTATCATATATAATATCACAAAAGTCGCATATCCTGTGGCGAAAATATGATTTATCTTCACGGCTTTGCCCGTATAATTCAAACTTTCTCATATGGGGGATAAGAAAAGACCCGCAAAAGGGCAGCGCGGAAACAATGCCTGATCAGCATGACTTGTAAATGCTGGCAATTATTACTGTTCAGGTGACACTATTCCGCGAGGTGTTTCATGCATGTAATGCATGAAATCCCGAGTTACGTAAGCGTGAAATTATGCAGAATGCATAGTTTCTGTGCATCGCGAAGCGTGTTACTGGTCGCGGAGTGAACAGTAACTGGCAATTCGCTGTTATTTCATGGAGGTTACGGTTGACTATGGAAAAAACGCAATGTATAATTTATAGTAGGTGTTTCATGGCGCCGTATTGGTTTGGAGAAAAGAGAGGCGTCTGTGAGATATGAACTGACAGTTCAAATGAGGAGTGGAAAGATGGAAAAAGTATTGATCGTGGATGACAGCTCCGTGCAGGCCGCCCGATTAAAGGCTATTTTGGAAGATGAATATAAAATTACCATTGCCCAGACGGCGGAGGAGGGACTCAGGCTTGTAAGAGCCGAGGAGTATTCTCTGATTCTTCTGGATGTGGTGATGCCGGGGATGGACGGTTTTATGCTGTTGAAAAAGCTTCAGGAGGAAGTGATCACGCAAAGCGTTCCGGTAATTCTGATTACCAGTCTTTCCGATACGCGGAATGAGTATAAAGGGCTTACGCTGGGAGCGGTCGATTACATTTCGAAGCCTTTTCACCCGCTGATCGTAAAGGCAAGGGTCAATACACATATCAAACTGTATAAATATCGGAAACAGGTAGAACGTCAGTCCCAGATCGATCAGCTGACCGGGATTGCCAACAGGCGGCAGCATGACCATTACAGCGCGGTTAAATGGAAGGAGGCCATCCGGCTTCAGGTGCCGTTTTCCATCTGTATGATGGATATTGATCATTTTAAGGTGTACAATGATACGTTTGGCCATCCTGCGGGAGATAAGGCTCTTGCCAGTGTGGCGCGGGTGATTTCCTCGCATCTGCAGCGCAGTACGGATTTTGTGGCCCGTTACGGCGGGGAAGAATTTGTGGCGCTGCTGTTTGGAGACGGCGCCGATAAAGCTTTTGAGCATCTGAAAATGATTCGGCAGGAGGTAGAGAACCAGCATATTCCTCATGATCCGTCCACAGCCGAATGGGTTACGGTCAGCGCAGGGGGCGTTACCATCATTCCGCGGATGGAGCATTCCTATGCGTCCTATCTGAAAATTGCGGATACCATGCTGTACGACGCGAAAAAATTTGGCCGGAATATGGCCGTATGGGCCAATGAAAAGATGGAGCAGTGGAGAGAAAGGTAAAAAATCTGATACATAGTTTTCCTGAACAAAACAGGGCTTTCGGGTTTGAAGTTTAAAACCGGAGCCCTGTTTTTCTGCCGTTTTAGAGAAAAAATAAAGAAACGCAGATTATGCTCATTACAGCACTGAAAATGATTTATTTGGAGGAATGTCATGAAAAAGTGGAAAAAGACAACGGCCTTTGTTCTGGCAGCATTAATGCTGTTATGCGGCTGTTCACAAAACGGAGGAGGCGGCGCGGCCGGGGACGGCAGGCAGGCTGCGGGTCAGGGCGGAGGACAGACCGGGAGTCTGCCCGAGGGCGGAACAGGGCGGTATCTGGAACATGAATCGGAACTTTCAGGGCAGCTTTCCAGTCCGGCGGGTCTGGTCCGTCGATCTGACGGCAGTCTGGCAGCGTTAGACTATGACAGCGGGCTGTATCTGTCATATGACGGCGGTTTAAGCTGGGAAAAAGGGGAATGGGGCAGCCTGCCGGAGCTGGCTCAGGAAAACTATATTATGGCCTCGGCTCATTCCCCGGAGGGAAATACGGTGGCGGCTTATATAGCGCCGGAAAATATGAGAGAGGACGGGAAATGGAACCCCATTTATATCCTGATCGATCCGGAGGGAAATCAGAGAGAGCTTCCGATTCAATGCGACAGTGAGACCGGGTATCTGAACCGGTTCTGGTATCTGGGAGAGGGCATGCTGTATGGACAGGGATTTGACGGGAATGTATATCAGATTTCGGAAACTGACGGCAGCATGAAAAAGGTTCTGGATATGTGGCTGGTGCATATGACGGCCGTAGGAGACCGGCTGCTGCTCACCCATCAGGAGGGCTTTACGATTTATGACCCGGCCACAGGAGAGCAGACGGAGGATACCGTGCTGAATGAGTTCATGGAGAAAAATTTTAATGGCGTGGACCTGCTGGGGAACACCGGAGTATATTCGCTGCTGGCGGCGGGCGGCGAGGACGGACAGACAGTTTATCTGGCCTGCCAGGACGGCATTTACAGCCATGTTCTGGGGGGCAGCCTGATGGAACAGGTGGTGGACGGCTCCATGACCTCCCTTTCCGATCCCCGCTATGGCATGGTGGGCATGGCGGCATTGGATTCAGGGGAATTTCTGATCCTGATGATCAACGGTCTGTTTCGTTATACTTATGATCCGGATATCGCCGCCGTCCCGGAAAAGCAGCTTCAGGTGTACAGCCTGAGGGAAAACCAGTTATTGCGTCAGGCGATCACATTGTACCGGAAACGGCATCCGGAGGTCTATGTGAATTATACGGTGGGAATGGATGCGGGCAGCGGCGTGACCCGGGAGGACGCATTGAAGACGCTGAATACCCAGATCGCGGCGGGAAACAGCCCGGATCTTATGGTGCTTGACGAACTGCCTGTGGATTCCTATATGGAGAAAGGGCTGCTGGCTGATCTTGGCAGATGGCTGGACCCCATGGAGGAAGAACTTTTTACAAATGTGACCAGTCTCTATCAAAAGGACGCTCATCTTTACGCAGTGCCCGTGAAATTCATGATTCCCACGATACTGGGCAGCCGGGACACGGTGGAGCAGATCAGGGATGTGACGACGATGGCAGATCAGATCGAGGCGCTGCGCGGTCAGTTTCCGGAAGGAAGTATTACCGCTGCATGCAGCGCCCGGGAAATGCTGGAGCTGTCAGGGATTTATGATTCCTGGAAATGGCTGGATGAAAGGGGCAGGGTGGACGAAGCCGCTCTGGAGACATTTTTCAATGAGGCGAGACGGAGCTGGGAAGCCGAGAAGGCCGGATTGTCCGGTCGATCTGTGGAGATCCATGAGGAATATGTGCGGGAGTGGAATGAGAGCCGGGATGGTAGGTTATCTCTGGGCCGCTATTATGATTTCTTCATGTATGGGGACACCAACGCGATGTATTATTATATGGGGGAACAGCGGCTTACCCTTGGTTTTTTAAACGGCATGAGTATCAATTTCGGAATGCTGACCAGCGCGATTAAGAAGACAGGGCAGTCGGATTACCGGTTTTTGCCGGGGAAGGACGGGATGCTGTTTCTGCCCGTGATGTCCGTGGGAATCAGCAATAATTCAGCCGAACAGGAGCTGGCGGGGGAACTGCTTACGGTTCTTCTGTCGGAAGAAAATCTGAAAGAGGATTATACCGACGGCTTTCCGGTAAACCGCAAAGCCTTGGCAGCTCAGAGTGTCAATGAGGACGGGAACGTTTACAGCAGCTACGTGGTGGCGGAGGACGGCGTCCAGGAGGAAATCACAATGGATTGGCCTTCCGAGGAGGAATGCCGGCAGCTTGCAGAACGGATTGAGGAGCTGGGCTGTCCTGTGATTGGAGGAGGAACCCTTTGGGACGCGGTGATGGATACGGGCGTAAAAGTGCTGGAGGGAGAAATGACGGCCGCCGAAGGCGCGGAGGAGATTGTGCGAAAGACGGCGATCGAGCTGGCAGAGTAGGCGAGAGTCCGTCGTAAAGGAAAAGAAGGTGAGGAAGTGAGAGAGAAGCAGAAGAAAAAGGGCAGAAGCGTCAAAAAGCCGGTCAGTCTGCCGACCTGGACGGGGTTTATGGTTCCCAGTCTGCTGGGCGTGACGGTTTTTGTGCTGTTTCCCTTTGCGGATGTGGTTTGTCGTTCTTTTTCTTCCGCTCTGGGGGGCAGGTTTACCGGGTTATCTAACTTTCGGACAGTGCTGTGCAACCAGGCTTTTTGGCTGGCCGTGAAAAACACGGTTTGTTTTACGGCGGTCTGTCTGCCGATTCTGATTGGCACAGGGCTGCTGATCGCCGTGGGGCTTGGCAGGATGAAATATGCCCGGCTGCTCAAACCGTTGTTCCTTTTTCCCATGGCCATGCCGGCCGCCACGGTGGTTCTGATCTGGCATCTGGTATTTGCCCGGCTGGGACTTTTAAACGGTCTGGCGGACGGTCTGTTTGCCCGGCTGCCGGCCGTTGTCTCAGAGGCTTTGGGACTGAAGGGCGGTCCGGTCCGCATTGCCTATATGGATACGGCACTGTCCTTCTGGGTGCTGGTGTTCAGCTATGTGTGGAAAAATCTGGGATACACGATTGTTCTCTGGATGGCCGGGATCGCAGGGATTCCGGCCTCAGTGACGGAGGCGGCCAGGATAGACGGCGCAGGAGAGAGGCAGGTTTTCCGGTATGTGATTCTGCCGAACCTGAAAAGCAGTCTGTACACCATAACCGTGCTGTCTCTGCTGAATTCTTTTAAGGTATTCCGGGAGGCGTACCTGGTTGCGGGGGCTTATCCCCAGGAAAATATTTATCTGCTTCAACATTTGTTTAATAACTGGTTTGTCAATATGGAGCTGGATAAGATGGCGGCCGGGGCGGTATTGGCGGCTGCGGCGCTGCTGGTTTTGATTTTGGGGCTGCCTGGTCTATTAGAAGAGTAGTGCGGATGATACAATTATCATAGGGGATCGTGTACGGTCATGTTGAACAAGGTCTTGTATATTGTGGGTGCATGATATAGCCGTAGTCAAAAAAGCGGGAAGGAAGACTGTCGTTGCAAGTGAAAATTTTGAGAATAAGGCGGAAATTATCCATGTTTTTGTCGGGCTGCTGCCTGACTGCTTTGGCGCTGCTCTTTTGCTCTCCGGTGCTGATTCTGCTGTCAGGTTCCTTGACGGGGCGGTATGAGCTGCGGCAGATGTTAAAGCCGGTTCTGGAGGATGACTTGTATTCCGCGGATGAAGTTATGGGGCAGGATACAGCCTTGTGGAAGACAGTGCCCCAGTATCCGACAGGGGAACATTATCAGAAGCTGTTGTTTTTTACGCCTCAGTTTTTTACGGTGTTCTGGAATTCCGTGAAGCTGACGGTGCTGATTATCGGCGGGCAGCTGCTGATCGCCGTTCCGGCGGCCTGGGCGCTGGCAGTCTGCCGGTTTCGTCTGCGCAGAGCGTTATTTATCCTTTATGTGATTCTGATGCTGATGCCTTTTCAGGTGACGATGCTGTCCCAGTATCTGGCGCTGAACAGGCTGTCTTTGATAAACACCCACTGGGCGGTCATTTTTCCCGCGGTGTTCTCCACATTCCCGGTATTTCTGATCTACAGAGGCTTTGCGTCGCTGCCGGAGGAGCTGTTAGAGGCGGCCAGGGTGGACGGGGCAGGAGAGTTTCGAATTTTCTGGCATGTGGGGCTGCCTCTTGGGATGCCGGGCATATTGTCGGCTGTCGTCCTCGGGTTTCTGGAGAGCTGGAACCTGATCGAGCAGCCGCTGGCATTTCTGGAAAATAAACAACTGTGGCCGCTGTCCCTTTACCTGCCGGAAATTGGTCTGGGGCAGGCGGGGACGGCGTTCGCGGCGTCGGTGATCACACTGATTCCCAGCGGCCTTGTATTCTGGCTGGGACAGGATTATTTGGAGCAGGGGATTATTTCTTCTGCTTTAAAAGGATGAGCGGATTTTGAAAATGCGTTGGAGATTGGTAGTGTCAAATGAACTATGAAAACAGCAACGAACCGGACAAGCCCCGGCAAATCGTAAGCGGCTAAAGGACATCCGCTAACTATTTGCCATGCATTGCACGTAAGGGTCTAAAAGACAGACCCTAAGTGCTCATAGCGACGGGAGGGTAGTTGCGGAACTGGATTAAAAGGGGAGTCGTGGGATGAAACAGAGAAAAGCGGCGGCCTGGTTACTGGCCGGTTTTCTGACAATGATGTTTTTGTGTACGCTGATTTCCAGAGGGCTCTATGCATCCGGGCTTCCCCGGGTCGTTACCGGGACGCCTGACAGGCGGTCGATCGGGCATGTGGCGGAGGCGGAGGGCTCCATAGTGCCGGGAAAAGAGCTTGCGGTGAATGTCCCTCAGGGAATCCGGGTCAGAGAGGTTTTTATTCAGCCGGGAGACGAGGTCGGTCCCGAGACACTGCTGTTTGCGGCAGACCAGACGGATCTGGGAGAGCTGATCAAAGAAAAGGAGCTGGAGATTGAGAAGCTTCGACTAAGTATTGAGGATATGGAGCGGAACGAAAGTCTGGATCAGCAGAAAAAGGGGCTGGACCGAAAGCGGGCGGCGCAAGATGCGGCGAGTGACAGTCAGAATGAGAGCAGAAATGTGGAGCGGCATCAGCGGGATTTGCAAAAAGCGGAGGAAGAATTGGCCAGCCATCTGGCAGAGCGTCCTGAGGTTACGGACCCGAAGGAGCGGGACAGACAGAATCAGGACTATGAAAATCAAGTAAGAGAAGAAAAAGAGCTGCAAAAGCAGATTATAAGCTTAGACAGGCAGATCGAGGAGATGCGGTCGGACAGCGCCGGGAACGGAAGCGTGAGTGGAAATCAGAGTGGAAATCAAAGTGGAGATCAAAGCGAAAACCAAAGTTCCGCAGAAGCGGAGCTGCTTCGTCAGAAACAAAAGGAGCTGGCGGCGCTGAGAGAAAAGCTGTCCGAACTTCAGTTAGACTCTGGGGAAAAACCGGATTATGGCGTAGAGGACGGGGAAGTGACGGCTTGGGAGGAGAAGAAGCGTCAGCTGGAGGATGCCGTGGAAGCTGCGAAACGGGGACTGGAAGATGCGGGGAAGCAGCAGGAGGATAGTCTCAGGCAGGGGGAGCGGGAAATGGAAGACGCCGCCTGGCCGGAGCAGGCGGACAGTACGGTACGGCAAAATCGTCTGACCATGGAGCTGGAACAGGAACGGCTGGAGCAATACCGGCGGATCTATGAAGCCGGAGGAAAGGTGTACGGCGAACAGCCCGGATTTGTGACGGAGCTTGGGATTTGCTCCGGCGATCGGACTGCAGACAGCCCGGTGATTCGCTATGCGGCCCATAACAGTCCGTTTCGCTTAAAAGCGACCCTCACAAAAGAGCAGAAAAAATATGTGAATCCGGGCGATCAGGCGGAGGTAAGCCTGGGGAACGGCCGGAAGCTGGAACTGGAAATCACCTATCTGGCTGAGAGCGAGACAGCTCCCGGCACTTATGATCTGGAAATCGATCTGCCCGGTCAGGACGGTATTCTGGGCATGAGCGGCAGTTTTCGTGTAAAAACTCAGTCGGACAGCTACGAATGCTGCGTGCCTGCGGAAGCGGTTTATTCTGAAAATCAAAGGTATTATGTCTATGCCCTGGGGCGCAGGCAGACGATTCTGGGAGAGGAGCTGGCCGTGGAAAAGGTTCCGGTGACGGTACTGGACCAGAATGAGAAATACGCGGCTTTAGAGCCCGGCGTGATTACATCGGAAACCGAGGTGATTGTGAGAAGCGATAAGGAGGTGAAGGAAGGGGTGATTGTGAGGTATATGGAGTGAGAATGGGGGCTTGGAGGGGGGATGAAAGCCCCCTCCTTAAACTATTGGCCGATAAAATATTCCTTGTAAAGTTTATTTCTATACTGTTTATCTTGTGTGGCTTTGATTACATCCTGTGACCGGATTGTTCTTCATCAGCTTTGCTTTATCCTTATCATATTCATCAAACCGTGTTTCATGAGAAAAGATATAGAAAGGAAATGCAATCATTCAGCAGTGTGCGGAACACATCGTCATATGGTGTGTTTGTGATCCTTACATTGTCCATTGTTATCATCCCTTTTGTTATATATTACCATACCGTATAAATTTACTCATTTAAAAAAGCATTGTTTCGAAAGGAATTTTGTCTTTCAGATCAGCCCCGCCGCCATCGGCAGATACATACTGACTGAGGACACATAAGTTACCAGCAGCAATCCGGCTAAAATAGCGCCGTAGTACATCAGCATATAGGGCATAACCCCGGACAGTGTAGTGTCCCCTACCTTGATTGACACAAACAGGGTGTTTCCCACCGGCGGAGTGATATTTCCGATACAGAGGTTGTATACCAGGATCAGGCCGAACTGGACCGGGTGCATGCCGAAGGTTTTCACAATGGGCAGAAACAGCGGCGTGAAAATCAGGATGGCCGGGGTTACGTCCATAAAGGTACCGGCGACAAGCAGGATCAGGTTCATGATAATCAGAATAACCATTGGGCTGTCGGTCAGCCCCAGCAGCGCCGAGGCGATGGCCTGGGGAATCTGGGTGAAGGCCATAACCCAGCCCATAATATTGGACACGCCGATGAGAAATACGATCATGCCGCTCATCCTGGCGCTGTCCACCACCGTTTTCCAGAAAGATTTCCAGGTGATGTTCCGGTAGCAGATGCCTAAGAATAACGCGTATACCACGGCGATGGCAGAGCCTTCCGTGGCTGTGAAAATTCCTTTTACGATACCGCCGATTACCACCAGGATCAGCGATAGAGAGGGGATGGCACGCAAAGTAGATATGCCCAAATTTTTCCAGTCATACTTGCCCAAAGTTCCCTGATATCCTTTTTTTACTGCAATGCATACGGCCACGGCCATACAGCAAAGGGCCCACAGAATGCCGGGAATATAACCGGCCAGAAACAGGGCCGCCACAGAGGTGCCGCCGGATACCAGAGAGTAGGTAATCAGCGCGTTGGAGGGAGGAATCAGCAGTCCCGACGGGGCCGAAGCGGCGTTGGTGGCGCCGCAAAGGGCCTTTTCATACCCCTGTTCTTCCTCGCCCTGGCGCACCATGCTGCCCACTGCCGCAGCCGCCGCGGAGGCAGAGCCGGAGATTGCCCCGAACAATGCGTTTGCGCCGATATTAGTTACCAGCAGAGAGCCGGGCAGTTTCCCCAGAAGAGCAAGGACAAAATCCACCAGTCTTTTGGCGATGCCCCCCTGATTCATCAGGTTGCCGGCCAGCACGAAAAAAGGAATCGCAGTCAGGCTGAAATTGCTCATGCCGACGAAAGTACGCTGGGCTGCCGTCAGCACGGAAACGTCCGGCGGCACGGTAGGCAGGATGGCCGCCAGAGAGGAGATGCCGATGGCATAGGAAATGGGAACGCCCAGAACCAGCAGTACCAGCAGAACTGCCATAATGATAATCAGCGATTGAATTGCCATAGCTTACACTGCCTCCTTTTCAGCTTCCTCTGCCTCGGTACGGGGCAGGCTGCCATGTAAAATGTCAACAATATTTAAGATGGTATAAATTACGTTCAGAATGCCGCTTAAAGGCAGTATTATATAGAAAATGCCGATGGGGATGCCCAGAGAAGAAGTCATCTGCCCCATAGCCAGGTTTGTGATCTGCACACCGCCGAGAATCAGAATGACAGCGGAAAAAAGGCAGGCGACCGTTTCAGCGAAAACGGACAATGCCTTCTGCGCGCCGGGACTGGCCTGCTGGGCCAGCAGAGGGATATTCATATGTCCCCGTTCCCCGGTCACTAAAGAAGCGCCGAACAGGGACATCCAGGCAAACAGATAGGAAACCAGCTCCTCCGACCAGGAGGAAGGCTGTTTCAGAAGATAACGGGTAAAGACCTGCCAGCAGGTCAGTCCGACCATGGCCAGGAAGCTTGCGCCGGCCAGACAGTTCAGCGCCTGGTTAATTGTGTTTCTCAGTGATTTCATTGTAGGTTCTCCTTTTGCCGGATGCTATTTTCTCATATTCCATAGGTTCGGGTTCAACAGACATTTTCCGGGGTGCTGTCAGTCTGAATCCCTTTGTGCCGGGTATATGGCA
>Ga0137306_102421_pt1 | contig 15656 bp, 15 predicted proteins | sample Inofroosms_March_FD_97187 | JGI IMG/M metagenome (GOLD analysis project Ga0137306, IMG submission 97187) | Mouse cecal microbial communities from Vienna, Austria - N-Acetylneuraminic and N-Acetylglucosamine D2O microcosms_March | ecosystem: Host-associated > Mammals > Digestive system > Large...
GTATATTTTGCAGGAGCCTTTTTTTGAGCGTAGATAATTTCCGATTTCTAAATGCAGGGAGGATAATATTTCCTGATGTATTCTGCTGGGAGCTGCCATATCATAAAACTGTCCGTCAATTAATTCTGCCCTGACATTCTCTGGCAGGTTGTAATAATCATCTTCGGTATAAAAGTCTGTTCGTGCTAACGCCTGTGACATAATGCTTCTCCTTTCTGTTGTGGATTATGGGGCGGTTTATGATAAAAGAGTTTTTGTTCTCGTTTTCAGCAGGGTTGATTTGCCTCAAATATTTTCTTGCGCAGCGTATATGCTGTGTAATCTTTGTTGTTCGGTAATTTGAGGATATTGGATTTATATTTCACAGCCATTTCATAAATCTTCTGCTCATAATACACATTATAGTATAGAATATATATAAAAGTAAAGTGGATTAAACATCCCTCTTTATACCAGAAGTATAATGACAGCCGCCCAAATCTATGCTATAGTATGATAAAGAAGAAAAAACGGATCTGATACCGGCTCCGGGAAAGGAAAAGCGATGTTCACAGTGATTCATTCAAGTTGTTTCTGTCTGAAAAATATAAAAAACGCGCCGCTCGAACAGAAAAGTATGCGGGGCGTTGGCTTTGTGTGTTCAGATAAGCATAAGCTTGGAAGAGATACTGTGGAGAAGGCAGCAGGTCTATCGGAATAGGAGATAGAAGCAGGCAGCCGGATTCATGGATTGTTGAACCGCTTATCTTGTGTGGATGCGCAGGGTAGGCGGTATTTTTGTATTCTATGCGGCGGAAAGGTAAAATGTCGCCAGGGCGGCACACCGCGGGCAGAGAATCTTTCGGAGGCGGATTCTGATTACGAAGTATCCGGAAAAATGTGTCAGTACCCAAAAGTATGGTTTGCAATGACGCATTTAGCAGGACTTTCAGGAAATGAGGATGAGGAAAAACTATGGATATGATTGAAATCAAAGGAAAAGTAAATACGGCTCTCTGCTACGCAAGAGTCGTGGAGGACGAAGCGGTCGAGCAGATCAGGCGAATGTGTGATTATCCGATGACCGAAGGCGCCCGAATCCGCATTATGCCGGATGTACATGCCGGTAAGGGCTGCACGATCGGGACTACAATGACGATCACAGATAAGGCTGTCCCCAATATCGTCGGGGTCGATATCGGATGCGGCATGTATACGGTGGAGCTTGGCAAAGCGGATATCGATTTTGCAAAGGTGGACGAAGCCGCTCATTTTATTCCTTCCGGAATGAACGTATGGGAGGGGCGGCAGGAGCGTTTTGATCTGACAGAGCTTGCCTGCTACAGAGAACTTAAGGATACGAAGAGATTGGAAAGATCCCTTGGCACTCTGGGCGGCGGCAATCATTTTATTGAAATCGACGAGGCGAAAGACGGCGCCAGATACCTGGTTATCCATTCCGGTTCAAGGAATCTGGGGAAGCAGGTGGCGGAGCTTTATCAGAAACTGGCAGTCAATCTTCAAAGAGGATACGGCGATTATCTGGAAAAACGCGACGAGATTATCAGAACCTATAAGGAGCAGGGACGAAAAAGCGAAATACAGGCAGCGTTAAAGCAGCTCCATTGGCAGGTCTATGAGTCTGAGACGAGTATGCCGGAGGATCTTTGCTATTTATCCGGAAAGTATCTGGAGGATTATCTTCATGATGTGGAGATCTGCCAGGCATTCGCAAGGCGCAGCCGGGAGAAAATGGCTGAGATTATCCTGGAAAGAACCGGGCTGGCAGGCGGCGAAGCCTTCCACACGATTCATAATTATATCGATACGGAGGAAATGATTTTAAGGAAGGGTGCGATCGCGGCCCATAGCGGAGAAAAGGTGCTGATTCCGATTAATATGAGGGACGGAAGCGTGCTGGCGGTCGGTAAAGGAAATCCGGAATGGAATTATTCCGCACCCCATGGGGCCGGAAGGCTGATGTCCAGGACAAAAGCGAAAGCAAATCTCAGCATGGATGAATACAGGGAAACGATGAAAGGGATTTATACCACTTCCGTGAATGAAAAGACACTGGATGAAGCGCCGATGGCGTATAAGAGCCTTGCGGACATTATCGAAGTGATCGAAGAGTCCGTGGATGTGATCGACGTGATGAAACCCATATATAATTTTAAAGCTTCTGACTAAGGCGGAGGAGCATCTCTCCTCCGTCTGTACGCAAGGGCGGAAATGGAGGAGGAAATGTTTGCGATGCCTACAATCGATATGGAAGCTACCGGGCGGAATATTATGAGGCTGAGGAAGGCGGCGGGCCTGACGGTGAAAGAGCTGCAGGATATTTTTGGATTCGCCACGCCCCAGGCCATCTACAAGTGGCAGCACGGAACCGCAATGCCTACCATCGATAATCTGGTAGTGCTGGCAGCCGTGCTGGCGGTTCCGATGGATGAGATTATCATATGCGATGGAAACAGAGATGTGCAGATCAGCGCGTGATTCTTCTGGACTTTTCCGGCGGCCGGTGTTACAATAGTTGATGTTTCGGGATGGATGGATAGATCAGGAGGTGCGGGATGAAACCGATGTATTTATCAATTCGACAGAAGGAAACCGGCAGCCGGATTAAAAAGCTGCTTTCGGAAAGTGGCTATACGGTGAAGGATGTCCAGGTCGCAATGGGATTTGAGAATCCCCAGGCGGTTTACAAATGGACATCAGGAAAATCGCTTCCGAGCCTGGACAATTTTATTATTCTCAGCAGACTGTTACATACAAGTATTGAAGATATCCTCGTCATTGACGGGGATATTGCTTTGTCAGGGGTATTTTTGAAAAGAATTTTTTCAACTGCCAGTATAATGAAAATGTTTCCACAGTGTGGTAAACTGTTACCATAGGCGAACGGAAAATAACAGATGAAGGAGGAGCCAGGGATGCGGAAAATGACGTCGGCTTATGCGAATAAGATGCTGAGGAGTCTTGAGGAAGATAAAAGTTATTGGACAAATAAGGAAAATGAGTCGAATACATATGTGGTGGCGGTCAATGAGGAGCCGGTGATTCCGGAATATGATTATGCGGAGGTGGCTGCAAAAATCGAGGAGATCGATGAAAAAATCTGCGTCATCAAGCATGCCGTTAATCTGAATAATGCCATGGCAAGGGTGAAGGTCGGGGAAAAAGAAATGAGTGTGGACACGATCCTGATCCGGATGGCTCAGTTAAACAAGAGGAAAGCGACACTGGATTATATGCGCAAGCAGCTGCCGAAGTCCCGGGAAGAACAGCGCTCCTATATGTCCAGAAATGCCGTTCCGGAATACCGGTACATCAATTATGACCTTGACCTGATCAAAAAGGAATATGAACGGGTGTCCGAGGCCATTATGGAGATGCAGATGGCTTTAGACCAGTACAATCAGACAGTGCTGTTTGATGTGGATATTTAATGCAGCGTGTTTGCGCATTCATTTACGCGGCATTTATTCCGTACGGAGCATGGAACCTATAGGACTTTGAATTTTATGTTGTTGTTCATGGTTAATGTTTGTTTGCTTATTGGTTATTGATTATTCGTTAATGTTCAATGTTTGGGCAAACTGCAAAATATTATTTCAATAGGCTCTGTAGAAAACTTATGTGGGATACCACAGCGCCGGGAGTTCGGTTTGACCGGCAGGGGCTGCGGAAGGCTTTTTGGCTTTTCGCGGCTTTTTACATATGGGGAATTCTGCGCTCCCCTTGTAAAATAACCGGCAATCACATATAATAAAGCAGAAGCATGGTCAAAAAGGAAAATGCAGTCGGAAACAGGGAAAACCTGAACAGATTTTAATAAAAACAAACAAACAGACAAAGGAGAGATGATTATGTTAGAAACAGGAACCAAAGCGCCGGATTTTGAACTGTCGGATCAGGACGGGCAGATGCATAAATTAAGCGAATACAGAGGCAAAAAGGTGATTTTATATTTTTATCCAAAGGATAACACGCCCGGCTGTACGAAGCAGGCCTGCGGTTATTCGGAGCGGATGCCTCAGTTTACGGAAAAGGGGGCGGTGATTCTTGGCATCAGCAAGGATTCCGTGGCTTCCCATAAAAAATTTGTGGAGAAATATGGACTTGCCTTTACGCTGCTGGCTGACCCCGAGCGCAAGGTAATCGAAGCGTACGATGTGTGGAAAGAAAAAAAGAATTACGGCAAAGTAGCCATGGGCGTGGTTCGCACCACTTACCTGATCGACGAGGAAGGGACGATTGTGAAAGCAAACGATAAAGTCAAAGCGGCGGATGACCCGGAAAAGATGCTGGGTGAGATCTGATGAAGATTATTTTATCGCCGGCGAAAAAGATGAATGTGGTTTCCGATCTGCTGGCCCCTCAGGGTATGCCGGCCTTTCTTGACCAGACAGAGGAAATACTGGCCTGGCTGAGAACAAAGTCTTATGGGGAATTGAAAAAACTGTGGGGCTGCAATGATAAAATCGCGGAGCAAAATATGTACCGGCTCCGGCATATGGATCTGCGCCGGAATCTGACGCCGGCGATTTTGTCCTATGAGGGAATCGCCTACCAGTATATGGCGCCCTCTGTTTTTGAGGATCGCCAGCTGGAATATGTACAGGAGCATCTGCGGATCTTGTCCGCATTTTACGGTGTGTTGAAGCCTGCGGACGGCGTAACGCCCTACCGCTTGGAGATGCAGGCGAAGGCGGCGGTGGGAAGCTGTAAAAACCTTTATGAGCTGTGGGGCAGGAGGCTTTATGAGGCGGTTCGGGACGAGGACGGAATCATGATTAACCTGGCCTCCAAGGAATACGCAAAATGTGTGGAAAAGTATTTGACAAAAAGAGATCGTTACATAACAATTACATTCTGCGAGGAATCCGGCGGGAAGCTGGTGACAAAGGGAACCTACGCGAAAATGGCCCGGGGAGAGATGGTACGCTTTATGGCGGAGAAGCAGATTGAAGCCCCGGAAGAAATCCGTAATTTCGACCGGCTGGGATATGTGTTCCGGGAGGATTTGACGACGGATCAGGAATATGTCTTTGAGCGGGCGGAATCGGCGGATGCCAAATAATGGGGAAGCTGCCTGTAATGTTTGAAATCTACAGGAAAGAATATTTTGTGGTTAATTTGATTCGATAAATTATGGAATGAAATATTGTGGTTGTAAATATGTTGTTCATAGAAAGGATATAATATGAACGAAATCATCAAAGCCCTCCATAAGAGGAAATCGGTACGTGTATTCACGGAAAAGGAAATTTCGGCAGAGGAAAAGGAGGCCATTCTGGAAGCGGCGATCCAGGCGCCGTCCGCAGGCTGCCAGCTGCTGTATACGATTCTGGATATCACGGATCAGCAGAAAAAAGAAAAGCTGGCCGAGCTCTGCGATCATCAGCCCTTTATCGCGAAAGCAAAGCTGGTGCTGGTGTTTTGCGCGGACTGCGAAAAGTGGCTTTCTTTTTACAGAGAAGCCGGCCTGACGCCCAGAAAGCCGGGTGCGGGAGATCTGCTGCTGGCAGTGGAGGACGCCGCGATTGCGGCCCAGAACGCAGTGACGGCGGCGGAGAGCCTTGGCATCGGTTCCTGTTATATAGGCGATGTGATGGAGCGGGCGGAAGAGATGAAAGCCCTTCTGGCCCTTCCTCCCTATGTATATCCGGCCTGTATGCTGGTATTCGGTTATCCGACGGAACATCAGAAGGAACGGACAAAGCCGTCCCGGTTTGCGGTTTCCGATATGGTCTGCGAAAATGCGTATCAGGGCAAAAATAGTCATGAGATCCGCGCCATGTTTGTGCAAAAAACAGACGGAAAGGATTACGACCCGTGGATGGAGGCATTCTGGAAAAGGAAGTATGAATCGGATTTTTCAAAAGAGATGAGCCGGTCTATGGAGGTGTATTTGAAAGATTTTCTGGAGGAGTAGGATTTGACTGTGAAATACGATAGATAACGCTTGTCATTTATGAAAAAGAATCCGGCAAAACGTGCCAACACATAAAATATACTTTGTGATGGCACGTTTTGCCGGATTTCATTATATGGTTCTATCAGCAAACATATTGATGATCAGGCAGCCTGCGGTTTACTTCCTGCTGTCAGTCGTTTTACTTGTCGCTTACCGGATTTTCTTAGATAGCATATCTGGATTAGACGCAAAAGTCAGCGCCGTTTCCCGGGTAATCGTTCCTTCGTTGTACAGCTTTGCCAGGCTGGAGTCCATGGAGCACATCTCCGGGCTGGAGGAGGAATAAATAATGCCGTCGATCTGGGGAATCTTGTTATCCCGGATCATATTGCGGATAGCGGGCGTTACCGTCATAATCTCAAATACGGGAACCAGCGTTTCATGTACGGTGGGAACCAGATGCTGGGTGATTACCGCCTGCAGAACCATGGAGAGCTGTACGGCGATCTGCCGCTGCTGGTTTGGCGGGAACACGTCGATAATCCGGTCGATGGTATTGGCGCTGCCGATGGTGTGTAGCGTGGAGAAAATCAGGTGTCCGGTTTCGGCAGCGGTCATCGCTACCTGTATGGTTTCATAATCTCTCATTTCTCCAAGCAAAATCACATCAGGGCTTTGGCGCAGGGCAGCCCGCAGAGCCGCAACATAGCTGTCGGTATCGGCGCTGATTTCCCGCTGGCTGATAATGCTCTTTTTATGTTGATGCAAATATTCCAGAGGGTCCTCCAACGTGATAATATGTTTCTCGAAATTTTGATTGATATCGTCGATCATGCAGGCCAGCGTTGTGGACTTTCCGCTTCCGGCAGAGCCGGTTACCAGCACCAGTCCTTTCTTAAACCTGGCCAGGGCCATAATATTGTCCGGGATACCCAGGGCGGCAGGGTCAGGCAGGGAAAAGGTGATAATCCTGATTACCGCTGAGAGACTGCCCCTTTGTTTATAGGCGCTGATACGAAATCGGGACAGGCCGGGAATGGCGAAGGAGAAATCATCGTCTCCGGTTTCTAACAGGCGGTCCATAGAACGTTTGCCGGCCAGCGCATAAATATCCGTGACAATTTCCTGGGTGTCCGCAGGAAGAAGCCGCTGATCGTTCAGCTGGCTGATCGCATTATTTACCCGCATGGATGCCGGACGGCCGGCTACGATAAATAAATCCGAGGCGTTGTGGTCAAGGGCCTTTTGGAGCAGCTCCGTTGTATTTGAAAATTCCATGTTGCTTCCTTTCTATATACAGTGTTGCAACGCTCCTTCCATCGCTATCCCCCTTGGGCTGTGAAAATTTGTAGCCACGAAAGGTCAGTAAACCCGCTCTCGTTACGAACATTTAAAGCCAGTTCTTTAGCCACTTGCTATTTTCCAGGGGTTTGCTCGGTTCGTTGCTGTTAAAAACCTGATATTGCTATGGGTGGTTTTAAAAGGTAATCAGATCCACACTTTCGTCCCCATTCCACTCAGTGGCGGGAACTTTCTGCCAGGCGGTAATTTTCAAGTAGCCTTCATCGGCAGCAGGAGATAAACTGATGGTCAGGATTACATTTAAGTTCTGGGTGTCATTAACCGGAACCTGATAGGAGAGGGTCGGCTCTGTCCCTGTGAAATCCGCAGTGACGCCTTCCAGCCCGGATAGCTTCTCTTCGAGAATCGAGCCGTAACGTTCCGGTGATGTGCCGTAGGCATCATGGAGAAGCCGGTCGATTTCCCTGAATGTCTCCATAGCAGTATTGGAGGCTTCGTAATAATCCGAGTTATAATCCGCTATTTTCCGGCTGTACTGATATTCGCCAAGAGCGCCTGACAAGGCCAGTGTGGCGAATATGACCAGGCACAAAACAATAAAGGTCATCAAAAGCGATACGGAACCGATATTGGTGACTGGATAGAAACGCTTTTTCATATGGGACAAAGCTTCCTTTCTATAGGGATGCACTCTTCGGAATCTCTCAGCATCTGCTTTTGTGGCTGATTTTCTGCCGGTCACACACAAGTTTATTCCATGTATGTCTTATAAATTTGTGCACATCTGGCAAACAATCATCTCACAGAACCGGGCATTCCAGGAATACATTGGGTATATTTTTTCAGGGCGCTTCAGCGAGCGGTGCTCCCGGGGTAAAAGGTTGGTAGGACATAACCTCCAGACCATAAATTTCATCGCCGGTTTCATCGTTGTATACGGCGATTGTATAAATAGAAGTCTGTGCATCATCGGCCGCCGCAGAAATGTCCAGCCTGTAGTTGGAAGCTTCATTGCCGCAGGGTCGGAAGGACTGATCATAGTAAATGTGGGACTGCACGGCATCGATATCGGCGTCGGGATATAATTCTCGCAGCAGCTCCAAAGGCCGTTCCGACTGGCTTAAGACATCTGCCACAGAGGAAGCCTGCCTTACGGCCATGTCCAGCTCTTGTGTATCCTGCCCCAGATTATGTGCTTTTACAAATAGTTGAAGGCATATGGCGCTGGCCAGGGAAAAAAACAGAATGGCGATAATGATCTCCATCAGCAACAGCCCGGAACGGCTGGAGGAAGAAGCTTGTTTCATGGGGCACTCCTTTCTGAGGCGATCAGGGAGCTTTCAAGCCCTTCGCTGTCAGTTACCGTAAACCTGTACAGGCGATCCTCCGGACTGGTCATCGTCAGCGAGGAAATCTCCATGATATCTCTGCCGTTTTTCAGGGAGAAAGAGACGTCGTCCCGGATAAACAGTTCTTTGAGTATGCCTTCGTATTCATAGATATATGTAGTATAGGAAATACCATTGTAATCGGCAGACATGGCCAGGCAGTCTCTGTCTTCGATGCTGATGATTCGCAAGGCTCCATTTGTGTCATTTTGGCGTATCTTTTCTTCAATGTAAGCCAGCGCAGACCGGTTTTCATCATTCACCCTAAGCTGGCTGGTGGTAGTGCCGTAGAGATCTGCCGCCAGAATCAGTACGATCAGGGCAGATGCGGCAAAAACAAAAAAGAGGGCGATGGGGAAAACCAGGTCGATGACATGTTTGCCGCGCGTTTGAAATCTCATTTGCCCTTCCCCCTGTCTATAATCGTTACGTCCGGCATAATATTGCTGCCGTATACCTGATAGTCCACAAAAAATCTGTCCTCATCGTAATACAGGCCGTAATGCTCCTTCAGATACTGCAGGCTTTCCGGATAAGAGCCCTCGGTGGAATAGCAATGGACGAGCCCTCTGCTGATGGCCTGTTCAAGGGTCTTTTGTTCCTGGGCGTCGGTTCTGTCCGCCACAAGAGTGGTTCCCAGCGTAAAGACGGCGATTACCATGAAGAAAAAAATGATGGAAATTATAAAATTTTTAGAGGCAGAACTGCTTTTCTGCGTTTCAAAGCGATGTTTCATAGTACCGCTCCTATCTGCGCAGGCCATGCGCTTCAAAAGGGTTCACACAAGTCTGCATATGAAATGAAAACTTTTTGCAAGTAAACCTTTATCATGTAATCATCCTCATGGATATCTATATTTTGGAAATCAGAGGCTTTTAAAGCAACATTTCTTCGATGCTCTTTGCATATCAGGTATCAAGATACATTTACAAACCGGACATAATGCCCATCAAAGGCAGCATGACGGATAACAGGATCATGCCGACAATCACGGATAAGACGATTACCAGGGTGGGCTCCAATATGGAGATCATATTGGTGAAGCGCTGGTCAATCTCATCCTGGTATTTGTCGGCGATTTCATGCATGATTTCATCAAGGCTTCCGGTCTTGGAGCCAATGGAAACCATGCGGGCATAGATGCCGGAGAAAATCCCCGCCTCCAGCAGGGAATGGGAGAGATCCTGGCCGTTGTTGACAGCCTCCCGGCAGGTTTCCAGTTTTTTTGTGAATTCTTCATTATTCGTAAGCTTAGAGGCAAGGTTCAGGCATTCCTCAGGATTCATGCCGCTGCTTAAGGTAAGGGACATGCCGCTGGCAAACCGGCAGGCGGCCAGCTTTTCCGTGAAGGCTTTGGTCCAGCCCAGGCGGGAGGTAAAGGAAGAAAGCTTTTCCCTTCCGCTTTTAGTCTTGCCGAAATACAAGATGAGTACGGCCAGCAGGGCAACAAGAACAATCAGCACAACGGAGTAACGGTTGATGGCCGTGCCGAAGTCCAGGATGGCTTTGGAAAGCCCGGTCATCTCACTGCCAAGCTGGCGGAATACCTGGTTAAAAATGGGCATGACCTTTGTGACCAGCACGAGGATGACCAGGAGCATCATAAAGACCATAATCAATGGATATGTAACGGCATTCTTGATCGCCTGGGCGATGCCTGCTTCTCTCTCATAATGAACGGACAGCGCCTCCATCACCTCATCCAGCTTTCCGCTGTACTCTCCGATCTGCACCATATGCAGCATATAGGCCGGAAATGCGCCGGTGGATGCGAGGGCCTCCTGGAAATTACCGGTGCTCTGCAGCGTTTCCTCGATGCAGGTTAAAAATTTGATCTCCTCCTGATCCTTCGTATCCTCCAGCATCAGGGAGACGCCCTCCAGCGTGGAGATGCCGGAATGGAGGATCATCGCCATCTGGGAGCAGAAGGCAGCTGTCTCCGTATTTGATAAAGGCGTAAATGCTTGTTCAGCCATAGTGGCTCCTTTCTTACCTATCATTCAGGTAAAATTTTTATGGGATCATTCCGCAGAGTTTCGCCGAATATCATGGGATTGATGTATTAATAGGAATATTTTACCACATAATTGCTTCCGTCGCCGATGAATTCTTTAAGCGCCTTGTTGCTGCCGCCGGCGGCGAAGGTGGGGTCCATCAGGCTCCAGTTTTCTCCGTCAAATTCTATGAGATTGTCTACCCAGCCGGTATCTTCCAGATAAACGCTGATCCAGGCGTGATAGGCTTCGCCGGCATATCCCACCTCAAGCTTGGTGGGAATCTGCTGGGAACGCAGCATGGAGGACATCACTGATGCATAGTCAAAGCAGATGCCCTTGCCGGTAGTGATGGTTTCGTCGATGTCGGGCAGGTAGCCGTAGGTGACGCTGGTCGCTTTATCGGTATCGTAGGCAATATGCTCAGTGACGTAATGATAGATATTGGAAACAACATCCAGATCAGTGCTGGCTCCTTCGGATACCTCTTCCCCTAAGGCTACCGTTTTGGAGCCGGCGGTAAAAGAGACGTACTGATTAGGGTATAAAAAGGGAAGAAACTCATCCCGGATTGTCACATCAATATCCTGGCTGCAGGCGACCGAATATTTATCGTCCACCACATTTTCATAAACGGTCAATGTGTAAGTGCCGTCGCCGCTAGGGAGGGGGAAGGTTTCAAATATTTTTTCCTGTGACAGCAGATAAGTGTATTTATTGCCGTCCGGCGTCTGGATCTGCAGCTTTACCTTCGGATTATTCCCCGTATATTTCACCATGACATAGCCCTCGCCGGTGTTGGAGGCGTCGATGGATACCAGGTCGGAGCCGTAGGTGACGGTTCCGTCCGCGGAAGGCTCCAATACCTTTGGCGTGTTGTCCCGGAGGGGCAGGTTCTTTTGCCGGGAGTCCTTCCCCGAACCTTTGTCAGAATCATTTCCTTTGCTTCCGGATTGGCCGGAGGAAAAAAGGTCATTGCGGCCGGAAACAGCCTGGTTCTTCGCTTCCGAAGTCTGGCCGTCCTCCCTGCAGCCTGAAAAAAGGGCGCAGCATAAAAGGGTTAACAATATAAATGCAAAACGAGATATTGTATTCCTGTTCATATACCGCACCTCCGGAGTCTGTCTGAGCGCTCTCATATATTAAATATTTTGCGAGAGGACGCTGATTAGATTTGTTTATTATACTATTTTTGGGGTGGATAATCAATAGCTTTTCTGGTTTTGGCAGCGGCTCGGATTTGCGGCCGGGATTGTTTCTGTTTTTTAATTTAAGTGTTATATTTATTTACATTTTATTTTAGAAAATCAGGTTGAACCTCAGGTTGGGGCAAGTTATAATATATTTGCAAAAATGCCGGAAATAATAGAACTGACAAATGGTCGGGAACATTTTTAGCGGATGAGCCAAAGCTGCCGTAATGTTTGCCGGCCAGTCTGAGAAGATGAGGTGGCTATGAGCGCATTTGTGGAATTGGCCGATGTAAAAAAGATTTACCGGATGGGGGAGGTGGAGATTCATGCTGCGGCCGGAATCAGCTTCTCTGTGGAAAAAGGGGAATTTGCCGTGATCGTGGGTCCCAGCGGCGCAGGAAAAACCACGGTTTTGAATATATTGGGCGGTATGGATACGGCCACTTCAGGCCGGCTTTTGGTGGACGGGGTGGATATCAGCAGCTTTTCGGGAAAAAAGCTGGTCCGGTACCGCAGGGAGGATATCGGGTTTGTGTTTCAGTTTTATAACCTGGTGCCGAACCTGACGGCTTTGGAGAATGTGGAGCTGGCGCTGCAAATCTGCAGGCATCCTTTGGACGCGGAACAGGTTTTAGGGGAGGTGGGCCTGGCTGACCGGATGAAAAATTTTCCTTCTCAGCTGTCCGGCGGAGAACAGCAGAGAGTGTCCATTGCCAGGGCATTGGCGAAAAATCCTAAATTACTGCTGTGCGATGAGCCGACGGGTGCCTTGGACTATCAGACGGGCAAGGCGATTTTAAAGCTTTTGCAGGATACCTGCCGGGAAAAGGGCGTGACGGTGATCGTGATCACCCATAATTCGGCCATTGCCCCAATGGCCGACCGGGTGATCGAAATTAAAAACGGCAGGGTAGAAAATATGAGGGTGAATCCGAATCCTGTCAGCGTGGAGACCATCGAGTGGTAGGACACATACATATGTTTTTGAGCGGGCGGCAAACAGCCTGTCAGCGGGGGAACCATCGAGCGGCAGGACACATGCATATGTTTTGAGCGGGCAGGGAACAGCCTGTCAGCGGGGGAACCATCGAGCGGCAGGACACATGCATATGTTTTGAGCGGGCAGGGAACAGCCTGTCAGTGAGGAAGTCATCAAGTGACAGGCTGTGAAGGAAGATAAGAGAGCAGCGTGGGAAGGGCGGACGTGTGAGATGAAGCAGGCGCAGAGAAAGGACTTTTTCCGGGAGATTAAAAAGAGCTTGAATCGTTACCTGTCGATTTTGTTTATCGTCGCTTTGGGAGTGGCGTTTTACGCGGGAATCCGTTCCAGCGAGCCGGATATGCAGCTTTCGGCTGACGCCTATTTTGACCAGACCCGGCTGATGGATATTAGGGTGCTGGGGACGCTGGGGCTGTCGGAGGAAAATGTGGCTGCCATAGAGGCCATAGACGGCATCGCGAAGGCGGAGGGCGGCTATTCCATGGATTTTCTGTCAGAGGCCGAAGGAATTGTCCATTCCGTAAATGTATTTTCCCTTTGTGACCAGATGAACCGGATGACGGTAAAAGAAGGAGGGCTGCCAAGGGAAGCAGGGGAGTGCTTTATGGATTTGGCATTGATGCAGTCTATGGGACTGTCTGTCGGAGACCAGATCACCCTGCAATCCGGTTCGGAGGAGCCGTTAGAGGACAGCCTGAACCGGAGCACCTATACCATTGTCGGAGGTGGTACCTATTCCTGGTTTTTAAATATGGACAGAGGCACGTCTTCTGTGGGAAATGGCGACATCGACGGTTTTATCGCCGTGCTGCCGGAGGACTTCTGCCTGGAATATTATACGGTTGCTTATGCCAGGACAGACGGCTCGGAGGCGGCGGTCAGTTATACGGACGGCTATCAGGACCGAGTGGATATGATCCGGGACCAGGTTGAGTCCATTGCCGGGGAGCAGTGTGAGATTCATTTTGCTTCGGTGAAGGGAGAGGCGCAGGAGAAAATCGACGAGGGCGCCCAGGAGCTTCAGGACGCGAAACAGGAAGCGGATGAGGAACTGTCCGATGCGGCTAAAGAAATTGCGGAAGCGGAGGATGAGCTGGCAGAGGGCCGGGAAAAGCTGGCGGATGCAGAGATGAAGCTGGCCGACGGGAAGCAAGAGATTGAAGATGGAAAAAGGGAGCTGTTAGATGCCAGGACGGAGCTGTCGGAGAAGACGCAGGAGCTTCAGGATGGGAAGGCAAAGCTGCCGGAGGCGGAGCAGAAGCTGGCCGACGGTCGAAAGGAGTTGGAAGAGGGCCGGGAGGAATATGCTGCTGGTCTGGCAGAGTGGGAAGACGGAAGGCGGCAGACCGATGAGGGCTGGGACGAGTATCATAATGGTGTCAGTGAATTGGAAAAGGCGGAAGAGCTGCTGAAAACAAAAGAGACGGAGCTGAGCCAGGGTGAAGCACAGCTTGCTGAGCAGGAAACACAGCTTATGGAGCAGGAAGCCGTGCTGAGACAATCCCAGGAGGTTTTGGACGGTCAGAGGAAGCAGCTGGAGCAGGGAGAGGCAGCTTTTGCAGCGGCTAAGGAAGAGCTGGAAAAACAGAAGGCGGAGCTAGAAAAACAGAAGGAAGCGCTGGAGAAACAAAAGGCAGAGTTAGAAAGACAGATTGAAGAGTTGAAAGCGGCTTTGGCGGCGGCTGGGGTCGTGAAAACCAGTATTGATGAGCTGGAAAATTTGCTGAGAGAAGCGGAAGCCGGTTTGGTAGAGGTGGAAGCCGGTTTGCAGGAGTTGGAAGCCGGTTTACAGCAGTTAGAGGGAGGTCTGCAGCAGTTGGAAAATAGTCCGGAAGCGGAGCAGCTTGCGGCGGCCAGAACGCAGCTGGATGAGGCACAGGCTCAGCTTACCGCCGGCCAGGAACAGTTGGCAGCTGGGAAAACCCAGCTTGAAGCGGCGAAGGTTCAAATGGTACAGGGGCGTGAACAGCTTCAGGCCGGATGGCAGGAAATCAATGTCAATAAAGAAAGGTTGGCGGATGCAAAGGTAGAGCTGGATAAAGCGGAGGCGGAACTGTCAGAAGGGCGTACGAAGCTGGAAGAGGCGGCAAAGGCTCTGGAAGATGGCGAGAAGGAGCTTGCAGATGGAGAAAAAGAGCTGGCGGATGCAAAGGCGGAGATTGAAGACGGCGAGCGACAGCTGGCAGAGGGGTGGCAAACAATTGCGGAAAATGAACGGAAGCTACTGAATGCAGAGATGGAGCTGCCAGATGCTGAGGCGGAAATCGCCAAAGCATATGAGGATATCGCCGATGGCGAACAGAAGCTGGCGGACGGAAAAAAGGAGTATGAGGACGGAAAGAAGGAGGCGGAGGATAAGATCCGGGATGCCGAGGAGGAGCTGGCCGACGCCCAGAAAACGCTGGATGATTTGGAGGAGCCGGAGTGGTATGTGCTGGATCGGAATTCCATACAGTCTTATGTGGAATATGGTATGGATGCAGAGCGGATCGGCGCCATAGGAAAAGTATTCCCGGCCATTTTTTTCCTGGTAGCCGCGCTGGTCAGCCTGACCACCATGACCAGGATGGTGGAGGACGAACGAACGCTGATCGGAACGATGAAGGCACTTGGCTATGGTAAATGGAGTATTGCCTCAAAATATATCCTGTATGCCCTTTCGGCCAGCCTCTTTGGCAGTGTGCTTGGCGTGGCGATAGGGAGCAGGCTGCTGCCCTGGGTGATTATGACGGCCTATGGGATGCTGTACCAGAATCTGCAGATTATGGTAACGCCTGTGAATCTGAAGCTGTCCTTAATGGCCACAGGTATTGCGGTGGCATGCACGACGCTGGCAGCTTTCGCGGCCTGTTATAAGGAGCTTTTGTCCGCCCCGGC
>Ga0137306_102422_pt1 | contig 15644 bp, 16 predicted proteins | sample Inofroosms_March_FD_97187 | JGI IMG/M metagenome (GOLD analysis project Ga0137306, IMG submission 97187) | Mouse cecal microbial communities from Vienna, Austria - N-Acetylneuraminic and N-Acetylglucosamine D2O microcosms_March | ecosystem: Host-associated > Mammals > Digestive system > Large...
ATAGCAGGAGCAATGCACAGAGCGCAGACCGAATATTGCAGATATCGGACGGTATTCTGACCGATTTAGGGTAGTCTTTCCGACCGCCAGTATATCCGTCGATATTTTACCATATATTGTCGATATTGCGCAATATAGCAGACGCATTTGCCTGTAAAATCGTGACAGGAAGGCTATGTCAGAAAAACGTACCGCAGTCAGTCCTTTTGACAGACAGCATGGCAAATGAAATATTTAGCCTGACACGAGTCTGATTTCAGACTATAATAGCAAGTATGAAATCGGACTATTACAGAAAGGAACCTATTGCCATGACATTGCGCCCCATCCCGAAACAAAATGAACTGAACCGCCTCAATAAGGCGATTTCCGAACTTTATCATGACCTGTGTGTACAAATCGGCATGTCCGACAGTGTTTTTGACATTTTCTATGCCATTGCCGCGCTAGGAGATGGCTGCTGCCAGCGGGATATCTGTGATTATGCGTTCACCAGCAAGCAGACCATCCACTCAGCCATACACAAGCTGGAAAAAGAAGGGCTTTTGCGCTTCACGCCCGGAAAAGGACGTGAAATGCACATTTTCCTGACTCCTGCGGGCGAACAGTTTATGAGAGAGCACGTCGCACCTGTGATTGCCATAGAAAATAAGACAATCTCACAAATGCCGCCGGATGAAACCGACCTGCTGGTTCAGCTCACAGCAAAATATCTTGACTGCCTGCGCAGCCGTTCTGAGGAAATGCTGAAAACTGCGTTTTCCGTTCCCCCGAAATAATATTTTCGTTACTTTTCATGGGCAGGAAAGAGCGGCTGCGATTGGCGCGAGTAAAATAGACATTAAGATTAAGAAAGGATTGCCAAAATGAAAATACAATTGTCAGACCATTTTACAACTTCCCGCTTGCTGCGCTTTGTTTTTCCCTCCATCGTCATGATGATTTTTACCTCCATCTATGGTGTAGTCGATGGTCTGTTTGTATCCAACTATGTGGGAAAAACACCATTTGCCGCTGTCAATCTGATTATGCCCTTCCTGATGATTATGGGCGCTGTCGGATTTATGTTCGGCACGGGCGGCAGCGCCGTCGTGTCACAGGCGCTCGGCGAGGGAAAGGCGGACAAGGCAAATGAGTACTTTTCCATGATGGTCTACATCGTCATCGGAAGCGGTATCGTGCTCACGCTTGCCGGGCTCCTCTTCCTGCGGCCGATTGCAGCGGCTTTTGGCGCCACAGGGGAAATGCTCGACAACTGTGTCGTGTATGGGCGCATCATTCTGTGTACCCTGACAGCATTTATGCTGCAAAATGTGTTCCAGAGCTTTCTTGTCACGGCAGAGCGCCCGCAGCTTGGTCTCGCCGTCACGGTTGCCGCCGGCGTCACCAACATGTCGCTGGTAAACATCCTGTACAATTTCCAGCTGATGCGCTATATCGGGGAGGATGGGGTCGCCGCTTACGGCATCATCATGTATGTAAGCTTTATCTTTGCGGCAATCTTTATCGGCTACTCCATCGGCAGCGCGCCCATTATCGGCTATCATTACGGTGCCGGGAACCACGCGGAATTAAAGGGGCTGTTCCGTAAGAGCCTCTGGCTGATTACACTCTGGAATATCATCCTGACCGCACTGGCAGTGCTGACTGCACAGCCGCTCGCAAAAATCTTTGTCGGCTATGATGCAGGCCTGACCGCTCTGACCAGACGGGCACTCTGTCTCTACTCGCTGTCGTTCCTGGTCATGGGCTTTAATATTTTTGGCTCCGCATTCTTTACGGCACTCGGAAACGGCGTGGTCTCCGCCGCAATCTCCTTTTTGCGGACACTGCTGTTCCAGGTTGCAGCGGTGCTGGTTCTGCCGCTGTTCCTCGGCATCGACGGCATCTGGCTCGCCATCGTCGCAGCTGAACTGCTTGCATTGATGGTCACGGCCGTGTTCTTTATCATGAAAAGGGACTACTACCATTATGCGTAACGTAACAATTATTTATAACATTTGCCTCTAAAGTTCATGCAAGTCGTAAACTCTGCTGCACAGGCGGCCAGCCAGATGGTGGTTGTGCGTGATGACAACAATACCCATATTCCGTCTTGCCGCCTCACCGCAGACCACGTTCCAGATCTGTGCCTGCGTGATGACATCCAGCATGGCGCTCATCTCGTCACAAATCAAAAAAGGCGCACTGCTCATCAGCGCCCGCGCGACACAGAACCGCTGCAATTCCCCGCCGGAAAGCTCCCTTGGAAAACGTTCCAGCCACTCCTGTTCAATGCCAAGCCCGGCAAGAAGCCCCTCCGAAATCCGGCCGCCCTCCTCAAGCACCCTGCGCAGCCGCCAGCGCGGGTTGACTGCCTGTTCCGGATGCTGGTAAATAAGCTGCACCGGGCAGACGCCCTTTTTGGGCAGCGGCTTTCCGTCCAGCAGAATCCTGCCCTCCGTGGGTACCAGGCAGCCTGCAAGCAGCATTGCCAGTGTTGACTTCCCCGCGCCGCTCGGCGCGGACAGTCCGGTGCACGTCCCCTGTTCCAGCCTAAAATCCAGGTGTTGTACAATCCACGGCTGGCGCCGCCCATATCGAAAACTGATGTTTTTTGCCTCAAGTTGCATTGCCGCCCCTCTCCTTCCAAACATATTCTACACACAAAGTATAGACCATGCCCATTTTTTACGCAAGCAATATATGCAGTTACTATTCTCTGTAATAAGCTGCCTGCGTACTGTAGAGTTCATAGTACCTGCCCTGTTTATCCAGAAGCGTCTCATGCGTCCCCTCCTCCAGAATCCGCCCGCCGTCCAGCACCACAATCCGGTCACAGAATTTGCAGCTGCTCATGCGGTGGGAAATGTAGATTGCCGTCTTATCCCGAACCAGCGTGTTGAAATTTTCATAAACCGCTGCCTCCGCGAGCGGATCCAGCGCCGCAGCCGGCTCGTCGAGGATGATAAACGGCGCATCCTTGTACAGCGCCCTTGCAATGGCAAGCTTCTGCGCCTCCCCTCCGGAAAGCAGGACGCCCTGCCCATTCTCATGCCCCAGCAGCGTTTTTTCTTTCTGCGGCAGCTCCTGTGTGCGCTCCCACATCCCGGCAAGCTCCAGTGCACGCTGCAGCCGCTGGCCGTCCACGTCCCCGCCCGAGGCGACATTCTCGTCCAACGGAAACGCATACAGATGGAAGTCCTGAAAAACCACGGAAAAAATGCGGACATACTCGTCGTAGTCATACTTTGCAATGTTGATGCCGTTTAGGCGGATTTCCCCCTCCGTCGGCTCATACAGGCGGCACAGCAGCTTAATCAGCGTTGTCTTGCCGGTGCCGTTCAGTCCGACAAGGGCAAGCTTCTCCCCGATGCAAAAGGTCATGGAGACATCCTTTAAGATATCCTGTGCCGTCCCCGGATAGCGAAAACTGACATGCGACAGTTCCAGCAGATAGCGGTTGTCGTCACGCTTCTCGATGGGCAGTGTGCCGTCATAATGCATGTTCGGGCGCGTGATGAACTCCTCGTAGGTGTCCAGGTACTCATTCATATAATTGATGTCCTGATACTTGGCGAGCATCCGCTGCACCCCGGAAACCATCGTGATAACCGCCCCGGCATACATGGTCACCTCCCCGATGGTGATACTCCCTGCAATCGCCTTTGCCGCGATACAGATGTAGGTGGCCGCCGCAAACAATTGTGCCGCAAATGCCGGAACCGCCCGGCACTTCCCGCTGTAACAGCCAAGCTCCGTATACATTTTTCCCACCGGCCGGAAAATCTCGGTCTTTTTGTAGAGGTAGTCTTTCAGCCCGAACAGCCGGATGTCCTTGACATATGTTTCCTTATTAATCAGGTTGAGCAGATACGCCGAGAGCGTATTCCACATCTCATTTTTCCGCTCGGTCTCAACCATGTATGCACCCTCTTTTTTGGAAAAATAGTTGCTCAGGAACAGCACTACGGCAAAAGAAAGGAACAGCAGTACAAACAATACGAGGGAAACGGCAACATTTTCCTTCGCGCCGTCCGTCCTGATAAAAAGCAGCAGCACGAAAGCGCACGCAAACAGAATTCCTGCAAGCTCCTGAAAGTATTCATAAATTTCCGAAAGCTGACGCTCCACACCGCCCATTCCCTTCTCGCCTGCGCGCACCCTGCGGAATGCCTCGAGCGTCTCTGTCCGGTCAGCCGCCTCGTACGCCATGGAAAAGGCTTTCTGCGCTGTCCGCTTCTTAATCTCATACTCACAGGGTTTGCAGTAATGGCGTACCATTCTTTCGCATCCCTTCGCCACAATCCTGAGAACCAGAATCACGGATACCATCCACACCACAACGCGCGCCGCGTCATCGTACGCCGAAGCCACAAGCCGGTCAAGAATCCCCGCATAAAAAACATTGTTCACATAGGGAAGCGCGGCGGCAGCCAGCACGCCGAGCACAATTGCCGCCTTCATCGTCCAGTAGCCCTTTGTCTGAAAAATGATATAATGCCACATTTCCCGAATCGTCATATTTTTCTTTGTCATACACCCTCCAGGCAATTGCCAAATTCTCTATCCAAGTGCAGGGTCATCGTAATACCTGCCCTGCACCTGGAACATTTCATGGTATGCGCCCTGCAGCCGCATCAGCTCCTCATGTGTCCCCTGTTCCCGGATACATCCGTCCGCGAGCAGGATAATCCTGTCGCAAAACCGTGTGGACGCAAGCCTGTGCGAGATAAAGAGCACGCTCTTTTTATGCAGCAGCGTATGGTATTTCTCATAAATCTCCGTCTCTGCCAGCGCGTCCAGCGCCGCCGTTGGCTCGTCGAGCATGACAAGCGGTGCATCCCTGTAAAGCGCCCGCGCAAGCAGAAGCTTCTGCAATTCCCCGCCGGAAAGCGAAATGCCGTCCGGCGCGATATCCTTTCCAAGATGTGTTTCCAGCTGTCTGTCAAGGCTTCTTACCTTTTTGTCAAGCCCCGCCCGTGACAGGACCTCCCATATTTTATCCCCATCATACGACTCTGCCAGTGCAATGTTTTCACCAATGCTGTACGATGTCTGGAACGGCTCCTGGAAAATGGCTGCCTGTCTCGCAAAGTACGAATTCCTGTCCAGCTCCCGCGTGCTGATGCCGTTCACATACACCGCGCCCGATGTCGGGAGATACAGCCCCGACATCAGCTTTACAACGGTTGTCTTGCCGGCGCCGTTCATGCCGACAAGGGCAAGCTTCTCCCCAGGCGCAAGCCGGAAACTGACATCCCTTAGCGTGTATTCCTCCGCCCCCTGATAACGGTAGCTGACATGGTCAAACACGACTTCAATCTCTGCGCCGTCCACTTTTTTCCCCGACGGTGCATCCTCAGCCAGCCCGAGATAGGCGCGCAGGTCGCAAATCCTGTCGCTGTCCTGTTTTACGGCGACCACACTTTTGCTAATCATGCTAATCCAGCTGGAAAAACCGGAGACCAGTCCCAGGTAAAAGACAAACTCCGAAATCCGCATGCCCTGGGAAAGCTGTAAAATCAGATACAGATAGCAGGTGATGTCACGGACGCCATCCAGCACCGTATCCAGAATGTTGCTGCCATACTCCCACATGTCCAGCCGGAAGTAGAGCCTGCGGCAGTTTTTAATTGCCCTGTCATACTTTCCGATAATCCAGCTGCCCAGCCCGAAAATGCGGATGTCCTTGCCGCCCTGCACATCGTCCACCTCGCGGTTGATATAGTTCATTGTCATGTTCTGCTCCGATAGCGGATCCTGCATTTTTTCATAATGGCGTGTCACCATGTATGCCGCAGAAGCGCTGACTAGCGATATCCCGACAAGCAGCAGCAGAATCCTCCAGTTCATGGTACCCACAAGCAGCATGTAAAGAAGCAGCCCCAGCACACTCTTTAACAGATCGCTGTTGTGCCGAAAAAAACCTTCTATGCCCCACATATTTGCCCACATGCAGTCGTTGGCTTTCTCCTTTAATTTCTGAACCGCAGCATCCTCATACTGCTCCATGCTGATTGTCAGATCCTTTTTTATATGATCCATGATAAACAGCTCCGTCCGGACCTCGATATACTGACTGTTGCCGCGCGCATCCAGATAGCCCTTCACCATGTTCAGCACACCATAGCCCGTAAATGCCAGCAGGATGCGCGCCACAAGCTTCCACACAGAAACGCCCTGTTCAAGGCTTCCTATAATCATGGATGTGATTGTCATTCCCACAACCGGAACAATGACATAGAACACCGCCTCCGCAACGGTACTCAGGACAATCTTTTTCTTATGCCGCAGAAGCGGCGTATAGGCAAACCGGTAATTGCTCCACAAAGAATCCTTTTTCATGGCATCTCCTCCCATTCCATACAGTTATCCTATCACCTTTTTCCTGATTCTGCACAAAAAATGCACAGACGGTAAAAATCTGTGCATGAATGGAGAATGAAATTTTATAACGGAAGCATAATCTCTGTCACAAAGACACCCGGTTCGTTTTTGCGGTTGATGAAGCCGCCATACTTGTCCACAATCTTGTTGATTCGTTTCAGCCCATGCCCATGGTTGCCGCGCTTTGTCGAGATATACTGCTCGTCAAGCTTTCGCGCGACCTCATTCGTCGCATTGCTGACCGACAGGTAGAGCTGCTTTTGCAGGATGCCGATATAGAGACGGATAAACTGGTTCTCGGACGCGACCTTCTCACACGCCTCCACCGCATTGTCTATCAGGTTGCCTATGACGACGCACAAGTCAATGTCCGAGACTGTAAGCGCCCTGGGAACTGTCGCCTTATAATCCACCCGGATTCCCTTTTTGATGGCAAGGGATATCTTGGCGTTCAGTATCGCGTCCGCATTGATATTTCCCGTGTTGAACAGCAGATTGATATCGTCCAAATCCTGCTCAAGCGCATCGAGATACACTCGCGCCTCCTCCAGGCTGTTCATCGCCAGATACGCCTTGACCGACTGTATGTGGTTGTGGTAATCATGGCGCCATCCCCGCATTGTGAGGTAGATATTATGCACCTCGTCCACCTCGTTTTTCAACAGCTTGTTCTGGTATGCCACAACCCGCCTGTCATAGATACCGTCAAGAATACGGTACAAAAGGAATATGACCAGCGTAAGCAGCGCCATGCCCGACAGAATCAGCATCATAATTTTCATGGCTAATTATGCCTCCAGCATGCACAGGCGTACCACCCCGGCCTTACGGGCAGTGCATGCCTGTATCCGAACAGCTTTCCTGACACGCCCGGCTCACACTCCAATGGATTGGCATAGAAATACTGCTTCCCATCAAACTGCATACCGCTGATTGTACTGTACAGTGAAAAGGCAGCGCCTTCCAGCCACTTTGCCACATCACTGTCCTGAAACACCATCCCATAAAACTCGCCTGTTTTTAGCCCTGCTGCAATGCGGAAGTTCTCAATGGCGTGATTTTTCTCTACCCCGGAAACCTCGTCATTCAAAACCTTCTCCTGAAAAGGGATGACGACATCAATTACCTTTTCCTGCATCCGTGACCAGAATGCATCTGCTATATTTACCTGGCTACTGCGAATTTCCTTTCCCTTTTCTTTCATCTCTGTACTCCGTCCAAAAATATTTTATAACATCCAGTGTCCCTCTGTTTGTATCTTCTTTGGATGCGTCATCGCAACCGGCGGAAAATGATTTTATTATATCAAAACTCCTGCAACCATTATACCAGAAATGAAGGAAAAGGACAGCAAAATAAAGACTTTTATTTTTAACCGGCAGACACTGCCACACTATCATCGGTCAAGATTCATGCGCTCACGTAACGCGCGACCATATCCGCCCACATCTAATAATATTCCTGTTTTAATTTTCCGCCGTGGTTCATCTCTTCATTGGTCTTCATGAATGCCGATGGGCTCCACAGCGATGCCATGAACTGAAGCTTTGCAGCGTTCTTCCATAAAAAGTATTTCTGCCATTTGACCCTTCCTACTCGATTTCGGCACACGCCCTAAGTTCCATGAAATCAATCACCATGCCCGGTTTTGGAAACAATATTTTCATCCGGTAACTGCCCGCTTCCAAACAAACGCGCAGGAGCTTCTGCTGAATCCATCTTCCGTTTGTGCCGTTGGTCTGGAAGGTGACCAGTTCCTCGCCGTTCAGCACCGCCTTGCAGACGCACTGCGCCTGGTTCGTCTCATCAGACTTCAACAGCGCGATCACGTCATAGTTTCCCGCCGTTTTTATCATAAAGCTTTTCTCTGCCTCCGCCGCGGAATTCCACACAATCCTGCTGCTGTCATCCAGCGCGTTATCACAGTGTGCGTCTGTATCGAGCGCCCTGATCAGCGGAACCTTGACCACGCCGTTTCCTTCCCGCCCAAACGCCGGTGTCCGCATCAGGAAACCACAGATATTCATCGCGCACCGCTGCAGTTCCCCTACGGTAAGCCTTCCCATGCCAAGCGCCTCTATCGTATCATCACCGTAGGAGTTAAGCTCCGCGCCGTTGTTGTTCACCACCATGTAGATGTCATTCTGCGCCCTGACCATATCCGCAGTGCGCAGCATGGAGCACTCGCCGCCCTCTGTGACATCATTCATACACGCCCACCAGTCTGTCATAACAATGCCGTCATACTCCCATTCTTTTCTCAATATGGTGGTATTCAGGTCATATGCCGACGCTGTCCAGAACCCGTTTACAGGATTGTACGAGGTCATCACCGACCGCGCATTGCCCTCTTTTACCGCGATCTCAAACGATTTCAGGTAAATTTCCCGCAACGCCCTCTGGGAGACAACCGCATTGACAATATGCCTTCCTGTCTCCTGTGAGTTGCAGGCAAAATGCTTGATCGTGGCATGCACGCCCTTTTTTCCGATTCCGCGCACCACTGCCGCAGCCATTCTGCCCGACACAAAGGGATCTTCCGAAAAATACTCAAAGTTCCGCCCGTTGAGCGGGTGTCTGTGAATGTTGATGCCAGGCCCGAGCAGCGCGTCAACCTGATTCTGCATCATCTCCTCCCCGATACAGGCAAACAGTTCCTCCGCAAGCGTCTCATCCCAGGTACATGCAATCAGTGTCCCGATCGGAACCTGTGCGGCGTGGGAACCGTTGTCCATGCGGATTCCCGACGGTCCGTCCGCACAGCAGGCCACCGGAATGCCAAACCTGAACAGGTTGTCGGACACACCGCCAAACGCCGCAGCCGTCCCCGGCGTCACCTTGAGGCTGCACATGCCCTCTCCCCTCACGATCGCCGCCAGATCCTCCTTGGAGAGCTGCGCGATAAATGTCTCCATCGCACAGTTTCCCTCTGCCACATCCTTTAACAGCAGTCCCTTATTTCCCGTGTACGGAATGAGCGCAGGCAGTCTGGATTCGATGCGCTCCTTCAAGTCTACCGTCCTTGTCGGAACCGGTTCATACACCAGAACCGGCGTGCCGTCCGTTCCCCCTGCCGCGCGCATGCGCTCGAAATTTTCCATGGGCGCAAACGCCTCCTCGCACTGCCTGACCAGAACCGTATCCGCAAGCTTCCAGTCCGCCTCCTTGCCGACAGGCACCTGCTTTGTGTCACGCACGCTGGTTCCTGCATGGAAGCAGTATGTGCCTGCCTCGAGCACATAAGCGTCTTTGTATCCGCTGATACCGATGTCGTCATATGAGGCAAGCCTGTACGCCGGAACCTCGATCCGCAGCGTTTGCTCCTCCTGGCAGCCAAGGTTCCTCGTCTTGGCAAACCCGGCCAGCTCCCGTGCGGGCCTTCCCATACCGCCCGCAGGCTTCTCCACATACAGCTGCACGGTCTCGCGTCCGCTGTACTGTGTGCCTGTATTTTTCACCTTGCATGTAAATACAAATACGGTCTCCGGACCGCTTCCGCTCACTGTAACCGCACTGTCCGATATGGCAAATTCCGTGTAGGAGAGTCCATACCCAAACGGATAGAGCACGGCATCCTTTGCGAAGGTCTCAAAGTATCGGTAGCCTACATAGATATCTTCCTGGTATATATTTTTCTCCTTTCCGCCATGATTTCTGTCGGATGGATAATCTGTAATCTTCCGCGCGATGGTGTCAGTCAGTTTTCCCTGGAAGACCTCTTTTCCTGCAAGGACATCCGCTATGCCATTTCCGCCCTCCATGCCGCCCTGCCATGCGTACACCACCGCCCTGATATGTGCGCTGTCCTGCACAAAGCCCATGTCGATAATGTTTGGTACATTCAGCACCACGATTACACGCTCGAAGCTGTCGCACACACAGCGGAGCATTTCCCGCTCTGCGCCGGTCAGATAATAGCTGCCCTCCTCCGCCGCGTTGTCCTTGTCCTCGCCTGCCGTCCGTCCAATCACCACGACCGCCTTGTTGGAGACAGCAGCTGCCTCCGCCGCAAGCGCCTGCGTCACAGGCATTTCCTGCTGGCACCACGGCTCACACGCCCAGCCGCCTCCGCCATTGTCAAACGGATGCGCGGCGATCCACTCTGCATAGCACACTGCCAGCTTTTCATTGAGGCGGACGCCGTTGCCGCGGAGTCCGTCCACAAGATTCGTCGTGTATGGGACATTCACCGCACCGCCGGAGCCTGTCCCGCTCCTGTAATACTCCTTCTGGCATCTCCCAAACACCGCCACGTTGTCGTCTGCGGCGAGCGGCAGAACCGCGTTTTCATTTTTCAGGAGAACCGCGCCCTGTGCGGCTGCCCTTCTGCACAATACCGAAACCTGTTCTTCAAACGAAATTTTTTTCTCTTCCATATTCATAATCCTCACTTTTCACTTTTGCCACATTAGAGTGTGTTTGAAACCAACCGAATAAAAACGTTTTTATTTTGAAATAGATTAACACAATAAAAACGTTTTTACAATCTATATTTTTAACTTTATACAGTTTTTATAAAGAATCTACTATTTTTTATCGCTCCTGCACAGGCCATAGGCGCTGTTCAGAAATAATCTGTTCATTTATCTGAACAGTTCCTTGCACACGTTGACTCCCTTGGAACAATTTTCCCCTGCAGGACATCAATACAGCCTTCTTGTTCACCCATAATCATTCCCATCAGATATTTGACTGCCATCATCCCCTGCTTTTCAAAAGAAGTCCGCACTGTAGTAAGCGACGGCCGCACCATGCGCGCCATCTCGATGTCATCACAGCCTACAACGCTCACCTTCCCGGGCACCCGAATTCCACTGTCCGTCAGCGCCTCCACCGCGCCGATCGCACTCACGTCGTTTGCGGCAAAGACTGCGTCCGGCAGCGATTTTCCCATTTCTTTAGATTCTCTTATAAGCGTTTTCATAGAATGGTACGCGGTTTCTTTCTCAAATGCACCATTTATGATACAGTTCTGCAATAGACGTATTCCTGTCCGTTCCAGCCCGGCACGAAAACCCTCCAACCGCTGTAAGTTATCATAATTGTCATATACCCCATTCACGTAGGCAAATGTGCGGTGCCCCAGTTCCAGCAGATATTCTGCCACCATCTCGCCCTCGTGGTATGAGTCAAAGACAACGCTGGCAATCTTTTCCCCCTGCTGTTTCCTGTCTATGAATACAACCGGCATCTGTGTTTTCTGAAACAGGAGTGTTTCCTTTTCCTGAATATGCTTATTCAGGATGATCGCCCCGTCAACCCGTTTGCCGAGAATATTTGCCATCATATTCTCGGCTCGCTCGCTGACAAAGATATTCAGTTCATACCCATATTTCCTGCACTCCTGATCGATGGAATCCACCAGGACATTATAGTACGCACCTCTGATCGATGTGAGAAAAAGACCAATCACCTTTGTAAACTGCGACTTTAGATTTCTGCCGTTGAGATTGGGCACATAATTCATGCGCTCTGCCACTTCAAGAATGTGTCTTTTAGTATCCGGGCGGAGCACGTCCACACCGTTGAGCGCATTGGAAACTGTGGAGATCGAGACACCGGCCTCCCTCGCCACATCCTTAATCGTCACTTTCCGTCCTGCCATTGCTCCCTGTCCTCCTTGAAAATCCTTTTCGCCCATATCTTTATAACAATCCCCCTCCGCTGCCCTGCGCCTCACACGCCCATCTGCATATTCTTCCTATACTCCGTGTCAATCTTTTCGTGAAATCCGATCATCCAGCCAGTCAGCTCCTCCATCAGCTCGTCAATCTGCGAAAACTGATAAATGTTTCGAAACCGTAAGAGCCCGCCCTCTTTTTCGCGCAGGACGTTCCGGTAAATCTGTCCAATTTCATCAATCTTCATATTTAATGGCAAAAAGCAGGCCCGTGGACCTGCTGCTTCTTTGTTATCACCTGTACTCATACGAACCCATTATAAAGTTTCCGATTCCATCCTCTTATCATACTTTATACCATTATGACTAAACCTAAAAAAGACTCACCAATTCATCCGGCTGAATAACTTTTACTCTTGATTCTATAAAATCATCTGGATTTCTAGTCACAATGTAATCTGCTACCTCTTCTACCGCGCACTGCTCCTGCAGACAATCTTCAGAATCAATAAACTTATCATTATTCAATGCTGCCATTATCTTCTTCGTATTCAGATCGGAGATGCGGAATATGGAACATAAATCCTTTAGCAAGGCACGCCTTTCTTCCTGACTGAAATCTTTTCTAAGGATATAAAACAAATCAGGAATACTATGAGCCGCCATAATGCCTGTCACTTCCTTTTTGGCACATTTCTCCAATATCCTCTTTTCATACTCATCATACGGCTCTCGATTGGCAATAACATCCATAAGAATATTTGTATCAACCAAGATTACCGTACTTCGCCTCCCTTGCCTCTGCCAGTTCCTTATCCGCATCGAAGTCTTCCGGCAGTCTTCCTCTATACTTCAGTATATCCTGAAATGCTGCCATGGCCTGTTCTTTTTCGGTATCTTTCTTTGCTGTCATTTCTTCCAAATTCTGAAGGATATTGATTACATAAAACATATCATCATCTGGCATACGTTGAATCATTTCTACTGCCTTTTCCTTGATTCGTGTCATTCAATCCCTCCTCCTATTTTCTTCTATCATACTTTAAGTTTTAATGCTTTTCAATAAATTATTTCTTAAATAATTTTATGTAATACTAATACATGTCTTTGATATAATGTTCTTCAGCTATTTGTCAGTTTCAAACATTTTTTACCTTTCCATAGTTTTACCGGTGTCCTGTTCTGATGCTGCTTCCGTTCAGAAATATCACTTCTGCGGTATCGCTCCTGCGCCCTCTCGTAAATAAGCGCCATGATGTCCGACCCGCCCGCCGGCGCAGGAAATTCCACTTCGCCTTCCCGCCGCTTCTTGTTTTGTTATGAGGCTGGATATGGCTGTACGTTTTCCCGCACTCTCCTCAGGTTATGACGCCGCCGAACAGGATTCTCTCGTCCCTGCCCGGTCTGTGGCATCCCTTTCCTTTTTCCACCCGTATCTGTTCCCTGCGTTCCTGCACCCGGTCAAACAATTCCCTGTCTATGATCTGCGGGTAGTATTCCGTGCCGAGATAATTATGGTTCTCCAAAATCCTGCCGATGGATGCGTGCGTCCATGCCCCCTGTCATGGGCATTGCATACGCCCCGCGCCTTTAGGCCTTCGGCTATCTTTAACGTCGGTTCCGGTACGCCAGTGCCGCTGATAAGCGCAAACTGGTTACCGGACAGACCGCATGGGCGCGGCGTATCGTTTCTTCGTCAGCTTCCGATAGTCCCCAGTGCGTGATCTTTCCCTCCCGGATCAGTTCCTGCATGACGCCCGCCACTTCCTCAACCGGCACAAACGAATCAACCCGGTGCTGATAACTGGCTGTAATCAGAAACCTGCCGAATGGTTTAAACAGCAGGTTTCTGATTTCATTATTTCAAGTAATTCACTGTCAGGATGACCACTCCCAAAACAGCCAACACAATGCCGGTTGCACGGTTTAATGTCGCTGCGCTGGCTTTATTTGCGAATTTGGCGGCAATCCTCGCCCAGAGCAGTGTGGATGCCACACAGAACAGCAGGCACCACACATCCGGTATACCGCCTATGGCAAAATGACTGGCGGCGCCTGTAAAGGCCGTAAAAGCCATGATAAACACACTTGTCCCAACCGCAGTCTTCAATTCATACCCTAACAGGCTGGTCAAGAGCAGAAGCATCATCATTCCGCCGCCCGCACCTACAAAACCGCAGATAAACCCGACAACTATTCCGCTGGCAACTGACTGTATGATACGCTTTTTTCCGCTGACCGCCTGCATGGATTCTTTTGTCGCCATAACAGGCTTTACGATGAATTTGATCCCGAGGGTCAGTGTCATGAATACGGAGAAACTGCCCATAGTGGTATTCGGAACGCGGCTTGCGGCAAAACTCCCCACCAATGTAAAAATCAGAACGGTCACCATCATTACCAGGCCATTTCGAATATCAAGGTTTTTATTTTTCCCATAAGTGTATGCGCTTATGGCACTTGCAAGAACATCACTCGCCAGTGCAATGCCGACTGCCTCATATGCCGGAAGCCCCAGAAAAGTAATCAGCATAGGACTGATTACAGCGGCGGCGCTCATCCCCGCAAACCCCGTTCCGAGCCCGGCTCCAATTCCTGCAATAAAACAAATGAAAAATTTTAACATTATTCTGTCTCCTTCTCTTTCAGATAAGTATTGATATTGCGCAGGATACGATCATTTTGTCTTTTCATGCTGTCAATTTCCTCCTGTGAAAAACCATCCAGCATGATTGAAATAAATTCCTCCTGCGCGGCCTGCCCATCATGGATGATGTCCACAGCCCCTTTGCATATCCTCAAATGTGCTGTCTTACGGTTACATTTCAAATACTCTTTTCTTATATAACCGCACTGTTCCAAAAGTTTTATGGAAGACGATACCTGGGATTTTGACAGATACCTGACCTCAATAATATCTGTTGCTGTATCAAAACATGGATTATTGGCTAAAAAGAGAAGGATGTCCAATTCCATTCGGGTAATGTTATGTTTTACACAGACCCCTTCCACACATTTTGAATAAAGCGCCTTGATTGCATTTTGATGTTCCCATGGATTTAATGGAATCATTGCATTCTCCTTTTTGTTCTTTTTAGAACTATTTTATAACAAAAAGAGATTTTGTCAATCCATCTTTTGAAAATTCCATTTTCCACCTCCACAACTACCAATTGCCGTTCTCTCACAGCATCAGAATTATACCTCAACTCTTCACAAATTTCCATACACTGTAAACTATATTTCCACACACAGAAAAAGCGGCCGGAGGCATCTGGCACAAACCCGATGTTCCGGCCGCTACTTTCTTTAAATCTTCACCCCGATTTCCACTCCGTTGCGGAAAGTGAATACCACCCTGCCGTCCGGATAGACCGTTGCGTAATCCACAAGCCTGTGCAACAGCTTCTCGTTGAAAACTTTGCTTTTTAATACATAGATTTTCTTCGGCTGGAAATTAACCGCTGTCGGTGCGAGTTGCCCGGCTTTCAAAATCTTTTCCGTCTCAATCGGACAATCTGAATACGAACGAACCGGATATCCTGCAGCCGCCAGTTCTAAAAATCCCATGTAATATCACTGCGCCCTACTTCTGTAAGCTCAATTCCAAGCCTGGCGGCTTTATCCGTATCACAGTCTGTAGTGCTGCCGCAGC
>Ga0137306_102426_pt1 | contig 15636 bp, 7 predicted proteins | sample Inofroosms_March_FD_97187 | JGI IMG/M metagenome (GOLD analysis project Ga0137306, IMG submission 97187) | Mouse cecal microbial communities from Vienna, Austria - N-Acetylneuraminic and N-Acetylglucosamine D2O microcosms_March | ecosystem: Host-associated > Mammals > Digestive system > Large...
CTGCACCCCCACGGCGCGCTCCACGGCGTCCGTGAGGCGCAGCTGCCGGGTCGTCGGGGCGAAGTTGTGCAGCACGAGCATCCGTTCGCCCTCGGCCTCGCGGTACCAGGCGGCGATGGATGCGTACTCCGCATTGTCGGCGTTGTAGACTCCGTGCGGCGTCATCGTGCCGCGCGCGAGCGCCGGATAGGTGTTGCGCAGCCGGGCGAACGTGCGGTAGAGCGAGAGCAGCGAGGCGTCGTCCGCGGCCTGCCGCTCGACCGAGCGCGCCGCCGTGAGCAGGTCGCGGTCGACCTTGCCCGAGAGCGCCCCGTCGGCCAGGCTGGCTCCCGCGGCGTCCCACATCATCGGGGCGCGCACGTATTCGTCGCCACCGCTCTGGCGCCCCGTGTATCCCAGCTCCTCGCCCTGGTAGACGTAGGGCTCGCCCGACGCCGTGAGCAGCACGGCCGCGGCCAGACGCATGCGCCCCGCGTCGCCGCCCAGATCGGTGGCCGCGCGCGTCTCGTCGTGGTTGGAGAGCTTCGTGGCGGCGACTGCGCCGCTGCGGTAGCCCTCGTAGAGCGTGCGGAAGGAGCCGACGGTCGCGCAGAAGTCGCTGCCGCGGCCGCTGTTGAGCCGGTCGCGGAGCGTCCACCAGAACGAAAATTCGAAGAGCGCCGGCAGCCCCCGGTAGAGCGGGGCGGCGTGCTGCGCGTCGCTGAGCACCTCGCCGACCATGTAGATGTCGTCGGCGTGGGTCTCGCGGTAGCGGGCGTTCACGTCGTCGTAGAAGCCGGCCCAGAAGGCGGGGTTTTCGGCGCCCTGCTCGTCGGAGTAGATATGCTTGGCCGCATCGAGCCGCAGGCCGTCGACGCCGCGGTCGATCCACCGCCCGGCCGACGCGACGATCGCCCGGTAGGGCGCCGACTCGCGGAACGAGCCCACGGCGCCGTAGTTCAGGTCGGGCATGTAGTCGGACGAGAACTCGGAGTAGAAGCGCCACGTCTTCATATGGTCGAAGAGCACGTCCGCGCCGTCGCGTCGGAGCGTGAAGGGCTGGCCGGGCGTGAGCTTCGCCTGAGCGTTCGGCGCGCCGTATTTGGTGCCCGCGGGCCACGAGGGATCGTCCGACGTGCGCACGAGCAGTCCCCACGGAGAGAGGTAGTCGACCACCAGCTCATAGCGCTCGTCGCCCAGCGCGGCGAAGCGCACGTTGCGCGCCGGCGTGCCGAAGTAGAGGAAGCGGTCGACCGCAGTGTCGTCGCCCTCCAGCAGCTCGTCGTCGGTGGGCTCCACGGTCAGCACCGGCGCCGAGGCGTCGGACCAGTCGAGCGCGAAGCGGTAGCGCCGCGCCTCGGCATCGCCCGACGTCACGGGGGCGTTGCGCCACTTCGAGGCGTCGTAGCCCGAGGTGAGCATGGCGAAGCGGCCCTCGCGCAGGTCGGTCTCGGGGTCGGTCGAGAGGAGATACCAGTCGCGGTAGGGGCTCGTCTCCGAGGCCAGCGCCCCGGCGAACCAGGGGTGGCCCTTGCCCGTGTGGTTGACCACATAGTCGAGGTAGACGCGGATGCCGCGGGCGTGCGCCTCCGCCACGAAGGCCTCGAACTCCTCCGTGGTGCCGTAGTCGGGGTTCACCGCGTCGTAGTCGGTCACGTCGTAGCCGTGGTACGAGTCGGCCGGATGGATCGGCGAGAGCCACACGGCCGAGGCGCCCAGCGCCTCGATGTAGTCGAGCCGCTGCCGCAGGCCCGTCAGGTCGCCGATGCGGTCACCGTTGCCGTCGGCGAACGAGTAGAGGAGCAGCTGGTAGGTGATCCCGCCGCGCCGCACGCCGTCCCACGCGTCGGGCTCGGCCGCCACCTCGGCGAAGGTCGCCTCGCGGCGTCCCTGCGTCACCGTCACGCCCACGGGCGGGCACCCGGCGGAGCGGAACGTCAGCAGGGCGCTGCGCACCTCGCCCGCGTTGGCGTCGACCCGCAGCGCGATGCGGCTGTCGCCGCTGCCCTCCGTGCGGTCGGCGCGGCACCACGCCTCGGCGCCTTCGGCCGGGGTCATGGTCCACGCACCCGAGGCAGTGACGGCGATCTGGAGGTCGGAGGCCTCGGGGCCGCATTCGAGCGTCGTCGGCTCAACCTTCAGCAGGGCGGGGGAGTCGTCCGCGCCCCCGCTGCCGCAGGCGGCCAGCATGAGGCTCGCCGCAGCGAGCAGGATTCGGAAAAAGAGGTTGTGTTTCATGGTCGGGGTATTCATTAGGGGCCGGCGGGCGGGTCAGTGCCCGCCGGCCAAAACATCGCTGTCTATTTGCGCGTGAGCGTCAGCGAGGGGGTGTGCGTGAGGTCGAGCACGACGTGGTATTCGCCCGCCTCGGCCTTGAGGTTGCCGCCGTCGTGGACCAGGCGCGCGGCGTCGCCGCCCAGGTTATACTTCCACTCGGTCACGGCGCCGTCGAAGATCACCTTGAACTCGCCGTCGAGCGTCAGATCGGCCTCGTAGGTGCCCTCCGCCGTACGCTCCAGCGGAGCGCACGCCTTGACGTCCCAGCCGTTGAAGGCGCCGACCAGACCGACCGATGCGAGCGGGAGGAACGAGGCCGTCCGATCGGCCATGTTCACGTCCACACGGTAGAGGCCCTCGGGCAGCACGAGGTTGTCGTCGCCGCCCAGCGTCGCACCGTAGAGCCCGTCGCTCCCGGCGACCGTACCGCCGACCCACTGCACGCCCTCGGGCGTCTCGTAGGTGAACTTGAAACCATAGGTGAGGCCAAACATCGAGACATAGCCCCAGTGGGTGTCGTTGTCGGGGTTGCCCTCCAGCACGGGGGCCAGGGCGTGGGTCCACGCGACGTCGCCAAAGTCGCCCGTCACGTGCACCTCCTTCACCGACGGATCGCTCTCGACGATCGAATAGTTCCAGTCGTAGAGGTCGAGCGAGAACTTCACCTCGCCGCCGCGTCCGGTCGTGAGGTTGGGGTTGAAGTTACCCAGCTGCAGGGCGTTCTTGTCGCCGCACATCTGGATGTTGCGCTTCTGGTCCGTGCCCGGCACGTCGACCTGCCACTGGTGGTTGAACATGACGGCATAGCTCTTCTCCACGGCGACATTCGCCAGCGTCACCTCGTAGCAGCCCGTCTGCCCGTTGTAGGTCATTTCGGTGCCCGTGGCCGTGTCGCTCCAGCCGATCTCGAAGGCGTCGCCGACCAGCGATACGGTATGGATGGGCACGAGCAGCAGCGTCAGCGCGTCGAGGTCGGCCTCGACGAAGTAGAGACCCTTCTCCAGCTCGATCGCCGCGCCGTTCTCGGCCAGCGTGCCCGCCTCGGCGCCGGCGCCGTAGACCGTGGCGCCCTCCGTGCCGGGAGCGGCCGTCGCGAGGGTGAAGGTGTCGCTATCGTGCACGGCCTGGATGAAGCCCTTGTAGGCGCCGTTGTAGGAGTGGAACTCGTCCTTGCCGGGCTGGTCGGGGAACTGCAACAGACGCGAGGGCGCAGCTCCTTGGGCCGCGTAGCTGCCCGGCATCCAGAGATAGGAGACCTTCGAGTAGGAGACGCCGACCTCGGTCTTGGCCTCTTTCGTGCGGCCGTCGGCAGCCGTGGCCGTCACTTTGAAGGCGATGCGGAAGTCGCCGTTGCGGTCGTAGTCGAGCGCGCGGAGCAGCTCGGCGACGGTCCACGAGCAGGAGCGCTCACCGGTCGAGGCCAGCTCGACCTCGCCGCCGCGGCGTGCCTCGGCCGACACGGTGTAGTTCACCTCCATGGCCGCTCCGAAGCGTGCCGCCGACCATACGAGCGTGAATTGCTCGCCCGCGGTGGCCTCGCTGACCGTCACGTCGCCGTGGCTGGCGATGGCGAAATCCGTATCGGGCACCACGATCTCGTCCGGGTCGTGGTTGCAGGCCGCCAGCAGTACGACGGCGGCCGAAAAGATGTATTTCAACAGTTTCATGTCTGTGCGTGTTTGAGGTTAGAAAGGGGAGGGCGCGGCGCCCGAGCGGGTGCGCCCTCCCCGATTGCGGATCAGAGCTGCTCGACGACGGCCGATACGGGCGACGGGTTGGAGGGGTCGTTGCCCAGCGCGTCGATGTCGCCGTGGAAGTCGATCGCGAAGCGCACGCGGCCCGAGTAGGGGCTGACGATGTTGGCGCCGTTGTTCGAGCTCAGGTGTTCGAGCGAGCCCGAGGCGTCGAGGCCCCAGCTGTAGACCCAGGCGTGGTTGAGGCGGAACTTGAATTCGTCGGCCAGCGTGTTCTCGCACACACCCTCCCATATCTGGGCGTTGACGGCGGCGTTGAACTTGGCCTCGTAGTCGGCATCGCCTTCCTCGGGCATGCCGGCCAGCGTCATCACCACGTCGTCCGCATCGCCCCAGCCGCCGATGGCCGTGCCGATCACGCCGATGCAATCGATGGGGGTGAGCGTGGCGCGGCCGGTCGAGTGGTCGGGCGTGAGGGTCACCTCCACCCAGTAGAGGCCCGCCGGGGTCTTGAGGTTGCCCGAACCGCCGTCGTTGACCAGCGCGTCGAGGTCGGTGCCCAGGTTGGCGCCGGCGCCCCAGTCGGGAGCCGTGGTGAACTTGAATTCGCAGTCTTCGGCGTCCGTAGCCGTGGCCAGCAGTACGGGACCGGCGTAGACGTCGCTGTTTTCGCCCGTCTCCCACAGCACGGGAGCCGTGGCGGGGTTCCAGCCCTGGTGTGCGCCCGGCACGTAGACCCGGCGGCGCATCCACGAGGCCGCGGTCGACTCCATGGTGGTGATGTTGAGCGCAACGACGTTCGATCGCTTGTCGTATTCGGCCTTGTTGTCCGAGATGGAGGCCACGACGTAGATGCCGATCTGGGAGGTCTCGTCGGCCGGGAGCTGGAGGCCCGTCTGGGCGACGAGCGTGTTGTTGAGCGTCTCCTTGGTGGTGGTGTAGTGGGTGGCGTAGGCCTCGCCCAGCTGGTAGACCGCATCGCCGTAGGTGCAGTAGACGGCGTAGGCCACCGGGGCGGGGTAGCCGTAGTCGGCGGCGCTCCACGTGAAGGTGACCTCGTTGGAGAGCTCCTCCTCGACGACTACGATGTCGGCGTGGGGGTTCATCACCGGCGCCACGACCCGGTCGGCGGGCAGGGCGACGGTCTTCTCGACCTGCTGGCACGCGAGGGCCAGCAGCGAGAGGACGGCGATGCAGATATATCGCATGAATTTCATGATTCGATGTGTTTTTTTAATGATTCGACACTGCTATTTGGCATACCCGTCGTTCTGCTCCAGATTGTCGTTGGCCTGGAGGTCGTCCGAAGGAATGGGGAAGAGCTTGAGGTGCGACGAGAGCGCCTGGCCGGTGGCCACGCCGCCCTTGTAGGGCCACAGGAAGTCGGCCGAGGTGAAGTAGGACTCGCCGCGGTTGTCGGTGTAGCGGATGAGGATGGTGCGGCGCTGCCCCTCGAAGCAGAGCTCGCGCGTGGTCTCGTCGAAGATCTCGGCGAGCGTGATCGAGCCGTCCTCGTCTGCGTTGCGGCCGGCGCGTGCGCGGATCGCGTTATAGTAGCCCACGGCCACGGCATCGGTCGTCGCGCCGCCCTTCAGACGGGCGTCGGCCTCGGCATAGGCCAGGTACATCTCGCCCGAGCGCATCAGCGGGAAGTCGATCGAGGCGTAGGTCGGCAGCACCGCGAGCTCGCCCGTCGAGGGGTGGTTGTTGTACTTCGAGAGGTGCCAGCCGCGGTCGAAGGCCGTGGCGTTCATCTCCTTGTCCGACGAGTTGCGCAGCGTCACCAGCGCACGGCGGTCGGCGAAGGCGTGGTCGCGGCCCGTCTCGGCCTTGTCGGCCTCGGCACCGAAGTAGCCCTTCACGAAGTCGTGGGAGATCACCAGACCGTTCCACCCCTCGGTCGTGCCGAGGTACTTGTCGTCGCCCTGGCTGGCCGCGATGAAGAAGGTAGGACCGCCGTAGGACTGCGTCTTGTCGGCGTCGTAGCAGGCGGCGTAGACGATCTCGCGCAGCGCGTCGGGGTTCTCGCCGTTGTCGCCGCGGAACAGGTTCGCATAGCTGCCGGCCAGCGGATAGGCCGCTATGACCGCTTCGGCGGCGCGCTTGGCGCCCTCCCAGTAGGCGGCGTTCTCCTGCCCGAGGTAGGCGCGGTGGTTCAGGTAGAGGCGGGCCGAGTCGTCGGCCGTCAGGGCCTTGAGCTCGCTCTCGATCCACCCGAAGAGGGTGACAGGATCGGTCTGCATGGGCTTGTAGTCGCCCACGGGCGCGGTCTCGTCGACAAAGGGCGGGGTGCCGAAGCAGTCGAGCAGGATCCAGTAGGCATACGAGCGCAGGAAGCGCACCTCGGCGCGCTCGCGCGCTACCTCCGCGTCCGCGTCGTCGGTGTTGCGCAGGAAGTCGTTGGCCGACGAGATCATCATCATGGCGCGCGTGTAGGTGGCGTAGATGGCGTCGTTCTTGGTGTCGGTCCAGGCGTTGTACTTCACCTCGTTGACCCAGCCGTCGCCCCACACGATCTTCGCCTCGTCGGTCGAGAGGGTCTGCACGGACCACCAGGCGCGCAGGAACTCCGAGGCGCCGGCATCGCTCACCGAGATATCGGCCGAGCCCGAACCCGAGAGGCCCACCAGCGTGAAACTACCGTATATTTTCGACAGCATCCCTTTGCGATAGAGCGGGTCCGCGTAGATGTCGCTGCCGCTGACCGTCGTGTCGGAGAGCGGATACTGATCCAGGTCGCCGAGGCAGGACGAGAGCGAGAGGGCTGCCAATGCTGCTATTACTATGCTCTTTTTCATATTGTTCGTTGTTCGATTAGAAGTTGATGCCTACGCGCAGGCTGTAGATGCGCGGACGGGGATAGACGCTCGTGTCGATGCCTCCGGCGACCGACGACTCGGGATCGAGCCCGCTGTAATCCGTTATGACGAAAACGTTCTGCACGCCGGCCGCCAGGCGGATGTCCACCTTGCTCGCCCCGACCTTGCGGAAGGTGTAGCCCAGGTTGATGTCATCCATGCGGAAATAGGAGGCGTTCTCCAGGTAGAGGTCCGACAGACACTGCTCCGTCGTGGCGGGCTTGTTGAAGCCGTAGCGGCGGGCGATGGGCTGCGTGTTGTTGAGGAAGCCCTTGCCGATCAGGTCGTTGTAGTTGTTGGTGATCGAGCGGCGCATGACGTCGTTGAACATGTAGTTGCCCACGGCGCCGTGGCCGTTGAAGCCGAAGTCCCAGTTCTTGTAGCTCAGCTTGAGGTTGACGCCGTAGAAGAAGTCGGGGTTGGGGCTCTTGTTGGTCATGTAGCGGTCGGCACCGGAGATCTTGCCGTCGCCGTCGCGGTCCACCAGGGCGTTCTCGATGGCCTTGCCGTCGGCGTCGTAGACCTGCTGCCAGAGGTAGAAGGTGTAGGGCGAGTAGCCGACCATGTGGCGCTGCACGGTGTTGCCCGTACCGCCGCCCGCACCGCCGATGTCGATGCTCTCCGAGGGGAGCGTCTTGATCTCGGTCTTCTGGAAAGTGCCGTTCAGGCCGATCGAGAGGTTCCAGTCGCGCGTCTGCACGGGGATCAGGTTCAGCGCCACCTCGACGCCCTTGTTCTCCATCGAACCGATGTTCTGCCAGATGTAGTTGGAGAAGTTGCCGCCCAGGGGCACCGAGACGTAGGAGAGCAGGTCCTTCGTGTCGCGGTAGTAGGCGTCGACCGAACCGTTGATGCGGCCGCCGAAGAATCCGAAGTCGACACCGGCGTTGTAGGTCGTCGTCTCCTCCCACTTCAGCTTGTCGTTGTAGGCCGAGGGCTTGAGCGGGTAGTAGAACTCGTCGGGACCCAGCGGATATTGGTTGGTCGGCTCCTTGGAGATCTCGGCGTACTGGATGGCGGCGTAGTTGTTGTCGAACTCCTGCTGGCCCGTGACGCCCCACGTCAGACGCAGCTTGAGCTGCGATACGGTGCGCGACTCCTTGAGGAAGTTCTCCTGCGCGATGTTCCATGCGAAGGCGGCCGAGGGGAAGTAACCCCAGCGGTTGGAGCCCACGAAGCGCGACGAGCCGTCGGCACGCATCGAGGCGGTGAACAGATAGCGCGAGTCGATCGAGTAGTTGACGCGGCCGTAGAACGAGACGAGCGCGCTGCGTGCGGCGCTGTGCAGGTGGTTGATCAGGAACTTATCGCTCTCCGCCGTGCGGCCGAAGTAGTCGGTGTCGGTGGCCGAGTAGTTCTTCGACCAGGAGTAGCCCGCCATCACGTTGAGCGAGTGGATGCCGAACTCCTTGGCGTAGTTGCCATAGAACTCCAGCAGCTGGTTGCGGTGCAGGTTGTCGTAGCGCTGGTAGCGACCGCGGCCCTGGTAGGCGTTGCTGTCGCCCGTATCGCGGTTGGCGTCGATCGAGCCGGGCAGGTTGCCCTTGTTGCCCGACGTGGTGGTGATGTCCAGACCGAGATTGAGGTTGAAGCTCAGCTCCTCCAGCCCGTGGACCTTGTAGTCGAGCTGGAGGTTGCCCAGCGCGCGGTAGGAGTCGTTGCGGTCCCAGCGGTCGTAGAGCAGCGAGAGGGGGTTGATGTCCGCCAGGTTGGTGTTCCAGTTGAAATAGCCGTTGTTGACCGAGTGGTCGATCCCGCCCTCCGGCGTGCGGACGTAGGGATCCTGCGTCGGGTCGAAGTTCACGGCCGCGGCGATGGCTCCGCCGTCGGCGTAGTTGCCCTTGTTGTAGATACCCTTGGCATTGAGGTTGACCGAAAGATGGTCGTTGAAGAACTTGGGCGAGAGGCTGACGTCGACCGTCCCGCGCTGGTTGTCGGAGGTCTTCACCGTACCGCCGTCGTAGGTGTAGCCCAGCGACACGCGGTAGGGGAGGCGCTCCTCCAGGCCCGAGCCGTAGACCGAGACGTTGTGGTCGGTGGCCACGCCCACGCGGTAGATCTCCTTCTGCCAGTCGGTCGAGGCGGTGCCGAAGATGGCCGAGGCCTTCTCCTGAAGGTCGGGATAGGTGGTCAGGATATACTCCTTGAACTCGTCGGCACCCATCATCTCCATCGTCTTGTAGTTGTGCTTGACGCTCACGCTGCCGTTGTACGATACGCGCGGCTTGCCGCCCATGCCCTTCTTGGTGGTGATGAGAATCACGCCGTTCGAGGCGCGCGAGCCGTAGATGGCCGTGGCCGAAGCGTCCTTGAGCACCGTGAAGGTGGCGATGTCGTTGGGGTTGACCATCGCCAGACCATTGGACATGCCGGGGCCCGCGTCGTTGGCCACGGGCACGCCGTCGATGACGATCAGCGGGTTGTTGTTGGCCGAAAGCGAGGCGCCGCCGCGGATGCGGATCTCGGCACCGGCACCCGGAGCGCCGTTGCCCGAGGTGATGTTCACGCCCGGCACCTTGCCGCGCAGCAGCTCCTGGGGCGAGGTGAGGGCACCGCGGTTGATCTCCTCGGCCTTCACGGCGATGACCGAGCCGGTCATGTCGTTCTTCTTCACGGCGCCGTAGCCGATCACCACCACGTCGTCGATGCCGATGGCGTCCTCCTCGAGGACCACGCGCCGCAGCTCGGTCGACGAGGCGACCAGCGCGACGCTCTTGTAGCCGATGAAGCTGATCTCGACCACGGCCTCGGGACCGGCCACGCGGAGGCGGTAGTCGCCGTCGATGCCCGTCGAGACGCCGTTGAGCGTGCCGCGCTCAAGGACCGTCACGCCGAGCAGCGGCATCCCCGACTGATCCACGACGACACCGCTTACCTCATAGGCAGCGCGTTGCGCTACCGCGAGGGGGGGGGTAAACATGCTTGTCAGCAGAATACCCACACACATGAGAAAGATTTTTTTCATGGAATGAGAGGTTGGTTTATGAATGAATTTGGTTCGTATCGATTTACGTGCGGAGGCACTTGCAGCCCGGGGCTCACTGTGCCTCGCTCTTCGCGGCGGGCGACTTGGCCGTCCACACCGCCGAGAGAGCGGCCAGCAGCATGAACACAGCGGCCAGCAGCAGCATCGACCGCGCGTCGCCGGCGAAGCAGAGGGTGACGATGGCGCCGCCCGTCAGGCCGATGACGATCTGCGGGATGACCACCGTGAAGTTGAAGATGCCCATATATACCCCCATGTGGCGGGGTTCGACCGCGAGAGAGAGGATGGCGTAGGGCATGGCCAGGATGCCGGCCCAGGCGATGCCGATGCCGATCATCGGCACCATCAGCGCATACTGGTCGCGAAGCATCCAGAGCCCCGCGAAGCCTGCGGCGCCGCACAGCAGCGTGACGACATAGACCGGACGGTTGCCCCAGCGCGCGGCCACGCGGCCCAGAAAGAGGGCGGCGATGCAGGCCGGCACGGGGTAGATGCCGTTGAGCACCCCCACCCAGGTCTGCGTGGCGCCCGTCGAGAGCAGCTCGCCCGTCGCATGGTCGGTGACGACGCCCGTGATGGCGGGCTTCAGGTAGGTCCACATGAGGAACAGCGCGGCCCACGAGAAGAACTGCGTGACGCCCAGGCGCAGCATCGCGGGCGGCACGTTGCGCAGCAGCGCCGCGAATCCCGGACGCTCGGCCGCCGGCTCGGCGATCGCATTGTAGCGGGCGAACTCCTCGGGCGGATATTCGCGCGCGCGGCAGGCGGTGACGAGCACCGTGAGAAGAAGGATCGCGCCTCCTATATAATAGGAGTAGGCGATGTGGTCGGGCACCTGCCCAGCCGGCGCCTCGTCCGAGACGCCGCAGAGGGTCATCAGCAGCGGCAGCACGGCGCCGACCACGGCCCCCAGATTGATGAGGAAGGTCTGCACCACGTAGCCCTGCGTCTTCTGCGAGTCGTCGAGCATGTCGGCCACCAGAGCGCGGAAGGGCTGCATCGTCACGTTGAACGAGAGGTCCATGAAGAGCAGGATGAGGGCCCCCACGACCAGCGGCGCGAAGGTCAGCAGGGTGGGGCTGTTGGGCATCAGCGCCAGGGCGACGGTCGAGACGACGGCGCCGCCCAGAATGTAGGGGACGCGCCGCCCCAGGCGGGTCCACGTGCCGTCGGAGAAGAGGCCGACGAGCGGCTGGATGATCATGCCGGCGACGGGCGCTGCAAGCCAGAAGTAGCTCAGGTGGCTCACGTCGGCTCCGAGCGACTCGAAAATACTCGACGTATTGGAGTTCTGCAACGAGTAGCCGATCTGCACACCGAGGAATCCGAAGCTCAGATTCCAGATCTGCCAGAAAGACAATTTCGGTTTTTTCATAATTCGGGTCAGTGGTCTTTAGGTTATACAAATTTTAATAAAATGTTTCAATCGGCCAAAGCGCGGCGACGAACGGTCGTTTTCTTGCGGATGAACGGTCGTTTTTTTCCGACGAGCCGCTGCCTGAGGTTGACGTTTCCGAAAAAAACACTACCTTTATAAACTGAAACCCCCGGATAAAACCTTTCGGCCCCATGCGATCGCTCCGATCCTTCGAAATCATCCATCTGTTCGCCGTGCTCCACGCGGCCGTGGCCGTTCTGTGCCGCGTCGGCGGGGTCGACGACGAGCTGGCGCTGACGCTGCTCTCGATCCTCATGATCGTGCTCCTCTGCCTGCGCCGGGGGCTGAACGTCGAGTTCACGGCGGCCTGCATCATCGTGGTCAACGTCTTCGGCTACCTGCTGGGGACGGGCGCCGCGGCCCTGCTCGGGCGGGCCATGGCCTCGCAGCCGCTGGCCCACGCCTGCTCCTCGTTTCTGACCACCGAGGCGCTGGGCTGGGGTGTCGTGGGGCTGGTCAAGCTCTTCCGCCCGGGCGAGAGCGCCGGAGCGCCGCTGCGCGTGCGCACGCCCCGCGTGGGGCTGCTGCTGCTGGCCGTGGGGGCCATCTTCTCGCTCCGCCTGGCCTACGTGGAGTTGCTGCGCGGCCCCTTCTGCTCGCTCGAGCGCATCTACGCCATGCGCGACGCCCTGTGGTCGAGCTCGCCGGCGCTCATCATCCTGCTCTGCGCCGATGTCATCTACGTGCGCAGCATGCGGCGCGACGACCGGAGCGTGGCGCTCAAGACGCTCCGCCTGCTGCTCTTCCTGCTCTCGTCGTCGCTCGTCGGCGCCTTGGCCGTGGGGTTGCAGCGCCATGTCGGCGGGAGCCCCGTCGCGACGCAGGAGTTCGCGCCGCTGCTGCTCGTGGCGCTCGTCAGCGAGGCGACGCTCTACTCGGCGGTCTTCATCGTCGACTATGCCCTCACGGCGCGCGCCGGGCTGCGGGCCGAGCGGGGGCGCACCCACCAGGCGCAGTTCCTCTACATGAAACTCAAGCAGCAGGTCAACCCCCATTTCCTCATCAACTCGCTCAACATCCTCGACTGTCTGGTGTGCGAGGAGCGGACGGCCCAGGCCAGCGACTTCATCCACAAGCTGGCGGGCATCTACCGCTACATGCTCCAGAACGAGCAGGAGCCCCTCGTGCCGATGGAGCGCGAGCTGGCCTTCGTCGAGAAGTACGTCGAGCTGCTGCAGGTGCGCTTCGTCGACGGCTTCCGCGTGGAGTGGCTCGTCGCCCCCGAGGCGCGCAAGCGCAACGTCGTCCCCTGCTCGATGCAGCTGCTCGTGGAGAACGCCATCAAGCACAACGCGGTCGACGCGGCCGAGCCGCTCACGATCCGCATCGAGGCCTCGGCCGACCGCGTGAGCGTGAGCAACAACCTGCGCCCGCGCCTCTCGGCGGCCCCCTCGACCCACGTGGGGCTCGAATACATCCGCCGCCAGTACCTCGATCTGGCCGGAGTCTCCATCGAGATCCGCCGCACGGCGGAGAACTATTGTGTAACCTTACCGCTTTTGTGATATGAACGTATTGATCGTCGAAGACGAATTGATGGCCCGCAAGAATCTCGAGCGCCTCATCGGCGAGCAGTTCTCCGACCTGCAGATCGTCGGGCGCGTGGGCACGGTGCGCGATGCGGTGGCGTGGCTGCGCACACCCGCCAACCGCGCCGATGTCGTGTTCATGGACGTGGAGCTCTCCGACGGCACCTGCTTCGACATCTTCCGGCAGACGGAGATCGCGGCGCGCGTCATCATGACCACCGCCTACGACAACTACGCCGTTCGGGCCTTCGAGGTCAACTGCATCGACTACCTGCTCAAGCCCGTCGATCCGGCAGCCCTGCGGCGCGCCGTGGAGCGCTGCCGGCAGCGCTCCGGGGGCGTGGACGCCTCGCGGCTGCTCGCCGCGCTCGACATGCAGCGGGAAGGGGGCCGGGAGCGCTACATCGTGCGCTTCAACGACCGCATCGTCCCGGTCAGCGTCGAGAACATCGCCTACTTCTACGCCGAGGAGAAGAACACCTATCTGGTCACCTCCGACGGCAACCGCTACGTCATGGACCTCACGCTGGAGATGCTCTCCGAGGAGCTCGACACACGGCGCTTCTTCCGCATCTCGCGCAGCTGCATCGTGGCCCTGCCCGCCATCGCCAGCGTCGTCAAGCACCAGGGCACGCGCCTGCGCATCTCGGCGCGGCCGCGCCCCGACTTCGACATGGTGGTGAGTCGCTCGCGCGTGGACGACTTCCTGAAGTGGCTCGAGGGCGGGCTGTGACGCACACCGTACCCACGAAAAACGCCGGCACTGCGAGTGCCGGCGTTTTCATTATAAGAATAGCAGGTATCAGCTCCGTCCGCTGCCCGCGATGGCCGCGCGCATGGCCGCGTTGAAGGCCTCCTCGCCGAGCAGCCGCTCGACGGTCAGGTGCATGCGGTAGCGCCAGTAGTAGCGGGGGATGGCCGGCACGTTGATCCGCTCGCGCTCGGGATCAGCGAGGCGCAGCGCCCCGTCGGTCGACATCCAGTCCTGCCACGGCAGGACGACGAGCATGGCCGGCGACGCGAGGTGCATCTCCACGATGCGGCGGCAGAGCTCGGGCGTGCAGTCGGCCGGTGCCTCGCCCCGCTCGCCGAGCACCTCCCCGTAGAAGCGCTCCGTGAGCGGCCGATCCTCGCGCCACCAGGCGCGCAGCGGGTTCATATCGTGGGTCGAGGTGGTGCAGACCGACAGATAGGGGTAGCGGGCCGGAGAGGCGAAGGTCTCGTCGGGCGACTTGGGCATGCGCTGGATCTCGAGCGATAGGATGCGCAGCTCGTGCATCGTCGCCGGCACGCTGTCGGGAATCATGCCCAGGTCCTCGCCGCAGGTCAGCATGCCCGACGCCGAGAGGATGGCCGGGAGCTTGCGCAGCGCCGACTCGCGCCAGAAGTCGTTGTGGCGGCGGAAGAAGAAGTCGTCGTGCAGGCGGTCGAAGGCGCGCCTGAGCCCGTCGTCGAGGGCCCGGTAAGCGAGCGTATGCTGCGCGCCGATACGGGGGTGGTAGTGGCCCTCGCGGCGCGGATCCTCCACGAAGAGCACGTCGTCGAGCAGCGCCATCAGCCCCTCGCGGATGCGCGTCGAGCGCTCGTCGTCGCCCGCTATGCGGGCCACGATCTGCCGCTGCGTGGCGTATTCGGGGCGCAGGCGCCCGTCGCAGAGACAGGTCGCGCGCACCTCGCCGGCATAGGGGCCGAAGAGGGTGTCGAGCACCCAGTCCCACGTCTCGGGACGGGCGTAGCGCCCGCCCGAGGTGTCGAAGCCCGCCGCGCGCAGTTCGTCGGCCGAGTAGGGCAGGGCGGGGTTGAAGTGGCCCAGCAGCCCGTGCACGGCATGAGCCGGGATCTCCCATATGCGGAAGAACCCGAGGATGTGGTCGATGCGGTAGGCGTCGAAGTACTCGGCCATCTTCTTCAGGCGGGCGCACCACCAGGCATAGCCGTCGCGTGCCATGCGCTCCCAGTTGTAGGTCGGGAAACCCCAGTTCTGCCCCATGGCCGCGAAGGCGTCGGGCGGCGCCCCGGCCTGCGAATCCATGTGGAAGAGCTCGGGCGAGCGCCACGCATCGGCGCTCGTGCGGCTCACGCCGATGGGCAGGTCGCCCTTGAGCACCACGCCGTGGGCGTGGGCGTAGCGGCACACCTCCGAGAGCTGGAGGTGGAGGTGGTACTGCACGTAGCAGTGGAACCCGACCTCCCCGGCCTCCTGGCGGCAGTAGGCCTCCACGCGGCTGTCGTCGTACTGCGCCATCTCGCCCCACTGCGAGAAGTCGGCCGTCGCATAGCGGTCGCGCAGCGAGCGGAACACGGCGTAGGGGACGAGCCACGAGCGATTGGCCTCCACGAACGCGCGGTAGTCGTCGCTCGCGGCCGTGCGGGCGCCGTGCTGCGCATAGGCGCGGCGCAGCAGCGCCTCCTTGGCGGCGTTGACCCGCTCGTAGTCGACCTCCGCGAGGGCGTTGAGCTCGGCCTGCATGCCGCGGTATTCGGCGTCGGCCTCGACCCCGGCCTCGGTCAGGCGGATGAATTGGGGGTGCAGGGCGAACGACGAGTTGGCGTTGTAGGGGTAGGAGTCCTCCCACGTGCCGGTTATCGTCGTGTCGTTGATCGGCAGCAGCTGGAGGATGCGCTGACCCGTGGCGGCGGCCCAGTCGACCAGCTGCTTGAGGTCGAGGAATTCGCCGATGCCGAAATCCTCCTCCGTGCGGAGCGAGAAGACGGGGATCGCCGTGCCGGCCCCGCGCCAGTGGCGGGGTGCGAAGCGGGGCCGCAGCTCCTCGATGCGGCTCTCGCCCCGCGGCAGCGCCTCGCAACGGCGGTTCCCGCCCTCCTCCCAGAGGCGGGGCTCCAGCGTCCGGCGATCGGCGACGAGCAGCTTGTA
>Ga0137306_102427_pt1 | contig 15634 bp, 16 predicted proteins | sample Inofroosms_March_FD_97187 | JGI IMG/M metagenome (GOLD analysis project Ga0137306, IMG submission 97187) | Mouse cecal microbial communities from Vienna, Austria - N-Acetylneuraminic and N-Acetylglucosamine D2O microcosms_March | ecosystem: Host-associated > Mammals > Digestive system > Large...
TACACATATAGAAAACAAAATGTTTCTAAATAAATTACTAATATAAATTTGTTCCCGCACAGGTTTCTTTACCATTTTCTCTTATGCCTTCAAGAGTTTTTCCTGACGATGACTGCAAACCCGCAATCGCATGTGTAGGTATTGGCTGACAACTGCATACAGCATCACTACAATTACATCCACAAATGCACATTGCCTTTGCCATCGCTGTTACTGTTTCCCTTTCACTTCTTCTGTGTCTTAATTTTCTCATAAGATTACCTCCTTAATAAAAATAATATTTTAAGAATCGATACCGTTTATAAAACGCCCGATTCCAGTTACTGTATTAAACTCATAATTACCTATTTTACTTGTATCAATAGAAATATGAAAAGTTTTTTCTACTTCTAGAAACAAATAAACCAGATCTATCGCATCCATTTGCCATTCTCTGCCGGTAAGCGGAAGTTCTTTTCCTGACTCCCATAACTGCTGTAGTCTATCCATATCAATAAATTTTTGCATGATCTCATATAATTTTTTATCTGTATTCATTTTATGATTTTTCTCCTGTTAACATATATAAGATATCCTGATACGCCTTTTTCAACTGATTTTCATCAATAAAACAATACTTAGGGATATCTATGTCAAAGTTAGGTGTTTCATTATATAGCTGCGCTATCGGCATATATCCAAATTTCATAGAATGAATATACTCCGATTCCTGTACCGCCAAATATTTATTTGACATATGTAAACAGCCTGCTTCAAATCCAAATCTCTTTTCTATTTCTTCAAATAATACTTTAAAGTCAGCTTCTCCTGCCTGTGAATACAATGATGTCAGTATGGTATAATCTGGTTTAATCACTTGTGACAATAAATAGGCATATACCCCGCTTTCATTTGGATATTTAGGCGTGTCAATCAGCCCTCCCGGCACATCTACAATCAGCAGGTCAAGATTCTCTTTTATGGACAACCCATATAGATATCCATTCAGCAGCTTAATTAATGTGCTGATCTTTTTATCATATACCTGCCCGTCTACAAATTCTGCCAGAGGCCATAGATAATGGAATCCTAAAAGATTATATTCCGGCCTTATACCTACGGCAGAAACTTTATACCCATCCTTTTTAAACTTATCTGCCAGAGATAATGCGATCTCAAAATTATTTGCCTCTGCAAAAATACCACCTACAAAAATAACTGGTGCGGTTATTTCACTCATTTTAAACAAAACCTGTTTCCATATATCAGAATGATCATCGTAAGCATATGTAGCTGAAGTATTATTTTCACTACAGATTTTATTCAGCTCTTTCCGTTCCCTCTTTGTCAACGGAAAGCAGCATATGATTTCTTTTCCCATTTGGGCTATCTTCTTCATCTGATCCACCAGACACAGCCGCTCTCCCATCTCTCTTGACACATACGGTACAATTAATGCATCAACATCTGGTAATACTTCGTTTAAACTTTCACTAACCCGTATCCCCATATTCTCCCGGTTATCTGCCATCCCTGCATCCTGCCCGCATAAACCACTTCCCAACGGGGATACTACCTTAAATATTTCATAATCACTGACATATCTATCCCAATATTTCAACAGAGCTGTGTGATCTGCTGAAAATGGATACAACACTGCTTTTTTCATTCTTATCTCCTATATAATGGATGCCTGATCGTATATGGATGCTGCTTCTATTAACATTACCCGTTCTTTCAGCTTATCCATAAAATCCTCCCGTGTATTGCTGCAATACTGCAATTTTATTTCTGCTGACAGTTTTCCATTCTCATCTGCTTTTTTCCCACAGATCGTGCATCCCGAAAAAGCCCAACATCCTTTGCACTGTTCTTCGGTTATCTTTGCTACATTTAATAAGTCTTTAATTTTATCAAAATATAAACCATCCTCCAGACTTCCGATAATCATGCAGTCTGATATTTCATTAACTCTCTCGCATGCAATAAAGTTACCTTCAACCGTTACCAACAGCCTGTTTTCTCCCGGAATGCACGGCCCTCCAGGTGCAAATTCCTCCGGCAATAACGTTCCTCCATGAAATTCATCTATATCTTCTTTAATTCTTGACCATCTCTGCCGCAGCATCACTGGTAAATCTTCTTTTGGAAACCTATTTAGTATACTTAAATATGTTAAAAAATTATAATACCTTATTTTTGAAACAAACTGCTCTGCATATACGTTTTTTTCTTTTGCACCCGTATCATCCACAATAGTTGGCGTCACTTCTATCTTACTTAAAAATGGATAGTCTCTAAAAAGATTCAAAATCTTATCATAGTCATGGCTAGGATTCATTACTACATTCAACATTATTTTTTTAAACAGCTTAGGATGATGCTCATGCATATATTTTACTTTTTCAATAATAGTGTCAAACGTACCGCTGCCATCTGCTTTTACCCTGTTTAAATCATTTATTTCCTTCGGTCCGTCCAGGCTCACCAGTAAATTAATCTGTTCCTGCTCTATAAACTGGATAATTTCTTCGTTCATCAATGCTGCATTCGTAGTCAGCATAAACTGGATCTTTTTCCCTTCCAGTGCAGTCTTTGCAAAAGCTACAATCTCTTTTATCATTGGGAATTCCAATAAAGGTTCTCCCCCATACAATCCTATGTATACCTCGTCCATGTCAATAGAATGATCACGTAGAAAAAGAATTGCCGCCTTTGCAGTCTCTATATCCATTCTTTTTTGCGAATGAAGCCTCTGGCCCCCGCTATTTTCCGTATAATGACAATATTTACACCTAAAATTACAATTCTGCGTCAACTGCAGGGTGATCTTTTTCATTCTTCGTGCCAATATTACTTCTACATAGTCTGTCATTGGATGCTTGATTCTTTTTACCCGAGCCGGCGCTAAATATCCCTGTTTTTTTAGATCCTCCAACTCCTTCGGTATCATTTCTCCTAGCTGACCGCTTTCTTTTTCCAATAATTCTAAATAATGATACGATTCATCTGAAATAGGCAATATTTCATTTTTATTAGCATCGTACATATAAAACCCATGAATGGATTTAAAAATCTTTACAAACGGCTTATAATCCATTATTTATCCTCCGTACTTCTGATTACGCTGCCTCATAAACAAAAATGATTGAATATATATAGAACAACTAAACTTTTAATATACTATACTATGTCATCCAATAATTGTCAACCCAATTTAGGTATAAAGTTGTAATTATTTACTGTATTTCATTCTTTTTTTGATTTTTCTAATTCCAGAATAATAGATAATCTATTTTAAGGTCTATTCACTAGATTCAAAGTATAATATCAGCCTATTTTTAACAAAATATATAATATTCCTTAATTTTTACTTTTCCATAAATTCATAATCCCCAATTCAGCAGGTAATGCCTCCTAAATTGGGGATTATGAAACTATACTGAAATATTGACCATAACACTCTAATTCCAATTGTTTTTATCTAAAATTTACTGTTCTACTCCGATAAATAAAATTCCAGTTTCTTCTTTGCATTTTCTGCTGCTTCTTCATAAGATACTTCGCCTCTCAAAAACGCAGCCATCTCCTCACGTAAATCACCCATCCATCCCCGATTATACACTACCTTGTTAATCTGGTCTGCATAATCATAATAAGCATTATATTCTTCTTTTTCCAGCTTCGGAAGACTACTCGGAAATCCAGTCACGTCTTCCCGGTATGTCGCGCTCTCTAAGTAATTAAAATCATTCTCATTCACACTCCTGCGCACGCTGATTTCTTTCCAGTTATGTGATCCAAACTCCCTCATTGTATCCCCGTCAAACAGGATTTCCAAAAATTTTTTTACATTGCCCAGGTTTTCACTGTTTGCCCGGGCTGCCGCAGTCCTGCTCATTTTGGCTGTTATCCCCCCGTCCCTGTTATAGATTGGCAGCACAGCCGGCGCACCTGCTGTCTTCAAAGCGCGTATTACATCGATATACTCCATCATCATTGGATTTGAAAAAAGGCACTCCTTATCCCGCACCGCCGCTGCACTCGACAAATCTCCCAACACATATATCCCGGCACCATTTTCCCGTTTGTAAACCTCCCTGTACCATTCATAATATTTTCTGGTTTCTTCAGTATCCCAGACAATTTTCCCGTCCTCTATAACCGGGTATCCTGCCCAGTAAATGCAGCCCCTCGCCGTCGTATCTGCGAGAAAAAGCCTGCGGTCATAATTTTCACCAAGCATAAACTGCCCGGATTCTTCCATAAAACTGTTAAAATCTGCACACTTTTCCACATCAAATCCTGTTTCCCACAGCGCCTCCTCTGTTGTGACCAGCAGTGGAATCTCGCAGTCCATCGGCAGAAACACCCGCTTTCCTCCGATAATCCCGGCCTCCATGATCTCATCCCTAAAATCCCCGTCATGAAATACCTCGCTGCTTTCATAGATTTCCGTCAGGTCAGCAAAGGCTTCTGCTGCCAGCAGCTTGTCAATATCCCAGGTATTCTGCAGAAAAAAGACATCCGGCCCCTCTCCGCTCATCAGCTGCGCGGACAGCTGCTCGTTGTATTCATATAATTCTTCCATATCAGCTGTTTCTTCTCGTTCTGTAACTATAACCGGGATATCCGGGTAAGCGTCCTTAAATTTATTAACTGCCATCTCCATAAGTGTATCATTATAATCTACATATACATGCAGGCTGTCATTTTTTTGTTCTATTGTTTTACCGCAGCCTGACAGGCAGATTCCTGCTGCGGCAATACATAATACATAAGCAATACGTTTTTTCATATTTTCCCCCCATAACCGATTCTTTTCATGAATAAAGCTCCATCCGGCGCTATTTCCATATATTGACAATATTTACACCTAAAATTATAATACTGCATCATCAATTATATTTCAATCTAATTTTATAAAAATTGTAATTATTTGCTGCAATTCCTGTTTTTCTTTGCACCTTCCGCTGCTTCTGCAAAGTCATATTTCATATTATTAAAGTTAGTATCTGCAGTACCGCTGTCTGCATTATTATTTTCATGCTGATCTTTCAAAATCTTAAACAGTCTGTCATATTCAGTATTGACTTCCTGCATAATTTCTAGATCTCCACTGTTATCAGGATGGTACAGTTTAAGCAGTTATTTATACTATCTTCTTAGTTTCTAAGTGTATTGGTGTTTTTAGAATATTTACCCATAATCTTCTAAACAAAAAATGTAAAGCCTATTCAGTTACCAATATCTTTGGTTAGTGTATTCCAGGTTCCTTATGGATTCGGCGGCATTTTTAAGCCTGAACGATACCTTTTGTATGAAGAGTGACCTAGTCACAAAGTTTGTGTCAAGTAATCGTTGGCAACTTTCCACTTTATTTTTCTCTATGATATTTCACCTGTTTTTTTGTATGCTAAATAAACCCTGCCGGGTTCTTTCTCCAGTTAACAACAAAACGCTTTCTTAAACGCTTTTCTTGATGCCGTCTGCATCGCTTCCACTATCGGCATATGTGCACTTACTACATCTACATACGAATTACCTTTTCCATCCTTCTTCGGTGCTTTGGCTGCACTTAACGTTTCCACGATTTCCTGCATCTGCATCGTAAACACTAAGCCATCCGTGTACCGGTCTATCGTTTCTGTCAGTTCCCTGTTTTCTTTCCGGTACAGCACTTTTGACAGATTGTTGGCTCCCTTTACCGACCACCGCATCCGTCCGTTCTTCATCCGCAGCGTAATTACAGTACAGTTCTGGCTTTCCTGTACTCCCATTCCTTTGTATATAATCCCTTCCGGCGGTTCGGCTATCTGGATTCCCCGCTTATCGTAGGGCAGGAGCCCTTCCCTGTTATTGTTCAGATATTTGTATAATTCCTGGGCTTTTTGGCTTTTCCTGTCCTTTTCATCAGGGCTTTCCACACTCGCTGCATATATCTGTATATACTCCAGCATTTCTTCTGGCTTGCCTGCATCAAACAATTCCCGGATTTCTTTCTGTGCCTTCCTGTCACTGATTTTTCTTAAAATCTCCTGGCAAACATGATACCTGTCTAACTGAAAAATCACATCCGGATCATAAGGTTCGTTTATCCAAACGCCTCCGTCCCCGTTCAGAATTCGCTGTCCTATCTCATCCGCATCATATTTCTTTCTGATACAGCCTTCCCGCTTCTCATGGAATTCCCTGCTTTTTTCCATCCCCGCAAGCATTGTCTTTTCCACAAGGGTGCTTCGGTTCTGTTTCTCCCTTTCAGCATCCCAGCCCTCATACATGGTAAAAACCTTCATTTCCTGCTTCTTCATCTTTTTATGGTGCCCGTCCTGCATGTTCAGCCACACACCATCCATTTCCTCAAACAGTACGGAAATCTCTTTTTTCCCCTCTGCCTGGCCTGCATTCATCTGTTTTACTGCGTGTTCTTCCTCTTCGCTGATTCTTTCTCCCAGCCGCTGTATGACATTCCACACACCACCGGCACTGATACTCTGTCCGCAGGTACTGTTTATTATCTGTGCTGTAACACGGTATGGCGATTCGGTTACCGTCATGGCTAGTTTCTCTGCCAGGTTCGTGGAAATCAACCCTATCTTATCCATATGCATTGCCTCATCCAACAGATATATATAAGCTTTCTTTCCGTCTTCCAGCTTTGTCTGATATACTCGCCTGCCATATGTAACTTCACCATAAACTGTTTTTATTGTAGTGGTGCGTATCCCTTTATCCCGATAGTTCTTTTTATCCCTTCCGTCTGCCAATTCCTTATCATAGGCTTCCAGCATAATAGTTGTAATTTCCCTACCCAATTCACACACATAAGAAAATATTTTTTGTTCCAATGTCTTGAATGATACCAGTTTTTCCTCTACAATAGATTTCATCATACAGTCTCCTTTATCTGTTTGTGTCGCAACTAACATCATAAAGAAAAACTGTATGATTGGGAAGTGGGGAATTTCTCTACTTCCTTTTTATTTTAGGAATAATTCCTATATATGCCAATAATAATTATACACTAACAGTCACAAAATCTTTATGGAAATCAGTCATCGAACATGGTATACTATCTATAAAGGAACCTATAACATTTAAGGGAGATGATGCCATGCGGAAACTTGAATATACGTTTAAGACAGATACATTGTTCAAAATGTTGTTTGTACAGTACCCGGAACTTTTAAAAAAGCTGGTGGCAGACCTGCTTGGAATACCATTGGAGGGTATCGGGCATTCTGCTGTCGGAATGTGAAGAATATCATTCTTTCTTCCAGCTGCTGGAGGTCACACGCCATACGCTGCTGTCGGATAAAATGTCCAAACTGCCGTCAGACGCAGGTGAGGATGATATGTTACTGCTGTTGCTTTCGCTGTTCAAGGCAGAGACTGAAGAGGAACTGGAGAAGATTAAAGAGATGGCGGTGCCAGTTATGGGTCAGGCGATAAACGCATATTATACGATTACTGCTTCGTCAGAGTTCCGTGAGAAGGAAAGGCTCCGCGCAAAAACAAGGCATGATGAGGCACAGGCATTGTATATTGCAAGACATGAAGAAAAACTTAGATTTGCCCGGAATATGAAAGCAGACGGTGAACCTATAGAAAAAATTGTGAGATATACCGGTCTCACGAAAGAGAGCATAGAGGAATTGGAAGTTTGAACGAATATAAGCTGTGAAAAGAGCGGATACCTTAAACAATTGGTAATCCGCTTTTTACGTGGATAGCGTATTTTCGGGTTTCTTCAGCATCCCAAACAATTTTCCCGTTTTCATTCTCCTTTACTTGAAATCGTCCTCTGGCAGCATTTCAATTTCAGAAAATACCACTTCAATTACTTTTTCTAATAAATCCTTTGGTAACTGCTCAATCACCCTATAGGTTCTTGCATTTAAATCCAATACTTTCACATGTTCGCAAAGAATCATACCCGTCGTTTCTGTCCTATCGTCAAGCGGAATATGCAACGGAAAGCGATTGTTGGTATTCGTGATCGGGCAAACTATCGTCGAATTCGTCTTTTGATTAAAAAAATTATTGCTAATTACAAGAGCCGGTCTATAACCAGCTTGCTCATGCCCCGCCTGAGGATTGAAATTAACCTTGATAATATCCCCTTGCTTTACCATATTTCCTCCCCGACAGGCTCACCCCAATCCATTTCTACAGGGGTATATTCTCCGTGAAAATCATCAAAAAGTTCTTTGATATTCTTTCGCTTCTCTGCCCGTTCTATGATAATTTTATCGTTTTCCGCACTCACAACAAGTCTCTCATTACCATTCCAATGCACCGCTTCAAGAATGAATTTGGGAATACGAATGCCCTGACTATTTCCCCATTTTTGAATTGTCGTTGTCATACGTATGCCTCCTTTTCGTAGTATATACTTAGTATATACTTGCTCTGCAAAAAAATCAACTGAATATTTTTCCTTTTTGAAAAACAGCAAAAATAATCAAGGCGGACGTCTCATGATCTTTTCATATACCTCCTGCCGCATCGTCATGTCCACTACTCCTTCTTTCATATTTCTCTATTCCTTTCCAAAGTACAAGCACGTCGTGATAGTTTTGTCAGATTCTTTCACACCGCCTCCGATCGTCCCCAGCCCACCTGCGGATTCGGATACTCCGTAAACCCCGGCAGTTCCCTCGACCTACTCCTAAAATAAGCCTTCATCTCTCCCCATATTCATACAGTTCTTCTGAATTGTCCGAAATCTCCTGTTCTGTGACCGTAACCTGTATGTCTGGATAGGTATTCTTAAAAATATGAACTATGTTTTTCATAACCTGACCATCTACGCCGGCGTATATATGAATACCATTATTTTCTAGTCTATTTTCTACTACACCCTGCCTGCCCTTTATCTTTAAATCAACATTTTACTCCGATAAATAAAATTCCAGCTTCTTCCTTGCATTTTCCGCTGCCTCTTCATAGGATACTTCGCCTCTTAAAAACGCAGACATTTCCTCACGGAAATCGTCCATCCATCCCCGGCTGTATTCCACTATATTGATCTGGTCGGCATAGGCATAATAACTGTCAAATTCTTCTTTTTCCAGCATCGGAAGGGCATTTGGAAATCCATTCGGCTCTCCTCTAAACGGCACTTCCTCCAAATAATTAAAATCATTCTCATTCACACTCCTGCGCACGCTGACTCCTTTGTCGTTATGCGACCCGAAAGCTCTCATTGTATCCCCGTCAAACAGGATTTCCAGAAATTTTTTCACATTGTCTAAGTTTTCACTGTTTGCACGGACTGCCACGGTCCTGCTGCGCCTGGCTGTAATCCCGCCGTCCTTATTATAAATAGGAAGGACTTCTATATCCCCCACTGTATGCAGGGCACGCATTGCATCAATATCCTCCCTCATAACCGACTGCTCAAAAAGGCACTTCCCATCCCGCACCTCTGCCGCGCCCGTAAGATCCCCGAACATATATGGCCCGATGCCGCTTTCCCTTTCATAAAACACTTTATACCATTCAAAATATTTTCTGGTCTCTTCAATATCCCAGACAATCTCCCTGTCCTCTACAACCGGATAGCCTGCCCAGTATATGCAGTCCCTCGCTGTTATGTCCATCCGGAAAAGCCTGCGGTCATAATTTTCTCCAAGCATAAACTTCCCGGATTCCTCCATAAAGCTGTCAAAATCTGTACACTTCTCCACATCAAATCCTGTTTCCTGCAGTGCCTTTTTTGTTGTGACCAGCAGAGGGATAATGCAGTCCATTGGTAAAAATACCCGTTCTCCATCAACGATCCCGGTATCCATAATCCCAGTCCTAAAATCTCCATCATGAAACACATCGCTGCTTTCATAGATTTCTGTTAAATCGGCAAAAGCCCCTGCTGCCAGCATCTTGTCAATATCCCAATAACTCTGCAGGAAAAAGACATCCGCACCCTCCCCGCTCATCAGCTGTGCGGCCAGCTGTTGGTTAAATTCATATATCTCATCTTGATTACTTGTTTCTTCTTGTTCCGTAAATATGACTGGTATATCTGGATATGCGTTCTTAAATTTGTCAACTGCTAACCTCATAAGTGTATCATTGTATACTGCATAAACAAGAAGACTCTCATTTTTTTGTTCTATTGTTTTACTGCATCCAGACAGGCAGATTCCTGCTGCGGCAATGCATAATATACGTGTCATCCATCTTTTCATACTTTCCTCCATAATCCATTCTTTTCATAAATAAAGCCTCCAGGCTACGCTATTGTCCCTAGAGCGTGTTTGAAAAATCATTCCCGCGATCTGCACTCCCCACTTCGCGGATAATTCATCCCAAATTTAATCAACATAGCCCGCTATGCCTCATAAATTTGGGATAAATTCTCCACAAAGTGTAAAGCACATCTCATGGAAAGCATTTTTCAAACACGCTCTAGCCCTGCCTGCCCTTTATCTTTAAATCAGCGTTCTACTCCGATAAATAAAATTCCAGCTTCTTCCCTGCATTTTCCGCTGCTTCTTCATAAGATGCCTCGCCTTTCAAGAACGCAGACATTTCCTCGCGAAAACTGCTCCCCCATCCCCGTCTGTATACCACCCTGCTGATTTGATCTGCATGGGCATAATAAGCATTAAATTCCTCTTTCCCCAACATTGGAAGTTCTAATGGAAATCCATTCTGCTCTGACAGAAACGGCACTTTCAATAAATTCTGAAAAGCATTTTCATTTACGCTCCTGCGCACACTGACTGCTCCCCTGCAGGCCCCCTGGGATTTCATTGTATCCCCATCAAACAGAATCTCTATGAATTTTCTTACATTTTCCATGTTTTCGCTGTTTGCCCTGACCGCTACGGCCTTATCAATTACAGCGGTTATTCCCCCATCTTTATTATATACTGGAAGAACAACCGGCTCACCTGCCGTATGCAGTGCGCGGATTATATTAATATCATCCAGCATATACACAGAATTTTCAAACAGGCAGTTTTTATCCCTTACCTCTGCCGCTCCTGTAAGATCCCCAAACATATACTGCCCAATGCCTTTTTCACGTCCATAAAACTCCTTATACCATTCATAATACTTTCTGGTATCTTCCATATCCCAGACAATTTCTCCGCCCTCCACAATCGGATAACCTGCCCAGTCAAGACAGTAGCTGGCTGTTATATCCATCCGAAACAGCCTGCGGTCATAGCCTTCTCCCAGCATAAACCGCCCGGCTTCTTCGATAAAGCTGTCAAAATCCGTACATTTTTCCATGTCAAAACCGGTTTCCGACAGCGCCTCCTTTGTCGTGATCAGCAGAGGAATTCTGCATTCTACCGGCAGGAACACCCGTTTTCCACAAATAACTCCCCCATCCATGACCTCCCGTCTAAAATCCTTGTCATCAAATACCTCACTGCTGTCGTATATTTCCGTCAAATCTGCAAAAGCCTCTGCTGCCAGCAGTTTATCGATATCCCAGTAATCTTGAATCAAAAACACATCTGCTCCTTCTCCTGCCATCAGCTGTGCAGCCAGCTGCTGGTCATATTCATACAGTTCTTCTGAATTGTCTGAAATCTCCTGTTCTGTGAGCGTAACCTGTATGTCTGGATATGTATTCTTAAAAATATTAACTGCGTTTTTCATGATCTGATCATCTATGCCGGCGTATACATGAATGCCATCATTTTTTTGTTCTTTTTTGTTGCCGCAGCCTGTCATACATACTGCAGCTGCAATAAAACATAATACACAGGCTATACTTTTTTTCATAATTATACTCCAATTATCATTTATACTTTTTTGCACTAAAATTGCAAATTATCTGCAAAGGATCAGCAATCAGCAAAATAGAACACGCTATATGCATAATAACCCGGTGTCCCCGCCACTGTATAAAATACGGAGCCTAAAAAGACAGAGCCGGACAATACACAACAGGCATAAACAAATTTTCCAGTTTTTAAACAATGTTCTACTCCGATAAATAAAATTCCAGCTTCTTCTTTGCATTTTCCCCTGCTTCTTCATAAGATGCCTCACCTCTTAAAAACGCATCCATCTCCCCACGAAAATCACGCATCCATTCATGCGCATATACTACTTTGTCAATCTGGTCTGCATAGGCATAATAAGCATCATATTCTTCTCTTTCCATCATCGGAAGGTCACTCGGAAATCCAATCACCTCTCCCCGGAATTTCACGCTCTCCAAGTAATTAAAATCATTCTCATTCACACTCCTGCGCACGCTGATTTCTTTCCAGTTGTGTGATCCAAATGCCCTCATTGTATCCCCGTCAAACAGGATTTCCAGAAATTTCTTCACATTGTCTAAATTTTCACTGTTTGCCCGGACCGCCACGGCATTTGTCATCATGGCCGTTATTCCCCCGTCCCTGTTATAAATCGGCAGCACATACGGCTCGCCCACTGTATGCAGGGCACGTATTGCATAGATAGACTCCCACATCATTGGATCTGCAAAAAGACACTCCTTATCCCGCACATCCGCCGCACACGACAGGTCTCCACCCGCATATATTCCATCACCGTTTTCCCGTTTGTAAAACTCTTGATACCATTCATAATATTTTCTGGTTTCTTCAATATCCCAGACAATCTCCCTGTCCTCTACAATCGGGTAGCCTGCCCAGTAAAGACAGCCCCTCGCTGTGATGTCTGTCTGAAAAAGCCTGCGGTCATAATTCTCACCAAGCATAAACTTCCCGGATTCCTCCATGAAGCTGTCAAAATCCGTACATTTTTCCGCATCAAATCCTGTTTCCTGCAGCGCCTCCTCTGTTGTAATCAGCAGGGGGATGCTGCAGTCCATCGGCAGAAACACCCGCTTTCCGCCGATAACCCCAGCCTCCATGATCACATCCCTGATATCCTCATCATGAAATACCCCGCTGCTGTCATAAATCTCCGTCAGATCAGCAAAGGCTCCTGCCGCCAGCAGCTTGTCAATATCCCAGTCACCCTGCAGAAAAAAGACATCTGCCCCCTCCCCGCTCATCAGCTGGGCAGACAGCTGTTGGTCATAATCGTATATTTCCTCGACATTATCTCCCTCCCATTGTGTAAATGTAACCGGTATATCTGGGTAAGTATCCTTAAATTTTTCGACTGCATAGTTCATAATCTGGTCATTGAGTCCTGCATATACATGCAGGCTTTCATTTTTTTGTTCTACAGTTTTACTGCACCCTGACAGGCAGATTCCTGCTGCGGCAATGCATAATACATAAGCAATATATTTTTTCATATTTTCCTCCATAGTAAGGACTTTGATATGTAATAAAATTAAAGTATTGCGGGCAGAAAGAAATTGGACACAGGAAGATTTAGCAAATAAAGTCGGCATTTCACGACAGGCGGTAATTTCAATAGAAAAGTACAAATATACACCGTCTTTGGAACTGGCTTTCAAAATAGCAGAAGCATTCCAAGTTTCTATTGATGTAGTTTTTGAACATACAGAGAAAATAGATTGAAAAACAGAAATATTTTCAACACGTGTCTTCACGGCAAGCTGCTTTGACAAGGAGGATTATTATGAATGATCAAACTTTTAACCTGATTTTACTTATTTTAACTGTAACAGCTACAATATGGCTATATCTGCTGAGAGCAAAAAAACAAATTATTTATAAGGGAGATGAACGCTGGCAGATGATCCAGTTAAAGGCAAATCAAATTGCCAATATAGCGAACTGGATTTTAATCGCATTTACTTTTTTTGGAACAGTTTATCCATTTTTTTGTGACAAAGAAATAACTTTTACCCTTACAAGGGTAACTATCTTTGGAATGTATTTTATTGGTATGCGTAATCTAATAGAATTAGCTGCAATAAAATATCTGGATAAACGGTTATAAAATTTTTTTAGTCTTAGAGCGTGTTTGAAAAATGCTTTCCGTGAGATGTGCTTCACACTTGGTGGAGAATTTATCCCAAATTTATGAGGCATAGCGGGCTATGTTGATTAAATTTGGGATGAATTATCCGCAAAGTGGGGAGTGCAGATCGCGGGAATGATTTTTCAAACACGCTCTAGGGCATGACTTAGACTGCTGGTGTCCAAGATGATGCGAAGAATTCGTTTCAAATTTAATCAACACAGCCCGCTATATCATGCCCTGTTACTTTTTATTCCGACAAATAAAATTCCAGTTTCCTCTTTGCGTTTTCTGCTGCTTCTTCATAAGACGCCCCGCCTGTCAGATAAGCATTCATTTCCTCACGAAAATCACCTGCCCACCCCCGCCTGTATACCACTCTGCTGATTTGATCGATGTATGCAAAGTAAGCATCAAACTCTTCTTTTTCTAATTCCGGGAGTTCCATTGGAAAGCCGTCCACTTCTGTCATAAACGGTTTTTTTAATAAACTATTAAAATAATTTTCATGTACACTCCTGCGCACGCTGACCTCCCTTTTATAAGCGCCTGGAGTTTTCATTGTCTCCCCGTCAAACAGGATCTCTAAAAATTTTTCCACATTTCCCATATTTTCGCTGTTTGCCCTGACCGCTACAGCTTTTTTAAGGGTGGCAGTAATTCCTCCTTCTTTATTATAAATCGGAAGTACAGCCGGATCTCCCACTGTATGCAGTGCGCGGATTACATCCATATCGCTGTACATCAATGCGCAATTTTCAAAAAGGCACTTCTTATCCCGCACTTCAGCTGCTCCCCTGAGGTCTCCAAAATAGTATTCCCCAATGCCGCCTTCCCGTTTATAAAATTCTTTATACCATTCATAGTATTCTCTAGTTTCTTCAATATCCCAGACAATCTCCCTATCCTCCACAACCGGATAGCCTGCCCAGTAAAGACAGTTTCCTGCAGTTATATCCATCCGAAAAAGCCTCCGGTCATAGTTTTCTCCAAGCATGAACTTCCTAGCCTCATCGATGAAGCTGTCAAAATCTGTACACCTTTTTGCTGCAAACCCTGTTTCTTCCAGAGCCTCCTCTGTCGTAATCAGCAACGGGATATTACATTCCATAGGAAGAAACACCCGTTTTCCTCCAATAACCCCTGCCTCCATAATATCCTGTATAAAATCCTCGTCTTGAAACACCCTGCTGCTGTCGTAGATCTCTGTCAGATCTGCAAAGGCTCCCGCCGCCAGCAGTTTATCAATATCCCAATAATTCTGTATGAAAAAAACATCTGCCCCCTCTCCACTCATCAATTGTGCAGACAGCTGCTGGTCATATTCATAATCATCCTCTTCTTCCGGCTTTTCTGTTACTACAACCGGTATATCTGGATAGGCATTCTTGAATTTTTCAACTGCAAAATTCATAATTGTATCACTATACCCTACATATACATGAAGTCCACTATTTTTCTGCTCTATTTTTCTGCCACACCCTGCCAGACAGATTCCTGCTGCGGCAATGCATAATAAACGCGGCTTGCATCCTTTCATATTTTTCCTCCAAAATATTTCCTTTCAAAATATTCCCTTCTAAATTTTCCTTTCAAAGTTATTAAGCCTTCCATCCTCATCGGCCAAACTTCATATATTAATGTCCCTGACTGCTGCCTTTTATAAGATCACAATAGTCATATTTTAAATATACTATATTCTCTTATTTATTGTCAACCCAATTTATATAAAAATTGTAAATAAACTGTTTTTAATAATATAATCTAGAGAACA
>Ga0137306_102430_pt1 | contig 15631 bp, 18 predicted proteins | sample Inofroosms_March_FD_97187 | JGI IMG/M metagenome (GOLD analysis project Ga0137306, IMG submission 97187) | Mouse cecal microbial communities from Vienna, Austria - N-Acetylneuraminic and N-Acetylglucosamine D2O microcosms_March | ecosystem: Host-associated > Mammals > Digestive system > Large...
CCAGTATAGGAGTTGACGATATTCTTCCCATGGCCCGCAGGATAAACAAATATCATATCGGCGAAAACGGAGGTTTTCCATTCTCAAGAGGGGAAACCCACATTGGGAAAAAGGATTGTGTGATTCCTCTGACTTTGGAAAGCAATGTGGTGCAGCTCCATCAATTTTTATATGGTACCGAGAATTATCAGCCTTCGGAGACAGTGAGAAAGATCAGTGCGAAAATTGCTTCGGACAGCGGGATGGGACAGGTAGCAGAAAATGCACCGGAAGCACGTGTTGCCGGTCAGAAAGCACTGGAAGGATCTGATTCCTCTAATAATAGTGGCTCATCATCAGGAAATGGTTCTTCAGGAAATAAAGGTACAGAATCTGCATCTTCTCAGGAGACGGTTTCCGATGAAACCACAGCTTCCGAAACCGTGACAGAATCGACTTCTTCAGAAGAAAGCTCTGCAGGAGAAACTATGGATTCCTCAGAAGAATCTGGATCAGATGAAACCGACGCCAGTACAGAACAGAGCGAACCGATTTCAGGCCCGGGAAGTCAGCTGGAACCTTCTGGTACATCTGATGGTCCGGCAGGTCCAGCCGGTCCGGGAAGTTATGAAAATCCCGGAGGTTCAGAAGGTCCTGGCGGAATTGGAGGTCCAGGAAGTTCACAATCGCCGGGCCAGACCGGGGATCACATATATGAAGAAAAACCGGTGGCGGAATCTACAGAGGCTGTTGGGCCCGGAGTATAAAACTGGAAGCAGCCAAACTATTCGTTAAACTAGACTTTCGCGAATAGTTGTGTAAAGGTATTGTCACTGCTGTCTTTATCACAACTAAAGGAGTTTTTATGAAACTGCAGCGATTACTGAGCCTGACCCGCCAGGCGGTGGATGCTTATGGGATGATTGATGATGGCGACCGCATAGCCATAGGCGTATCAGGCGGCAAGGACAGTCTGGCTTTACTGTATGCCATGGAGAACCTTATGAAGTTTTATCCGAAGAAATTTGAGATCTGTGCGGTCACAGTGGATCTTGGCTATGAAGGATTTGATCTGTCAGGAATCGAAAAGCTCTGCAGGCAGCTGTCGGTTCCCTTTCAGGCAGTATCTACTGATATAGGAAAGATCCTTAAGGCACGTGAGGAATCCAGTCCCTGCTCTCTGTGTGCAAAACTACGCAAGGGAGCTTTGAATCGGCGGGCCCTTGAGCTGGGCTGCAACAAGGTTGCCTATGGACATCATAAAAATGATTTTGTGGAAACTATGATGCTATCTCTGATCTATGAGGGAAGGTTTTATTCCTTCCCTCCTAAAACTTTTCTGGACAGAACCGGTCTGACGCTGATCAGACCTCTTCTGTACGTAGATGAAGCAGATATCATAGGTTTTTCCCGCAAATATCAGCTTCCTGTCTGTAAAAATCCATGTCCGGCGGACGGCTATACGAAACGGGAATATGTTAAAAAAGTGACAAAGAATCTGGAACATGACAATCCGGGAGTAAGGGACCGTATGTTTCATGCTATTTTAAACGGCAATCTTCCGGGCTGGCCCGGAAATGAATCAATGGAGGAATCAATATGAACCAACTGCCTTATCATGAACAGAAAGACAGAGAAAATATCAGGAAACTGCGCTCTATGATTCAGGAGCTTCCCCCCTTCTGTCCGGAATTTTTCCGGGGGATCGAACCTCAGACCTCCTCCAGAACCAGAATTGCCTATGCCTATGATATGAAAATATTTTTTGATTTTCTTCGGAAGGAAAATCCGGCTATGGCCGAACTGGACAGGAAAGATATCACACTCTCCCACCTGGATCAGCTGACAGTCACAGACCTGGAAGAATATATGGAGTATCTGAAATATCGTTTTAATGAAAAGAATCAGGAAGTCGTAAATAAAGAACGGGGAATCATGAGAAAGATTTCTTCTCTGAAAAGCTTTTACAACTACTATTATCGAAGAGAGATGATCAAAAATAATCCCGCAGCCCTGGTCAGTCTTCCCAAACTCCATGAAAAAGAGATCATCCGTCTGGAGGCAGATGAGGTGGTTTCCTTGTTGGACGAAGTGGAAAAAGGGGAATCTCTTACGGAGAAGCAAAAACAGTATCATAAAAGAACCAGAGTCAGGGATCTGGCTCTCATGACACTTCTGCTTGGAACAGGGATCCGTGTATCAGAATGTGTGGGTCTTGATCTGAATGATGTGGATCTGAAAACAGGGGGAATCCATATTCATCGAAAAGGCGGTAAAGAAGTGACGGTATATTTCGGGATGGAAGTAGAATATGCTCTCAGCGATTATCTGGAACAGCGAAAGGAAATGATACCGGTTGAGGGGCATGAAAATGCTCTCTTTCTCTCACTTCAGATGAAACGGATGTCTGTACGGAGTGTGGAAAATCTTGTAAAAAAATTTGCCAGGATCGCAGCTCCGCTTAAGAAGATCACGCCTCACAAACTGCGCAGTACTTATGGAACATCTCTTTATCAGGAAACAGGCGATATCTATCTGGTAGCTGATGTTTTGGGCCATACGGATGTGAATACGACCAAAAAACATTATGCTGCTCTGGATGATGCCAGACGACGGAGCGCTAAAGATAAAGTTCAGCTGCGGGAAACAAAGGGGTAATCTTCCGGAGAAGGGCTGCGGACAAGAAAGAATATGCAGTAATCCGTCCTAGCCTCAGCCGGGGTCTGCTGTGAGGACCCTGTTCTCCATATCAGCGTTCATAAACAGAAGCGCTGCTCTTCTCTTCTGCCGGCGCTGAGGGGCGCTGGTACATAACTGTCAGATAGTGTCCGGGGTGGATGATGTCTTCCCCTATATGATTCATCTGCTTCAGGCGCCGGACATAATCTTCAACAGAAATATCCGTGCCCTCAGTATAGGTCTCGGCAATGCTCCAGAGGGTATCTCCCGGCCGGATCTCGATGCAGGTATAATATGAGATCATCTCCGGCTTCTGAGGCTCTTTAGCCAGCACATTCATAAGAAAAATACTGAAGAAACCGCAGCCTAGCATAGCTCCAAGTGAGAAAAATACCAGTGACTTTTTCATAATAACCTGCCCTCCTCTGTCATACGGATAGCGAACAAATGTTCTGAAATATATGTCTATTATAGCAATCGAACAGATGTTTGTCAATATATTTTTCCGGTTTTTCCGAACAAAAGTTTGCATTTTGGAGAAACATATGATACTATATATTGTAGATAAAGAATACATGTTCTATTTGGGAGGTCAGGATATGGCAGAACAAGGAAGGATCACAGCAAAGCAGCAGGAAATTCTGGAATACATCAAGGAGACGATCTTAAAGAAAGGTTATCCCCCGTCGGTCCGCGAGATATGCGAGGCTGTTCATTTGAAGTCCACATCATCGGTGCATTCCCATTTGGAGACCATGGAGAGGAACGGTTATATCCGCAGGGATCCTACGAAACCGAGGACTATAGAGATCATTGACGACTGCTTTAACCTTACCAGGCGCGAGGTGGTGAATGTGCCTATGATCGGCACGGTCGCCGCAGGACAGCCTATTCTGGCAGAGGAGAATATCGAGAATTACTTTCCCGTTCCTGTGGAACTGCTGCCTAACGGGCAGACCTTTATGCTTCGCGTGAAAGGGGAAAGCATGATCAATGCCGGGATATTTGACGGAGATCAGATCATTGTCAAGCAGCAGGAGTATGCACATAACGGTGATATCGTCGTGGCGCTGATCGATGACTCGGCTACAGTCAAGAGATTTTACAAAGAAAAGGGACATTACCGCTTACAGCCTGAGAACGATGCACTGGAGCCTATTATTGTAGATGAAGTAAAGATTCTGGGAATTGTTATCGGCCTGATTCGCATGATGTAAACATAGCGATAAGTTTACATAAAAGTATTATGTAAACTTATCGCTGTTTATATAACAGATTTTTGAAAAAACTTTATGAAGGCAGAAACGAGAAAAGCAAATAAAGCGGCCTCACTCCCTCTACGGGCGTAAAGCCGCTTTGCTTGCTCACATGGATTCCAGTTCATCATTTCCCAGCAGTTTTCCGTCTCTCCAGATGCGCTCCAGATCATAGAAGAGCCGATCCTCTTTGGAAAAAGCGTGTACGATGATATCACCGTAGTCCATCAGGACCCATCCGCCGTTTCCGCTGCCTTCGATCTGCCTGCACTCATACCCTGCTTTGGCAAGCATCTCTTCGACATTGTCTACCATGGCCTGGACCTGGTTGGGATTGGAACCGTCAGCAATGAGAAAATAGTCGGCGATCACCGTCACATCCCGGATATCGATGACTTTAATGTCCTGTGCTTTTTTGTCTTCCAAAGCCTTTTTGGCCACTTTTACCATATCTAACGATCTTGACATCACGTTTCCTCCTTGTTCTTTTGATATTTTTTCTCATAATAAGCAAAAGCTTCCGCTGTCATAGGGTCCAGGGAGCTGCCTTTTTTGGTCAGGTAATCAAGAGTTCCTTTCATGATCTGATACATGGCCCGATCCAGATCTTCAAAGGCCAGCTTTCTCATGGCCGGAAGATTCCGGGCCTTGTCCCGCCGGGCCTCGATATAATCAGCCACGTACAGGATCTTGTCAAGGGTCTTCATCTCTTTTTTTCCTGTAGTGTGACAGGATATGGCATCAAGAATTTCCTGATCCTGGATTCCATAGCGTTTTTGGGCAAGCCAGGCTCCGTATTTTGCATGTAAGACTGCGGGAGCCAGGCGCTCGTTTTCAGTAACGGGAATCCGCCGTTTTTCACAATATTTGAGGATTTCTGCATCTGTGTAACATTTGGCACAGTCATGCATGAGTCCTGCCAGCTCTGCCTTGTCCAGGGGATATTCATACCGCATTGCCAGACAGACACAGGTAAAGGAGACACTTAAAGAGTGTTCATAACGGGAAGCGCTTAATTTGCTTTTGAGTTTTTTTCTCAGTTTCATGATCTGAGCGTCCATATAGTTCTCCTCCTGTCATAACCGGTACAGATGATGAGAATCAATGTATTCCCTGACCGCCCGGGGAACATAATCGTCCACAGGCTGCCCCAGCCTTATGGCATGGCGGATCTCGTCAGATGAGACAGCCATTTCACAGCAGTGAAGCTTCTGGATACATGCATGGTAGCGTTCTGTCAGATAGGTGATCTGGTCGTTCAGGGGACGGTGTTCGCCGGCATATTCCCGGTCAGCAACCAAAAAGGATACACTGGCAAGTACCCGCTCCGGCTGATACCATTTTTCAATCTCATAAAGGGAATCTGCACCGATGATATAATAAAATTTATGATCCGGGCAGGAAGCTTTCAGCAGTTCCATGGTTTCTGCCGTATAAGTGCTGCCTTTCCTGGAAACCTCAAAATCAGAAAAAGCAAAGGCTGGTTCTCCTGCTATTGCCAGCTTTACCATGGCACAGCGATGGGAACTGTCACTGACAACCCGGTCTCTTTTGTGGGGAGGCTGTCCGGAAGGCATGAACCAGACTGCATCCAGGACATATTCGGTACAGGCCTGCTTCGCCAGCAGCAGATGGCCGTTGTGCACAGGATCAAAAGTACCTCCCATAATTCCGATCTTCGTCATAGATCCGGATCCTCCTTGTGATATTAGTTTGGAAGTACGATCTTTCTCTTCTTCTCATCCTTTGCCTGTCTGTAGAGAACGATCTTTTTCCCGATTACCTGAACCACTTCTGAGCGGGTTCGTTCTGCCAGTGTCTGGGCCAGCTGGCGGCTGTCGTCAAAACAGTTTTTCAGGACGCTGATCTTGATCAGTTCCCTGGCTTCCAGAGCCTCATCTACGGCTGCCGTAAGCTCCGGAGTCAGACTGGATTTGCCGATCTGAAGAATCGGTTCCATAGTCATGGCAAGGCCCTTGAGACAGGCCCGTTGTTTCGTAGTCATAAAAAATCCCTTCCGGACTTTTGGTCCTCATATGTTTTATTTGTAATATTCAAAGGCCAGGCCGTACATCCGCACCGTATCACCTTCCTGGATACCTGCATTTTCCAACTCTTCCAGGATTCCGGTGTCTCTGAGGAAATTCTGGAAAAATACAAATCCCTTTTCCGACTCCAGGTTGGTGTATCCCAGCATCTTTTCGATTCTGGGACCTTCCACAACATACTCTCCGTCCTCGTTCTGCTCTACGGTAAAGGGAAGATTGGAACCTGTACGGATGGTCTGGAGGTCAAATTCCCTTTCAAATATGACAGGCTTCTGATTCAGATTCTTCAGCAGTTCATAGGCTCCGTAGAGAAGCTCTTTCACTCCCTTTCCGCTGACGGCAGAAACAGGATATACAGGGATTCCTTCCGGTTCAAACGCCTCCCTGATCCGGGTGACCGGGTCAGAGGCATCGTCATATACGGCATCGATCTTGTTGGCTGCGATGATCTGGGGACGCCGGAGCAGTTCAGGATTGTAGGCCCGGAGTTCTTCATTGATGGTGCGGATGTCTTCAATAGGATCCCGGCCCTCTGTGGAGGCGGCATCCACCACATGGATCAGAACCCGGGTCCTTTCTATATGGCGCAGAAAATCATGCCCCAGTCCTACTCCCTGGGAGGCGCCTTCAATGAGACCCGGAATATCAGCCATGACAAATCCGGCATCTCCATCCAGATCCACCACCCCTAAATGGGGATCCAGAGTGGTAAAATGATAGTTGGCGATTTTCGGCCGGGCATTGCTGACCCGGGACAGCAAAGTGGATTTGCCTACATTGGGAAAGCCTACAAGGCCTACGTCTGCAATAACCTTAAGCTCCAGAAGAACCCACAGTTCCTGACTTTCCTGGCCAGGCTGGGCATATTTGGGAGCCTGCATGGTAGAGGTGGCGAAATGCATGTTGCCCAATCCGCCTTTTCCGCCTTTTAAAATGATCTCCCGGCGGTTTTCCCCTGACATATCTGCGATCACTTTACCGCTTTCAAACTCTTTGATCACGGTTCCCTCCGGAACCTTGATCACCAGATCTTTGCCATTCGCGCCGTGACAGCGTTTTTTGCCTCCAGGTTCCCCGTTTTTGGCCACATATTTTCGGACATGTCTGAAATCCGTCAGAGTATTGAGACCGTCATCGACCTGAAAGATAATATCTCCGCCTTTCCCGCCGTCTCCTCCGTCAGGCCCGCCTGCGGGGACATACAGCTCCCGGCGGAAACTGACATGCCCGTCTCCGCCCTTTCCGGACTTGATAAAAATTTTTGCGCGATCTGCAAACATGGACTACCTTAACCTTTCTCAAATTCAAGTAAGGAAAATGGCTTCATACATCATAAGTATGAAGCCATCCAAATTACTCATTGATTGTTCTCGGATATACAGAAACCTGCTTTTTGTCTCTGCCCTTTCTCTCGAATCTTACAATGCCATCGACTCTGGCATATAATGTATCATCGCCGCCGCGGCCTACATTGACACCTGGATGGATCTTGGTTCCCCGCTGTCTGTAGAGAATGTTGCCGGCCAGAACAAACTGTCCGTCAGCTCTCTTGGCGCCGAGTCTCTTGGATTCGGAATCTCTGCCGTTCTTAGTGGAACCAACTCCTTTTTTATGAGCGAATAACTGAAGGTTCATCTTAAACATCATTTACACCTCCTTAATACGAATTTTGATATATGGTTCTCCATAGGACTCTTCTATATTCATCAGACCGAATACAAAAGAATTCATAAGAAGCTCTGATCCTGAACTGATCTGTGAAGAAAAGCGAAAAGAAAAACTGCCCTTCTCCTGGTCTTCGTGAGCCTGAAAGGGATCGTCTGTAAATCGTTCCACAGAATTGGCCATATTGAGAGTGAGCGCAGACACCGCTGCACAGACAAGCTCCTGCCCTTCCTGATGGTCTTCGGCCAGACCCGCATGACCTTCCATATCTATACCCACATACCGATGTTCCGAATCGGTCAATACGGTTACATGAATCATATTAAGCGTTGATCTTGTCGATCTTAACCTCAGTAAAGAGCTGTCTGTGACCGTTTTTCTTATGATATCCGGTCTTTCTCTTATACTTGTATACGATCACTTTTTTAGCCTTGCCTTCTGACACAACGGTTGCGGTTACGGTTGCACCTTCTACTGTAGGGCATCCGACAGCCAGCTGTCCGTTATTCACTGCAAGAACCTGGTCAAACGTAACGGTCTCTCCAGCTTCCACACCAAGTTTCTCAACCTTAATGATATCGCCTTCTGCGACTTTGTACTGCTTACCACCTGTTGCAATAATCGCGTACATATGGCACCTCCTGTTATCATTACTCGCCAACTGCGGTGTCCCGTAGGAACTTTTAAACCTCATTGTGCGGCATACCCTGATATAATAACATCTGATGAAGAGATTGTCAACCTGAATTTACAGATCTTACCTGTTTTTTTCTGATCCTGTTACTGTAACAGTGACAGGATCAGGACTTTCAGTCTCCCAACACATTGACGATCTTTACAGGAGTTCTGTAATACATATCCGATGTGGTGATGCCGACTCGTTCGTTGGAAGCGTGGACGATGCGTCCGTCTCCCATATAGATGGCCACATGATCCACATGACCGCCGCTGCTGTAGAATACCAGATCCCCGGGTCGGGCCTCATCTGCGGAGACGGACCGGCCCTGAGCGGACTGGGAGGCAGCGGTACGGCTGAGATAGACTCCCGCGGTATTGCTCAGGATATATCTGGAAAAGCCGGAACAGTCCACTCCCGTATTGGGATCGTTGCCGCCGTAAACATAGGCATTGCCCACGAACTGAAGTGCATATTCCACAATAGATTTTCTTAAATTCTCCTTCCTGGCTGCTTCTGCTGCTTCCGCCGCCTTTTTTGCTTCGATGGTATTCAGATAATCTTCATACTGTCCCGACATCTCTGTAAGGCTGTTCTGCAGATAAGACAGTTCGTTCTGGATAGCATGAAAGCTTAAAGTCCGTTCTGTATAACTGATGGAAGGAATGCTGGCGGAAGTATCCGCCACAGAGGTCTGCACATCGCCGGTTCCTTCATCGTCAGCTCCGGGGTCTGTATCGGAGATATCCTGAAGTCCCAGCTCTTCCCGGATCTGACTTTCCCGTGCCACCAGTTCCTCCAGTTCCCGTATGGTATCCCGGGTCCTGGCTTCCAGTTCTTTTAACTCCTGCTCCTGGACCTGGCGGGCCTGCCTCAGGCTTTCGTTCTCTTCGTCAGCCAGCTGCTTCTGAAGAGCCAGCTGCTCCCACTCCTGTTCCAACTGCTCTTTCTCCATCCGAACCTCCTTCAGCTGAAGACGGGAGCCGGCGAAAAACAGGCAGGTGCCGGAAAGGATCAAAAGTCCCAGAAAGAAAAGACCAAAGGTCCAAACAGGAGTTTTAAAATGAATGGGTTTTTTCTGGGAATGGGGAAGCAGCATGACTGTATAATTCAGTGAGATGCGCTCTTTTTTAAATTTTTTCCACTTCATCCGGAATCTGGTCTCCTTCATTTCTGACGCTCAGAGTGTCGGCAGCCTTCTTTTCTTCCATGACTTCCATGGTACAATTACCCTTAAAGGAAGCTCCTTCATCGATCACCAGAGTCTTGGTAATAAGATCTCCAAGGACCCGTCCGGTACTGGTAAGTTCGATCCGTTCTCTGGCTGTCAGATTGCCGTATACGGTTCCTGCCACAAGGATCTCCACAGCGGAGATATCTCCCCGCACGGTTCCGTGTTCCCCTATGATGACAGAACTTTCTGACAGGATCTTTCCCTTCAGCGTGCCGTCTATCCTGGTGGAATCCGTGGAAGAAAGCAGGCCCTCAATGTTGGCGTTGTCTCCGATGATCGTGTTTATGGTGCCTGTATTGATCGTATCATTTCTTTTTTTCGAGCTGAACATGTGAATCCTCCCCCTTATGTATTGAACATGTGATCTTTAGGTTTTGTTTGGTATCTATCTTATATATTAATACTTTGAGAACAAAAAAGCAATATTTTTTAATAGGTTTGTAACAAATTTGCCGGGAAGAGAGGAAGTTTCAGGAAGGATTCGGAAATTATAACAGAAAAATGCCGGCTGCTGCGATATTTCCGCAGCAGCCGGTGGTGGGTATCATGATCATCTGTATTCAGGCAGCCAGTCTCTGTGAGCTTCAAACAGATCGTCGCACATACTGACGATATGGTCGATAGACAACTCAGCAGCCACATGGGGATCCAGCATAACCGCCTGATATACCGCATCCTTTTTCCTGGTGCGGGCCGCTTCTACAGTCATAAGCTGTACATTGATATTGGTCCTGTTCAGGGCAGCCAGCTGTTCCGGCAGGGCTCCTACATAAGTAGGCGTGATGCCGGAAGCATCGGACATACAGGGGACCTCTACACAGGCCTGGTATGGCAGGTTGGTGATCAGTCCCGTGTTGAGCACATTGCCTCCGAATTTATAAGGTTTGTTATTTACGATAGAATTGATGATCAGGGCAGCATATTCCTTGGAAGTCTCATGGGCCATATCCGGGGTATGGATCAGATCAGCTCTCATTTTCTCCCAGTCCTCGATATGCTTGATGCATCTTCTTGGATATTCATCCAGAGGGATGTTGAACCGTTCGATCAGTTCAGGATACTTGTCTTTAATAAAGTAAGGCATGTACTCTGCATTGTGCTCGCTGGATTCGGTCACATAGTAGCCGAATCGATGCATGATCTCATGACGTACTTTATCCTTTTCCGGATATCCCATTTCCTTTGAACGCTTTTTGATCTCAGGATACAGATCTACACCGTCTCTGGTGATCTCCAGAAGCCAGGCCATGTGGTTGATGCCCGCAATCTTCCACTGGAGCCGGTCGTCATACTCCATACCCAGGTCTTTGAACAGTTCCGGAACAGCTTTCTGTACGCTGTGGCAGAGACCTACAAAACGGACATTGGAGTATCTCTGCATGTAATCGCTCAACATGCCCATGGGGTTGGTATAGTTCAGGAAGACTGCATTGGGACAGTATTTTTCCACCTGCTGTCCGAACATTTCCAGAACCGGGATGGTCCTCAGGGCGCGGAACACGCCGCCTACGCCCAGGGTATCGGCTATGGTCTGTCTCAGGCCGTACTTCCTCGGAATCTCAAAATCGGAAACAGTACATGGTTCATATCCGCCTACCTGAACGGCGCAGATGACGAAATCCGCGCCCTTAAGAGCCGCCGGCAGATTTTCCACACTGACGTATTTTTCGATGACGACGTCTTTCTTATAGTGGTTCTTAATGGCGTTTAACATCAGATAACTGTCTTCCAGTCTCTGGGCATCGATATCATAGAGCGCGAAGGTCAGATCTCCCAGTTCCGGGTGGAGCATACAGTCGCCCAGAACGTTTCTTACAAATACAGAACTGCCGGCGCCTAAAAATGTGATTTTAACAGCCATAGCCAAATCCTTTCTTTTATTTACTCGTTAAGAATATCGGTCATACGCTCCTGGCATGCCGCAACCACATCCTCTGCGGTTGCAGAATTATTGACAGCCAGAGGATCCATCTCCTCGTTGAAGATCTCGTTCAGCTGCTGGAACGGTACGGAAGTCTCGTCAGCCGCCATCTTCGGGTCGATTGTTCCTACGATCTCGTTGAGGATCCGCATCTCATCCGGGAATACCTTGTACTCCACTCCGCCTTCCAGAAGGCTGGTCCTTACAGGAATAAATGCACCGGTCTCACAGAATTTCTTCATATTCTCTGCGTTGGTGATATAGTCGACAACAATGGCTGCAGCCTTGGGATATTTGGTGTCTGCATAAGCGAATACTGCGTTGCCACCCATATCGGAACTGGTCTTGCCGTTCCTGATAGGCATGTAGGTCATGCCCCACTTGTCTCCCATGTTCTCCTGCATATAGGAACAATGCCAGCTTCCGGAGAAGGTGAAGGCGATCTGCTCGGCGACGAACAGGGAGTTGGTTGTGGGAGCGCCTGAAAATGCAGTGTTGGCTACAAGGTCTTCTTTTCTCCAGTCCTCATACAGTTTGATGGCTTCCAGAACTTCCGGAGAATCCATGGTAACCGCATCCTGTGCCTCATTGAGGACAGAACCGTTGTTCATATAGAGGAAAGGAAGATAGCGGTAACCGCTGTTGTTCTCCCAGATGCCTCCGAAGGCGTAGGGAAGATTATACTTTGTCTTCAGTGTTCTTGCGATCTCTGTCAGCTCTTCCCAGGAATAGCCGTCTTCCACACTGGTAGGAATACGGATATCGGCTTCCTCGAACATTCTCTTGTTATAGAAAAGAGCCACAGTATCGGTGTGGTGAGGCATGGCGATGAGCTTGCCCTGATAAGTACATGCGGACAGAAATGCGGGAGAAATATCATCCAGGCTTTCCTGGGACATGTAGGGGGTCAGATCCAGCATCACATCGGCCTTTTTGAATTTACCAAGGCGCTGATAGGTATAGCGCATCACATCGGGCCAGTCGTTGCCGGCAATTCTGGTGTCCAGCATGTCTCTGAAGTCAGAAGACGGATAAGTCTGGGGAATGATCTTGATCTCGGGATGATCTTTCTGCAGATTGGCGATGAGCTCGTCCCAGGCATCCTTATCAGAAGTAGATCCCTCCCAGTAAGCGATCTCGATCTCGGCCCCCTCTTCTGCCACCAGCCCTTCGGCCTCTGCCCCTGCAGGCTCAGCCAGGGTTTCCTCTGCCTTTGTGGCAGCTGCTGTCGTCTCACCGCCGCCTGCCGCCGTGGTTGCAGCTGCTGTCGTAGCCGCCGGTTCGCTGCTGCCGCCGCAGCCGGCCAGGCCGGTTACCATGCCTGCTGCCAGCAAAACTGCCATAAAGCTTCTCAGGTTTTTCTTACACATAAAAATCTCCTCCTTTTTATTCTTAACACTTACGTGCAAGTGTTCTCATTTATCCTTTAATACCGCTGGATGCAACTCCCTGGACGAATTCCTTCTGGAATATCAGAAATACGATGACTACAGGGAGGACCGATATTAAAGATGCGGCCATCATGTCGTTCCAGTTGACATACTGGGCTCCGTTCAGGTTGGAGAGGCCAAGCTGAACCGTATAGTACTTATCACTGGAAAGCATGATCAAAGGCCACTGAAGGTCATTCCACCTCCACATTACCGTAAAGATGACAAGCACGCTGATCAGGGGCTTGACATTGGGCAGGATGATCTTCCGGAAGATCGTAAACTCTGTGGCGCCGTCGATCCGGCCTGCCTCCAGCAGTTCATTAGGAATATCGCTGATGAACTGGCGGGCCATGAAGAGTCCCAGAGCCTCCGCACAGGGCGGGATGATTACTCCCCACAGGGTGTTCCGGATCCCCAGCTTGGAAGCGATGATGAAGACAGGAATCATGGTGACCTGAAGAGGGATCATCAGGGTGCTGAGTACGATCAGGAAGAAGAATTCCTTAAATTTAAAGTTATATTTTGCAAATGCAAAGCCTGCCAGAAGGTTGATGCACACCGTGATAGTAGTCGAGGTCAGGGTGACGATAAAACTGTTTCTGAAATAAAGACCGAAGGGAGCACGCTGGAGGGCCGTGGTAAAGTTGGACCAGATAAACTCGCTGGGCCACAGCTTGGGCGGAAAGGCCCAGATCTCGTCAACCGGCTTTACTGCTGTCACAAACATCCAGTAAAAGGGAAACAGGGCGATCAGTGCTGCCGCAAACACGAATATGAAGATCACGGTCTTCATCAACATGTATTTTCTTTTATCCATTCCCATACGTCCTGAGGTATCCATACATCAGTCCTCCTTCTCTATTTTGAATCGAATAATGGTGAGCACGACCATGAAGACAAACAGCACAACGCCGGCGGCCGCAGCCCTTCCGTAATAGTTCTTGTTAAATGCCTGTTCATATACATACATAACGATGGTCTTGGTAGCATTTAACGGTCCGCCCTGGGTCATGGTATAGACCAGATCGAAAGAACGGAACGCATTGATCATACAGGTGATCATGACGAACATATGAGTGTTTTTCAGGAGGGGCAGGGTCACGAAACGGAATTTCTGCCAGGTGTTGGCGCCGTCGATGGTGGCGGCTTCCATCAGATCCGTGGGGATGCCCTGAAGTCCGGCCAGATAGATGACCATGTTGTATCCGGTTCTCTGCCATACCGTGGCGATGATCAGCATGATCATGGCAAACCTGGGGTCATTGGCCCATTTGATGGCCGTACCTCCCAGACTGGTGATGATGTAGTTGATCAGTCCCAGCTGATCCTGGAAGATCCAGGTAAATACCGTACCGACTACAACGGTGGATACCACTGCGGGCACATAGATGGCCGAGCGGATAATCCCTCTTAAGGGGATCTTGCTGTTAAGCAGGATGGCGATCAGCAAAGCCAGTACCATGAGAAGAGGAACTGTGGCTACGGTATAATAGAAGGTGTTGAAGATGGATTTTAAAAACACCTTGTCGTGGAATATGTACAGGTAGTTCTGAATGTCAATGAACTTAGGCTTTCCCATGCCGTTCCATTTTACTGTGCTGTAGTAAAAAGACATGAAAATAGGAATGATCATGAACACAAAAAACAGTATCATGTTGGGCATGATATAAAGATAAGGGACTACCTTTATATTTCTCCAGAACGGGATCCTGGTTCTTTCGGCATTATCTTTCATAATACATCTCTCCTTTATTTGATCTTACAGGTTATAAACAGCACTCAAGGACATAGAGGCGGGAGGTGAAATCCCCGGCATCGGAACCGGAATCCTGACGAACGCCATCCTTTCTTGCAGAAGTGCCTGTGAACTGAGGATCTTCCAGAAATCCCATATTCATCAGCTCATCTCCGTAATAAGTCTCTCCTGTTCTGCTGCAGCGGTATTTCTTATCCGGGTCAAGACCTGTAAGGACAAGCTTTCTGAGCTTGGGGTTAGGCTGTGCCAGGACTTTATAATAACTGAAGACAGCCGTATTCTTATCTTTGGAAACTACCATCCAGGCTCCGTCGCCGTGATTTTCGAAGGGGTCTCTCAGACGGTAGAAATCACCGAACTGGATCAGTTTTCTGTATTTTTTGAAAAACCGGATCTGTTCCCGGATCTCCTGCTGCTCATCCTCAGTCAGTTCATTAGGATCCAGCTCATATCCGAAGGCGCCGAAGTAAGCCACATGGGCCCGGAAGCTCAGACTGGTCATACGCTTTACCTGATGGTTGGGTACGGCGGATACATGGGCTCCGATAGAGGAAACAGGGTAAGCCAGAGAGGTACCGTACTGGATCTTGATGCGCTCTGCCCCGTCGGTATCGTCGCTGGCCCAGCACTGAGGAGCATAATACATCATGCCCGCATCAAATCTGGCTCCGCCGCTGGCACAGGACTCAAATAAAATCTGAGGGAAGCCGGAGGTCAGACGATCATAGAGGTCGTAAACTCCCAGAATATACCGGTGGTAAAATTCTCCCTGTCTCTCCGGCTCCAGGACACTGCCGTAAGCTTCTGTGATATTGCGGTTCATATCCCACTTCACATAGGAGATCTCCGAGTGTTCCAGGACGTTTTTCATGGATTCGAAAATATAGTCCACTACCGCCTTGTTGCTGAAATCGAGAACATACTGATTTCTGCCGTGTGACATGTGGCGGTCCGGAGTGCGGATCACCCAGTCCGGGTGTTCTT